>CETY01013959.1_pt1 | contig 11524 bp, 3 predicted proteins | sample 361551 | NCBI WGS metagenome assembly CETY01 (sample SAMEA2623135, study PRJEB7988) | marine metagenome | biome: marine biome (ENVO:00000447); feature: deep chlorophyll maximum layer (ENVO:xxxxxxxx); material: "saline water (ENVO:00002010), including plankton (ENVO:xxxxxxxx)" | depth 45 m | reverse complement strand
ACTCCTATCGTAAATAACTTAAAGCACCCTAATTTACATTATCTAAAAGATAGTGGTGTATATAAATGTGCTGATGTAAAGTTTGTTGTTTGGGATGTGTGGGAAAAAGAAGATGACTATATCGAAGCCAAAGATTTTGAAGGTGACACAAAGATAGTTCTTTTTCACGGAACTGTTGATAAATCAGAAACAGATTTGGGATTCTTTCTTCCATCAGATGTGAAGATTGCAAAGTTTGATGGATATGACTTAGGCTTATTAGGAGATATCCACAAGAGACAGCATTTAAATAAGAAAGAGACTATATCCTATTGTGGTTCTTTGGTTCAACAAAATCACGGAGAAGGTTTATCTCATGGTTATTTATTATGGGATGTTCCAAAAAGAAAATCTAAGTATATAGAAATTATAAATGATTATGGTTACTATACATTAGATATAAACAAAGGTGAGTTTTCAGATTGTCCCGATATGCCAAGCAAAGCTCGTTTGAGGGTGAGGGTTTCAGACACGACTCCATCTCAACTTAAAAAAGCTATGAGCGTAATTCATAGTAAATATAATGTAAAAGAGGTGTCTGTAACCAAAACAGATTCATTTGGTTCTATAGAAAAAGTTAGAGGTCAAAGAATAGCTGTTGGTAATGTAATGGATACAGGTTATCAGTATGGTTTGATAGAAGAGTATTTAAAGACAAATCACTTTGTAGATGAAGCAACTCTCATAGATATTAAGAAAATAAATGAAGAACTTAACAATAGATTGCCTGAAGATAATATCAACAGAGGTGTTACTTGGAAGGTTAAAAAGCTAGAGTTTGATAATATGTTCTCTTATGGAGAAAATAATGTAGTTGACTTTACAAAACTAAGTGGTATTGTTGGTATATTTGCTCCAAATGCGAGTGGCAAATCCTCTTTATTAGATGCTCTCTCATTTTGTTTATTTGATACTTCGTCTCGAGCATATAAAGCTATAAATGTTCTTAATAATAAAAAGAATAATTTTAGTTGTAAGGCTACGATAGAGGTTCAAGGTAAAGAATATATTATTGAAAGAAGAGGTAAGAAAGGTAGAAGTGGTCATGTAAAGGTAGATGTTGATTTTTACACATTTGCTGACGATGGTGAAAAGGTATCTTTAAATGGAGATCAAAGAAGAACTACTGATGTAAATATTCGTAAGGTTATTGGAACTTATGATGATTTTATTATGACAGCGCTTTCTCTTCAAACCAACTCAACTGTTTTTATTGATAAGACTCAGAAAGAAAGAAAAGACTTACTGGCGCAATTTATGGGTATTGGTGTATTTGACCAACTCTATACTTTAGCTGCTGAAGAAATACATGATGTGAGTTCTCTCTTAAAGTCTTTTAAGAAAACTAATTATGATGTTCAATTAGCCGATATAAAAGAAAGTCTTGAATCAAATAAATCTGAGTTCAAAAAGCTTAGTAATAGTAAAAAGTCTTACGTTAAAGATAAGAAAAAAGAAGATAAAAAAATAATAGATTTAACTAAGCAACTTAAAAAGGTTGATGAAACTGCTGACAGTATAAGTGAATTAGAAGAAAGAAAAGCTGAATTGACAAATTCACTAAGCAAAGTTGATGAAAGAGTAGGTGAGATAGCAACTTTATCCAAACAATTTTCAGTAGAAGAAAATGAACTAAATGAAAGAATAAACATCTTTATTGAAAATGAGGTGGATAAAAAATTTGCTCAATTGGAACAATACAGTAATGAAAAATCCGATAACCAAATTGAAATCGATAAACTTAAAATACAAGTTAAAAATAAGTTAGATAAGATTGAAAAGCTTGGTGATTTAGAATACGATCCTAATTGTAATTATTGTATGAAAAATCCCTTTACTATAGATGCTATGGAAACTAAAAAGAAATTAAATGATGATAAGTTATTAGCTAACGAGTTTGTCAAAAAATCTGATAGTTTAGATACTATAATAAATGGATTATCTCATATAGAATCGCATAAAGTTCAATTAGACAAATCCATACAGAGTCTTAGTTTACTTACTGCTAATGTAAGTAAATTGGATAGCGAAGAAAAACTAACTATTGAAAGAAGAAAAAATCTAATAAGTCAATTAGCAATAATTGAAGATAAGATTAATATATATCATGAACAAGAAAAAGATATTATATTCAATAAAAAAATGATTAATAAAATCGAAGATTCTCAACAACAATCCGATATAATAGAGCAGTTCATAGAAGATATAGATAAAAAACTTCAAGTAGTAAATGGTGAGATAAAAGTATTAGAAACCAATCGTGAAAATATAATGGCCAGTATAGACAAAGTTGAAGAGTTAGAAGATAAACATGCGGCTTATCAATATTATATGGATGCTATTAAACGTGATGGTGTTCCATATGAATTGATATCTAAAGCACTTCCAACAATTGAGGGTGCTATAAACGATATACTTTCACAAATTGTGGACTTCTCTATGATATTAGAAATGGATGGTAAGAACATTAATTGTTATATAGTATATGACGATGATAATGTCTGGCCTCTTGAATTAAGTAGCGGTATGGAACGATTTATCTCCTCTCTAGCCATGCGTGTGGGATTGATTAATGTTTCTAACTTACCAGCGGCTAACTTCTTAGCAATCGATGAAGGTTGGGGAACTATGGATAGTGATAACCTAAACTCTGTTTATAATCTATTCCAATATCTAAAGTCACAATTTCAATTTACAATGATTGTATCTCATATAGATTCTATGAGAGATGCTGTAGATACCCTATTAGAAATTAAGAAAGAGAATAATTTTAGTAATGTTTCTTTTGACTAGAAAGAATATTTTTAGGTTTTTCAAATCTCCTTTTTAATTTTAAGATGTGTTGATTAAGCACTGCTGACATAGTGGTGCTTTCTTCACTTGCATAATTTCTAAACCATTCCATTAATTTTTCATCTATTGTAAAAGAAACTTTCTTTTTCATACCGATAATCTCCATACATTATATATATAATAAATACTAAATTTTATATTTTTAATATTTATTAGAGAATCACATATGGAATAATAATGGCAATAGTAAAAAAATACAATGAGCTTCTTGACTTAGACGATATAGATGTTTTAGTAGACGAAGTTGATAAATCCCAACATATAATACTTTCTGATTTACCCGATAGCTTACCACAAGGAAAAAGTTCATTTCTTATAGAAACTTCTCCATTTATGAAGGATGGTACAGAACTTCAAATGGATTTTATTGACAATGACGGTGCTAGTATATATTTAGAACCTGTTTCTGAGTATTTAGAAGGAACTGCTAGAAGAGTATCGGCTGAGATATACGAAGATACTGCACCTGGAATTGCTACATTAATAATAGTCGGTGAATTGGAAATGGTTCCTGAAGATAAAACTATTTTTAGTGATGTAGAATCAGTTCCTGCAGAATATGAAGGTGCTTATAATGTAAGATTAACAAAGCAAATAGTTATAAATCCAACAGCAGTAAACACAGAAATAATTAAATTTTGGACTCAACCAAAAATAACTGTATTTGAACAAAGAAAAGGAACTATGACAAGGTCTGAAGAAACAGGATCTATTTATAGTCCACCATTTAACATCGAGGGATTGCCCACCGATTCCGATTTATTATTTAAACCATATGGTGGAATTGATTCAGATATACAACAAGGAGATGTAGGCGGTGGTACATCTTCCCCTAAAAAGCAAAGAAATGTTAAAGCTTATATAGAAAGTAAAAAAAGAAAAAATAGAAAAGGTCTTAGAAAAAATAGTGCATTTAAAAGGTCTGGTTTATTATCAAAAACAAATTCTCCTGCTACATTTCCATATCAATTAAAAATTGGAGATTTTGATGGTACGGAATCTTTTAGATTTAATACTGCTCATATAGGAGGAACTGTAGAATTTCAAGCATCGAATTTAGGTAATACATTTGGAAGTTCTAGTTTTTATCCAACTGATATAATGCAGGATGCTGGATTATTAGAAACGCCGACATTTGATACTTTAAAAGAACAAGGAATAACTAATGTTTCTGCATCAAATTATACCGCATCTATTGTAGATTTAATAAATGACAAAACGGCTGTTGTTGAGTTACCATTTACCAATAAAAATGAAAATGGTGAAAATGTAGTTCTTCCTATATTTTCTAAAGCCAGAATAGCTTATGAAAATATGCCTACAGGTTCTTATGCTGTAGCAAATATAGTATCTTATGCAGATGTTAGATTAGCTAATATGAAAACTTTTTCTGGTGATGTATATAAATCAAAAGTTTATGTTAAGAGTGAGGGTGGCTTTGATGATTATAAATTATTAGCAGAAGTTCCATTAGAAGGAAAGGAATTATTAGTAGATGATGCATCTGTTGGAATGGGCGAGAGAACTGGTTATGTGATAATGCAATCTGAAATAGATTCTTATTGGGATTTAAAAGCAGGAACTAATGGTTTATCTGCTGTTAGTGGCGATGCTGTAGCTACATATGATAACAGTGTAATGTTAGATTCAATACATTTATCCGGTAGTGTTGGAGAAATAGATAAAGATATCAAGCTACAGTTAAAAGATGCATATAAATTTAATTTAGTAAAGGGTATAGATTATACTATATCATTTAATGCTATCGGAGAACGTGACGTATCCGATACAACTAATCCAAAAGATGCTGTAATTATAGTTTATATCTCCGGATCTTCTATGCACAAATTAGACAATTTATATTATGATGAAATAAATAATAGAAATGTAGAAGAACCTAATGAATATGGTAAACGTATAGGTTCTTTAAGAGTAAGTTTAGAAGATGATAATATACTAAATTTTGGTTTAGTTAATCAACCGTTTGCCTCAAATTTAGATGGTGATGGTGTTTTACAATTTAGAGTAATATCGGGTAAATGGAATATAGGAGATATATCAGTACAACCAGGAGCAGATACAGGATTTTCTCCATCCTTTTTTCAATTTATTCAACAAATGCCTGCTGAATTAGGACATAAAAGACCCGATACTTTTGAATTTTTAGCTGAATTTTATGATGTAAATAATAACATAGCAGATACCATAGCATATAATCCAAGTACAGTCTTTACTGGCGCTAATCTAACCATAACAGGTGAAGATAATGTTTTAGAAAGTAATTTATTTATTGGTGGAGAGACAACTGCTAGTGGTATACACTTAGGTGGAGTCTCATCTACTGTGCCTGAAACAGGAGGAGCTGGAGCAGCTGGTTCTGGATTTATGAGGACTGTTGGATATCAAGGATTTAAAAGTGCTTCAGATGCTGGGTTAGGTGGAAAGTATGGATTTATGTTTTGGAGTGGTTCTGTTCTTCCTGATAGTGGTGATAACTATGATGGTGTTGGTTTAGAGTTAGTAGGACCAGGTGGCTCTTTTACTTTTAAAACTAATCCGAGTGTATTTGATGTAAGAGCAGATGCTTTTTTTGTAGGAAAAACTACGACACAATTTATAAGTGGTTCAAATGAAAATATAGAAATTAGTTCTTCTGGTTTTCACTTATCGCCGGAAGGTAATGTAACTGCTAGTGCTATTTTAATTGGTGATAAAGGAAATAATACTTTCTTACAATTTACCGATAATAAACTAACTGTTGAAGCAGAATCATTTTTTGTAGGAAATTCTACTTCTCAATTTATAAGTGGTTCTAATAATAATATTGAAGTTAGCTCTTCTGAGTTTCACTTAACTCCTCAAGGTAATGTAACTGCTAGTGCTATTCTTTTGGGTGACAAAGCTAATGCACAATTTTTACAATTTAATAACGGACAACTTACAGTACAAGGAAATATTTCCGTAGACAGTATTCGTACACCCGCTTTGATTGATGGAAGTCCGTCAACTGCTTTAAATGCTTCTTCAAGTATAGATCCAAATGGTCTTGCTAGATTTACATCAGCATCTATTGCTGGGTTTACAATAAATACAGAAGAGATTAAATCAACAGATAATTCTTTAAGATTAAAACAGATTGGTCAGATAACAGGATCAAAAGTTTTATTTACAGGTGGAGAAATCGGTGGGTTTACCATATCATCCACTCAATTAAGTGGTGGAGATGATTCTGATTTTATAGGATTAACTCCTGGAACAGGCATTCAGATGGGAGACTCTACATTTAGCGATGCTCCGTTTAGTGTAACGAATGGTGGATTTTTAAAAGCTACAAGCGGAACTATCGCTGGGTGGAGTTTAACTAATCAACAAATAACTGGTGGTAATTTAGTATTAGATAAGGGTGGATTTATAAAATCTGCAGATTACATAAGTGATATTTCCGGATTTATAATAACTGCTCAAGAAAATGGATATGCTGAATTTGAAAATTGTAGAATACGAGGAACTTTAGCAACAACAACTTTTGAAAAGGAAAGCGTTAATGCTGTTGGTGGTCAGATGTTTATCGCTAATTCAGCTGCTCTTAGTGGTTCAAATGTAAATGCTTCAGAAGTTTCTATGTCTTTGATGAATGTTACAGGATTTACGAGAGGTGAAATTTTATTAATTAAAAAGGTCGGTAATACAGGATTTAATACTGAATATGCTAAAGTTATTTCATCATCAAGAACTTCGGATGGTGGCGATGATGATCCCGATGGATTAGCTGGAGAACTTTATGTTCAGAGGGGGCATGGGTTTTATACAAGAAGTGTTAGAGATTTTGTTTTTAATAGTGGTGGTAGCGGAACTCAGAGAACATTTTCAAATGGTACTGTTTATCCATTAAACTATGTAAATGTTGGTCAGAGTTATAGTTCAGGAGATGTAAATGGATTTGATGTCTCTGCTGGTGTAACTCATACAGGCTCATTTCATATATATGTTACCGGCTCTGTGTCTCAGAGTGATGTTGGTGATGGTACTGCGGTAGATTTTCAGTTGTTAAATAATTCAAATTCGGATAGTTTAATTGGTACTAGAAGATTATGGCAAGCTTCTGATGGTGATGAGGTTCGAGTACAAAGTGATTTATACTTTAGTGTAAATGATCTTACTCCTATGCCAACATCATCTAAAATAAAAGCACAACTTGTCGTAAGTACTGATGGTACTAATGATCAACACGTTTATTTGACTAAATTTACCGCTTCTCTTGATTATGGTATAATAGGAAGTATAGAATTGGGAGAAAGTGGCTCGGTTGGAGATCCAATTGGTGGACCACAAGATTATAAAGAAGGTCAAGTTGTTGTTAGTACTGGTAGATATATTAGCGGTACAGGTAGTAATACTGTAGGTAGTGGGTATATAAGATTAAATGCAAATCCAAAAAATGCTGCTACTCCTTATATGGATATTGTGGAAAGAACGGGTAGTGGAATATATGATGTAGAATTAAAAACGAGAGTTGGAGATTTAAGTGGGGTGGCTGGTACTCGAAATGTGCCGGAAAACTTTACAGGCTTTGGTATAATGAGTGAGGTTGCTTTCTTATCAGGTTCTAATATTAAGTTAGAAGCTCCTACATTTGTACTTGGAGATTTAAATAGTGCATTTGTAAGTGGTTCAAATAGCAATATAGAAATCAGTTCATCCAAATTTCATTTACAGAATGATGGTCAGTTAATATTTGGAAATAAATCCACTAATAATTATATAGAATGGAATAATTCAACACTAGCGGTAAGAGGGGATTTAGCAGTAGATAGGTTATTTACACCAGCAACTATCGAAGGTGCTTCATCTAATGCAACAAATGCCTCATCGTCAATAGACCAAAATGGTAATGTTAGATTTGTAGGTCAATATTTTTTAGGTAAAGAAGGTAAAAATTTTATAAGTGGTTCTAATGAAAATTTAGAAATAAGTTCAAGTAAATTTCATTTAAAACCAAATGGTGATTTAGTTATTGGTTATGGTTCAATAGGACATTCAACTCCAAGTCAAAACATTGTAGACCAACAGGCGCATGTAGGTGATGTTGATAATGAAAATCACGCCTATCTATTTGTAGGTGCTGCAGGTACAAGCGCAACAGGATCGACTGTAACTGATACAGGCGATAATAACAGTAAAGTTCATTTAAATGCGCAGGGTGGAGTTACTTACAGTAGTGATGGTATTTTGGGAACTTCATTACATTTTGACGGAACTGCTCAGGTTGCTAGTAGTCAAACAACCACTTTTGCAGATAATCCAGAAACAGGGTTTACCATTACACTTTGGATGAAAGCAGAGGATGTAGAGGGTAATTTCTGTGATACTTCTGGAGATGCACAGAATATAGCTCTCAATCACCTTAAAAGTCCATTGGGTACAACTACAAAAGGTGGCAATCAAATTGTATTTGGTTTACTTGATGATGGTGATGGATTTATGGCAAGGATATCAGGTTCTCATCTTTATGTTACATATCACGATGGCGCACCTGGTACCGAAACTCAATTTATAAAATCTAATACTACATTACAAAATGATAGATGGTATCACATTCAAATTATGTTTAATAGAGGTGGTAGAGATTATATTTATATAAATGGTGAAGAGGATATATTTGCTAGTTCCGAATCTACTGATTTAGGTTCTATGAATAGTAATCAACTTTCACTTGGATCTGGAGCATCATCCTACAGTAATGGAAGTTATTATATGATTTATAACTCAGGTGGTTCTGACTCTGTAGAGTATTTTGATAACACTACAAGATACAGATTTCCATTTAAGGGTAGTATTGATGACTTTAGATTTTATACAACCCCCCTTTCAGAAGCTCAAGCTAAAAGTTTATATGCTAGTTACTTTACGGAAAAATTTGGAAGTTCGTTGGTATATGATAGCGCAAATTCTTTATTAGACCTCAATTCCAAAAACTTTTATTTAGGTACTGGTGGTCACACCGCTAGTTCGGGTTCATCGACTCCATCATTCATAAGTGGTTCAGGTGGAAAATTAGAAATATTTTCAGAAAATTTTCACTTAAAACGAGATGGTAGTGTCTCTATGAGAGGTCAAGTAAGAGCGGATTCTGGTGTAATAGGTGGATTTACATTAACCAATGGACATTTAAGTGGAGACAATACAGGTACTGCAAAAATTAGTACCTCGCCATCCGGTAAACGAGTACAAATAGATGGTAGTGATAATTCTTTAACATTCTTTTCAGGTTCAACTGGAACAGAAGTTATGACACTTAGTGATAACGAATATGTGTATCTAATAATTCCAGATAGTGCAGGAGACCATAGATTTCCTGGTGTTAAACTTTCAGCTAATGGTTCTTTACTTTTAAATGGTAGTGGTGGAGGCAACACAAATGGCGCTACTGGCAGACAAGTTGGGGTTATCATACCAATGCCGACTGTGTCAAATCCTGCTTCAGTTTCTCATCAAAAGCATTTTGTAGGAATTGCAACAACGCATCCTGGTCCTAGTAACATAACAAATAATACTTCAGGAAATACCATGGGTGCTTCTTTTAATTTTTCAAATACTGGAGATGGAAATACTTATGGAGTGTATAATCTTTTATATCTTGGATCTGGAGGCGGAGCCGGTTTTTACAGTAAAACACTAAACAACACAGTAACTAATGATGTAACTAATACTGGAATAGGAATAATTGGTGCATACCTTGAAAATGACCAAGATACCGATGGGGAAACAGTTAGAATGTTAGCAGTTAAAACAGGTCAGTCAACATCAGGTGCTTCTCAGTACGGATTATGGATGAATTTAGATGGTGATGTCGATGGTACTTATTCCAGTTATGGGGCTTATATAGATACAGCTGGAGTGTCAACCGGCACTGGAATCAACTATGGTTTATTTACAACAGGTGGTGATTATGATAAACACGAAAATGTTCTTTGGCCATCTGCTTATATATTTGGTGAAGTTTCTCCTGTTTTAGATGATGCATACGATTTAGGAGGTGGAACAGGTACTCGTAGATGGGATGATGTTTTTGCTACAAATGGAACAATTAATACATCAGATAGAAATTTAAAAACTCAAATAAGTGGTTCTGATTTAGGATTATCTTTTATAAACAAACTTAATCCTGTAAAGTATAAGTGGATAAGTGGTAGTAATTCTTTAAGATATCACTATGGTTTAATTGCACAAGAAGTATCGGAATCATTAAACGCTTCTAATGTTACTACAGATAATTTTGCTGGATATGTAACAGATGATGTTTATAGAAGAACGCAACTAAATTACGTTTCACATTCAGTTGTTTCTGAAATTTCTAGTTCAATTAAAATAAACGATTTAGAAATGTCAGCTAGTAACTACAATGTTTCTGATTTTGAAATAGAATTTTCTGAAAGTATCGAACAATCAAAAAATAAAATTTTAAAAAATCCTAAAGCACATGGAAGTTTATCAAAATGGGAGTATAAAAGTTCTACAACTGGATTACGATATAATGAATTTATAGCACCTTTAATTAAGTCTGTTCAAGAATTAACTGCGGAAGTAAGATTTCTCAGAGGAGCTATAACAGGCAGTACTGATTTAAATGATTTGAAGTCTAAGGTTTCTAAAAGCATCTTTTAAAATCAATAAAAACATAATTTATCAATATTTATTATTGAATAATAACACCCGATTGGAGACAATGTAATGATTAAATTAAAGGATTTGATAATGGAAGGTGCTCGAGATCCAGGCATCTTTAAAGCGGTATTTTTAGCAGGCGGACCAGGTAGTGGTAAGTCATATGTTGCTGGTAAGCTATTCGGTATACCTGATAAGATAAACGTATCCAAAACAGGTTTAAAAATGGTAAACCAAGACTCCGAATTGGAATTGTTATTAAAGAAATACTATGGTACTACCGATTTAGATGTTATGCCGGATGAACTATTTCAGGATCTAACGGGTGTGGATAGAAATGGTGATGAAGTTAATTACGACACAAGCGGTTTAAGAAAATTTGCAAAGTCTCTAAGTCAAGAAAGATTAAGATTATATACTGAGGGTAGGTTGGGAGTTATCATCGATGGTACTGGTCATAAATATGATTCTGTAGCAAAAAAGAGAAAGGATTTAATTGAGTTAGGATATGATACCTATATGGTATTTGTCAATACATCTATGGCAGTTGCTTTACAGAGAAATGAGGAAAGGGCTAGGGTTGTTCCTGAGAAGATTGTTAAGCAGAGTTGGTTGGATGTTCAATCAAATCTAGCATTTTTTCAAGGTTTATTTGGTGGTTCTAACTTTTTGATAGTTGATAATAATAAATTCTTAGATGCGGAAACCGCTCAGAAAAGATTTAAAATGTTGGTTAGTAAGGGTATTGATAAGTTCCTTAAAAAACCAATTAAGAGTAAGGTTGGAAAGACTTGGTTAAGAAAAGAAAAGAAATTTCAAAAAGTATTTAAAGATCCAGGCCAATCTCAATTTTTTAAGAAGCGTGATAAAAAATCTAAGAAACTTAAATGAAAACATTAGTAAATAGTTTAGTTAATCCGATAATAGAAGAAACTGTTGAATTACCTATCGATATAGGTGATACTAT
>CETY01023790.1_pt1 | contig 11534 bp, 3 predicted proteins | sample 361551 | NCBI WGS metagenome assembly CETY01 (sample SAMEA2623135, study PRJEB7988) | marine metagenome | biome: marine biome (ENVO:00000447); feature: deep chlorophyll maximum layer (ENVO:xxxxxxxx); material: "saline water (ENVO:00002010), including plankton (ENVO:xxxxxxxx)" | depth 45 m | reverse complement strand
TCAACTGAACTACCTAAAGTCGTAGATCCTATACCAACTGTACTTAACCCAACAATATCCAAACTCACATTACTTACATTATAATCATTCACTTGATATTTTGTAGGATAGAAAAGAAGTTGGCCTTTATTTCCAGTAACTTGAAAATCAAAACTTCCAAGGTCACTTGTGCTTTCTACCCTACCATATTGATTCATAAATCCATTAGTTTCATCCTGCAATAAAGTCACTAACATACATTGACGTTCACCAGTAAACGTTTTATCTTTTACTAAAGTTAACCACTTCTTAGATCTTTGTTTTACATCAAAATTGGCAACTACTGAGAATCTGGTAGATCTTGGGTCACTATTAAATTGAGTACTTACATCATCTATAATAAGAGCTCTATTTCCTACTGATTCAAAATAATCTGTCAATACTCTTGAGTTGAAATAAATCTCATCAGATGCTATTTTACCATCACTAATATTAAGAGAATTTTCTGTAACTAAATCAAAATTAGAATAACAATTTATATCTATTTCTGCATCTAAATTTATAAATGCAACTAACACACTCTCTTTTCCAGAAACACCACTGAAATTATTATCAGTAGATTCTATACGCAAATCACTAAATTTAAGGAATCCTGCAGGATGATTAAGAGTGCTTACAGCTTCATTCCAAGTTCCTATATCAACTTTCGATTTTAACGAATAAGAGAAATTTTGATAATAATTATTATCAGCAATTCTTTCAAGACTGTTGTTTAAAAATCCTGTATCTTTTTGCCAACCATTTGCAACAACTGATCCAGAAGACATTTCAACTTCTGCATTAAAATCAATTTTAGATTTAACTTTTGCTTGAGTTCTTGAAGTGTTTCCTACAATAATATCTCCAACATCAAACTCAGTTGTTGTTGATAATTTCAATAATTCAATACGATTATTCCAACTTTCAACTTCACCAACTTTATCGCCACTAGTAACATCTTCTCCAACAAAGAAATTATTTTTCTTTAATTTAATATTGAATTGAGGGAAGTATTTTTCAGGAACAATTATTCCAGCTGAATTTAATGCATCAAAATTACCAGGAAATTCTCCTTCTCTTAAATATCCACCTAAGCTATAAGTAACAACTCCAACTCCTCCTCCTAAGGGAATATTAACATCTGCAAGAGTAAAGAGGGAATATTGACGATCAACTGAGTTATATCCAATTCCTGTTGTACCAACTCCAACACTTACGTTTTCAATTAAAACTTTATCCCCTACATCAAGTGGAGATGCATCACTAAAGGCAGTATTTAATCCAATAGTAACATTTTTAGTAGAAACATCATATGAAAGAGTTTTTATATCAATACCATTAATATTTGATGTTGGTATAATAATGGGAGTGGTGCTATTGATACTTTTAACATTTTCAAGAATAGTAACTTGAGAGTCTCCAATCTTATAAGTTAAATCTACATCATCAATTTTCTTTCTAGTAAATCCGTCCAATACATTTAAATCAGGTGCTATAGTATAATTTTTACCAGCAGAACTAATTCCAATACTTTCAAATGAATTTAAAGAATCCATTATAAGAATTTCTGGTAAATTTAGAACAGGTCTTAAAGTATTATCTGTAGGATAGTCAAATCCAATATCTTCAATTCTTGTTGAATTTATTTTACCAATACTATCACTACTAACTTCAAAAAGAGCTTGAGTACCTATACCTGTTTTAATCGATGATACACCTACAATTTCTGAATAATTTTTTCCTTGAGATGTTATTTCAACTTTAGATATACCGCCATAGGAAGTAGTAGAATTTGTAAAATATTTTAAACTTCCTTCAGATGGAGTATAAGATGATTTTTCAGGAGTGTTCAATATTTCATATGAGAAAGTGGTTGTAGTTCCAATTCCAGCTGTAGGGAAAAGACCTGAGTAAATACTTTCTTTTATTTCTATCTGATTATATCCAACCACTTCTCTATCGATAACAATTTGTTTTTTAATATCGTCAATTAAATCATTTTGAACTGGATTGAACTTATAATGCAGTACTTTAGGTATTTCATCGCCCACAACAAGTGTTAGATTTGCATTAGTAGAAATTCCTATAACCCCTGATTTAGATACTTCAAAAGAATTATCTACACCAGTTGAATAAAATGGATTTTTAAATTCTTTGTCTGTATATAAATTAAAATCAAATGCAGCATAAGAAGATAACCCCACAAAAGAACAGAGTGAAGGATCTGATAAATTAAACTTAACAGTATTATTATTGTACAGATTTATTGTAGGATTAACAGGAGAAATAGTTCCTGCAGAAGCTGAGGTTATATCAACTACTTCTGGAGCAAATTCTAAAGACTCATATCTTGTTAAACATAGTTTTATACTATTAGTAGATTGTCTAACAATGTAATAAATTTTTTCATCCTCTAACCCACCCGAAGGAGTAGATGCAGTGTGGATTACTTTATCACCATCTTTTAATCCGTGATCAGTAATTGTAATTGCATTATTAGTAGTATCAACATTCCCCGAAACAAATGATTTAGGATCAAAAACTATTCTTCTATTAAAATCATTATATTTTACACTAATACTAGTATGAATGCCTGGGTTTACATCTATTCTTAAATTGTCATTAAACAGTAATCCATGAGTAGAAGCAGTAGCCACGGTAACAACATTCTTAGTTGCTTCACTTGTAACAACATAATCTTTTATAGTTTTAAAACTATGATATACACCAGTTCCTAATCCAGTGAATCTGAGTAATCCTCCTGTCTTATTAGTATCAGCAATTCCTACGAAAGTACCAGTAGATCCCAGTCCCACTCTAAATGTAGAAATTCCAATAAGATTATTAGAAATTTTTCCAACATATACTCTAGACTCATCTGGTAAATTAAAGGATGTAGTGCCATCAGTAGAAACACCAATAGAATCCCCACCATTATTTCTATATCTTAAAAGATCACCAGTATTCAATTCATGATCAGGTAAGAAAATAGATTGTGATTGAATATAAACTTGAGTTAATCCAGCACCAGGATTAGAGAAGAAAATAGTTGTTCCAATACCCACTCCTGTAAGAGTACCTAATCCTACTGCTTCCTTCGGTTCAAAATAAATCTCTTTTGTTGATTCAAAAATTACATTATCTTGAGGTGTTGCATTAAAGGTGAATTTCCTAGAATCTTCAGTTATAACTGCAGTTGCTGTATGAGCAGAAGATACGGTTTCATTTTGAGCTCTTAAAACTCTTAATCTAGAATTCTTACTATCAACATTTAATACTTTTATTGTTTCCGTTCCAATTCCAAGAATATCGTTTTCTCTAATTGAAAGTAAATCATTATCTAAAGAACCAGCAATTCCAAAATATGTAACTAATCCAGTGGCATTCGTATTACTTACCCCTCCAGTTAAATTAACACTTTCTGTTCTTACTCCAATGTTAAATCCACCTTGAAGAGAACTGATTGAAGTATTAAATCCCGCTAAAGAAACTAAGTTAGTATTAGTAAAATTATGAGGTGAAGTAGAAATTGCAAGATAAGTTCCACTAGCATCAAAAGGAATAATCTCTAATTCAGAGACTAAACTAGAAGCAACACTGACATTAGTTACTTCTACCCCTCCAATTTCAGAAACTTTAGCTTTAGCAACTTGAGATCCTAGTAAAGGTTCAAAAATTATCTTATCATTAATTTGATAACCACTTCCCCCTGTTACAATACCAACTTTCTCAATATTTCCTTTGGAAACATCAGATATATTTACTTTTAACTCTTTAGCTTTATTTGGTTGTAATAAGAAATCGTAAGAGGTATTCTTTTTATCTAAAGAATATGGAGTAGTATTTCTAAACCATTCTGAATCATTTAAATCATAATTTATTTGATTAGAGTTTATACTATAATTAAATGGATTGGGTTTAGATTTAAATGTATTTCCAATTAAATATGGGAATTCAGGAATTCTATATCTATTAAATGGTCCTGAGTTTTCAATATTTGTAGAATTGATTGTAGTAAAATATGCATATGTTCCATTTGGATAATCTGGGGTTACGCAAAAACGACCATTATGTTCATCTAAGTCCCCTGAGTTATCAAATTCATAATCCTCAATAAAAAATCCTTGAGGGAAGTCTGATAGAGGAGGTCGATTAGATGGAGTAGTTAGTTTATAACCAGACTCCATAGCTCTTACAATTCCACCATCACGATTTGTATAACCATAAGGACCATATATTGGATGTCCATCATAAGCCCATCCTATTATAGGAGAATGATAAGAAGCAGAAACTTCTTGATTATCAACTTTTTCTAAATCACTAAGACCATATTTTATTTGATTATTTTGACTCCTTACATATACAGATTCTCTTAATTTTCTAGGTGTATATAAATGAGTATATTGTATACCTCTTTCAGAGTTTTGCGATACATCTAACACTCCATCATCACCCGAAATAATATCCAAGTACTTAGTAAATAAATTAACCGTCCAAGATTTAATATGAGACCTGAATTTAGCATTTGAACCACTAGGTAGGACACTAACCAATACATTTCCAGTATATCCTATACCAGCATTATCTATTCTAACATTTACTAATTTTCCTTCACTAACAATTGGAACTAATTTTCCATAACTTCCAGATCCATTAGTATTAATAGTTAAAATAGGAGGAGCCTCATAACCATACCCTTCATTAGTAACAATACTTTCAACAATTTTACCATTATCAAGAACTACACTGACTTCTGCATTAGTACCATTTTTCAATGTGATTAATGGTTGATTGTCATAATTTAAAATGCTTGATGATCCATAACTTACACCACTATTAGTGACTTGAATTGAATCAATAGATCCTTTGAATAATGGTTGAAGTTTAGCTTTAAAATCTTGACCACTGTAAGTAGTAACACCAATTTCACCACTTAAATCCACAGTGATGGGTTGATAATTGAATGAATGAGTTCCTGACCCTAAAGTAGGTGAAGAAAACTGTATGTATTGATTACTATCATAATATAAACTCTTTGCAGTGGTTCCTACACCTACACTAGAAAGTCTAAAGTTATCATTATCAACTTCAGTGACAAAATAATCTGTATTTGAGTTTATACCTAAAATTCGATCAGTATTATAAGTGTATTGAATAATTTCTCCAGACTTATATCCATGAGAATCTATATTAATTTGATTAAGTGCTGTATTAATACCTGTTGCTGAAATTATCGTTCTTTTCTTATTTTCATAACCAGATCCACTAGAATCAATTATTATACTAGATACAATTTTCTTTCTTTCAAATGTTTGTAATTTATGAACTCCTGTTCCAAAACTTGTTAATGATATGGTATTTACACCTGCATTAATTGCATCTGTTTGTTCCCTATAAAGACTTACTGTAGATACACCTACAGTATGAACATAATAAACAGCATCTGTCGAAATTCCTCCTATGGCAACCCCTCCATCTGTTCTATAGATTATTTTTTCACCATTTCTAAATTTATGAAATGTAGAAAATCCTATTGTATTATCTTCTAAAATAACCCGATCAGATCTCTCTGTACCCAACCCAACCGCTTGAAATTCTACATTATGATGTAAATCTAAAGTATTGACTGAAGCTTTTGCTCCTGTACCATTTCCACCTGTTATTGTAATAATAGGTTTAGAAACATAATCATATCCCGTATCAGTAATATCAATGGATTGCAAACTACCTTTAATAGCACATATACCAGTAGCCCCAGAACCTACATTATCATCTAAATTTAAAAGAGGTGGATTTATAATATCATAATTTTTACCTTCTGCAGCAACAGCGATATTATTAATAGTTCCATGATAAACAGCATCTGTTGATTTATAATTTAGAATTTCTACTCCATTAATCAAGATACCATTTCTAGATCCTGGCCGTGTCTCATAATTACCAACTTCTTTATTAGGAGATTTTATTTCTCTAAACAATAATTGATTATCAACTTTCTTATCATTAAAACTAACATATTCTAAAGTATTAGAAGTAACAATACCAGCTACTGACACAAACCTATTATTATCAATATTAGTTGGACTAGTAGCAAGTTGTAATTGATTTTTATTTACTCTTTTTACGAAAAATATACCAGGATCCATTTCAGGAAACTTACTCGTAACCTTAATAATATTTCCTAAAAAGTCAGCAGATTCCGTAATATGTGAATTATAATAAACTGCGTCTCCTGTATAATAACCATGATCATCAACATTTAAGAATGTAAAAGTATCACCACTATAATTTCCATTTAAAGTAAGTTTTCTATCATAAAAATCTAATGGAGCATTAGAGTAATTTGGAATAGATGAAGAAGCAACTAAAACATCCTGATTAAATTTTGCATACGTGTTTTGGATATTTGCAAAATAATTATTAATATATTGATAATCTGAAAGATTTTTATCAACATTACCTCTTAATATTTTTCTTTCTACAGTAGAACCAGCATTGCTAATACGTCCTTGGCCTTTAATGGAAAAACTATAAGAACTTATAATTTCACTAACTGTTGAATCGTTAGTGCTACCAGTAACATCTGTTACAACAACTTTATCACCAATCTTTAAATCATTTTTATCATATGTTACCAGAGTGTAAGTAAAATCCGATTCATCAACCAAAACTATTGATTCTATATCATATTTAATGGATAAATTATAAAACCAATTATTAACTTTTGGTCCAGAAGTGGTAATTCCTAAACTTTGAACTTTTGCACTATCATTTTTATCATAGTAATAAGTGCTTTCTTCAATTATGGGGTTTGCAAGAACATTTCCTATTCTTACTTGGACTTTGCTAGTGGTTCCTATACCAACATATGCATATGCATTAACATTTAATCTAATAACATCTTTTGACGCAATAGACTCACTATTTTCAATACCAGCAACTGTAGTATTAGCTACTCCTACTCCATAAAATTGATTTACTGACTTTGATCTATAAGTTAATATTCCAGGAGCTCCTGATTCATATGTAATGACCAATTCACCAGTTGGAGGAAATCCAATAGTTGAATCTACATCTATTACACTCGATCCTCCTGAAACTTGAGTTATTATCTGTGTGGATGGATGAACAGAAAATTCTCCATATACACTTCCTCTTAAAGCAATATCAGTAGTATAACTATAGTCGGTTCCAAACTTATAATAATCTGTTTGATTATAAGTTATTTTTTCTATATTAGTAATAGGAGCATAGGCTCTCCCTATTCCATAGTTATCATATGCATCTTGGAATAATGTGCAATTTAAAAGTTGTGATGGATCACCATTTATAGATTCCACAACCAAATCTTTGGTTAATCTATAATCAGCATCTGAAGGTCTAAAAAGAAACTCTCTAGGTCTCAATACTTCACAATCTTCTCCGTATAAAGCTCCAAAAAGAATTCTAAAAGATTCATCACTTCCTTTTGATGTATAAAAATCTCTAACTCTAGAAATAAAGAGTCTTTGATTTAAATCATCATCTAATTGTCTATTTTGAAATCCAGGTGAGTATAAACCTTTAACTTTAATTAAAAATCTTGCAAATAGTAAAGCACTTAAGTTTACAATGGTTGCACCAGCTATATGTTGGGCAATGTCAGATTCTGAAAAACTTAATTGATCACTATGAATTGAATTATATGAAGTTACTCCACTAAACCCTCTTATACACCCTTTAAATGAATTATTTGTTTTTTCCTCATATAAAATAATTTCATTATCTATTTGAATCAAACCATACTTTTCAGGAAATTCATATGTTCCAATAACATCGGAATTTAAGTTAAATGAAGCAAAAATTACATCATCACTTTCATCTATATCATCTCTCAATACAGTGCTATCAGAATTAGTGGTTAAAGTTACTAGTTTAACATATTCATCTATATTTTGAAGTACATCAGCAGAAGCAGTAGGATATTCTTGAGAAGTATAATACTCTCTCAAAAATTCTCCTAATAAAGGAAAGTCAGATTGTACAAAAGAAGGAAGTTGATTTTCAACTAAACTTTGTAACTTAACTTTTTTTAGATCTGTTGATATCATTTGTTGTATACGTTAATCTTAGTAAAAATATGAGAGTTAATAACCACCGCCACCACCACCAGCAGCACCGCCACCACCGCCAGTAGTACCACCGCCACCAGCAGTCATTCCTCCTCCTCCAGTTTGTATTGAGTTAATAGATTCGATAGCTGCTCCTCCAGAAGAGGTATCTGCTACCATTCCATCAGTATTACATCCATAATGAACTTCTCCACGAACTAGTATATTGCCACCATAGGTTGAAGCCACATTATCAGTATCATCACAAAATGCATCTACATTAATACCATCATTACTACCATCCCCATCACCACCATTACCATTATTACCACCTAATTGGAGATAAAGATCCTTTAATCCTAACACATCATTAGAACAAGGAACTCCATCTATCTCAATTACAGGGAAATCTCTCTTAACATCAGTATCTGTTATATTAATAGGAGCTAACTTAATTTCTCCGTGTTCATAATCGATAGTACCAATATTTTGCTTCACAATTTCAGGTTGAGTTGGGGACATTAATCGGAATAGGAATATAGTTCCTTTTGAAGAATCATTTGAATTTGGTTTATCAGATAGATATACATCTCCCTGTATTCCAGAGACCTTAAATGCAGTAGATCTTATATTATGACCATCGCATTTTTTAACAAAGATGCAATTTCCAAAACAAATTTCGTATTCCGCAAAACTATTTAACGCCACTCTCAAATCCCTTCTTATCCTTAAAGATGTAATATTAGAACTGATTGCTTCATCAGCTCCATCAATTAAACATTGGAACTTACTAAATTTAAATCTGCCGTTAAATTTACCTATATCATCACCTTGTAAGTATTCTAAAATAGAATTCATTACAGTACTTATAATATCATTCTTAGATTTGCCTAAATTGCAATTATAATATACAGATACATCAGGTTCTATATACAAATATTTTAAATCTGTAATATCTAGGTTTATTCCTGCAACATTATATTTTTTAACGGCATTTTTAAGGTTTTCTTTAAGTGCATTTGACAAATATGACCCATTCGTTGGTTTTACTGCACAAAAAACTTGTCCAAATCGAGGAGGAGTCAATTCTTCTCCTCCAAAACAAGAAACTGCCTCTGTTTCGGGGAAAACTGTAGGAATAAGTGTCTCATAATCGTTTGCAGTGACTGCTCTATTCTGCGATCCATGAGCTCGAGGTCCATATTTCTTAATTGAGTCAATAGATTCGATATCTGCCCCTCCATATGATCCACCACCTCCACCAGTACCGCCTCCAGTACCGCCTCCAGCACCTCCTCCAGCACCTTGGTTGCTTCCTCCAACATTAAGTAGAGAAATACCTGATGTTAAGGGAAGATTTCCTCTTCCAGAAGTTATTTTTCCATTAAAAGTAAGAGAATTTATACCATTTCCATCTTTTCCATTTGTTACGATGTAAGAAACTTCAATATAACTTGGTGCTTCTAGTTTTTTACCAAAAATACCATCTCCAAAAATCAATTCATACCTTTCTCCCTCTATTTCACGTATCCAATAGACTGCTGATGTCCCATTTACTTCAAATAAACTTTGATTTGTTGTATAATGCCCCTGACAACTTGTTACATTACCTGTTTGAGCATATTGCCGACTGGTACTTGAGAATTGTGATGGTTTTACCGTAACTCTAATGGTAGTTGTATCAACACCACTATTTGGAAGAACGAATCTTTGGTTTGGATCATAGGAATCTACTGTAAAAGTAGTGTTAATATAATTTCCTTCAATAAGTTCAGCATCAGTAAATACGGCCCTTCTGTTAAAAACTGGTTTTACAATATCATCTAGTATATTAAAGGTAAAACTTTCATTTGTAAATTCAGTTGTGGTAGCTACAAGTCCCTTATTCAATTTAATAGTTTGTGGTTGTGTAGCATATCCACCAGTGTCAACGTAAAATGATACGTTTATTCTGGATGCTCTTCTTGACCTTGGCAAATATCCAACATTTTGTATTAAAGAAACTACATTTTCTCGCAATGTAGCACTATCCAAAAACACTTCATTGGATACCATGTTGGCATTGTATGAAGTGATGTAGGTATTATAGGCAAGTACATCAACAATAGTGGATAAATTAGATCCCTCAAAGTCATAATCAGTAAAATCTGAGTTAGACCTGAGATAATCCTTTATTGTTACCTTAATCTGGTCAAAATCCAGATTAGCAAAATTAACTAATGGCATTTATCTTGTGGGTATTAGCACAAATGACAATTCTTGGGCAGGAACATCGATTCCAACAATTTTATATGTGATTTTTACATCCATTTCATAGTCATCGATGTTAGCAGAGACATCAACATCTCCTAATTCTACCCTTGGTTCATAATTTTCAATAACATTGATGATTTCATTCCTTACAGACACAGCTGTAATGTCATCAACGTTGTTAAATAAGAGGTTATTGACCTGTGAACCTATTCCTTCATTAAAAAAACGTTCTCCAGGAGTGGTAAGAACCAAATTCCTTAGAGAACGTGCAATAGCTGTCTGATTTTTAATCGCAATAAGGTCATCGGTTAACGGATTAACCTCAAAAGACATACTAATGTCCTTAAATGACTTACTTATACGTTGGACAGGCACTATTATTAAGCAAATATAACTTTATTTAGCACCTTATCCACTCACTTTTTATTAGCCTTGACCTCTTGTGCGTTTTTTTGCTTTATTTCGAGAGGAAGCAGCATATTTTGTGTGTTTTCCACTTCCTTGACGAGTTTTTTTCGGTCTGGTTTCGATCATTTCGACTCCAGTTGGACTTCTCATAACCATTTTAAGATTCCTCCATAGTAAATCGAGACACGGCGGTTAAATAACACGAGTTTTTTCGTGACCGACTCTAATACGAGGATCGCACCAGATGTCATAACCTGCTTCAATCGCATCTAAGCAGAAACTCACGTCTTCTCCGCACATATCCTGTACAGCACCTGACTCAAACTGTTGCATCTTCGGAGCAAACCAAGGATACTCAAGTTTTTCATCTTCAAAGACTCCATTCTTAATCATGACCCAACCAAAGCCTGTGTAATCTACAGTGAAAGGTTTCTTACGCTTACTGATCGATTCCACAGTTTCATGGTTCATGACTCCACCGTTCTTACGGAAGTCATCTTCTTCTAACCAGTGTGCGACAGATGTAGTTTGCCCATCTTCTGTAGCATACCAACCAGCAGCAATCTTTCTCTCTTCTTCACCTTCAGCAGGTAATGCAAGATCGCACAGTTGCCAGAACTTGTTAGTATCAAAGACTATATCCGAGTCAATCCATAACTGATAATCATATTCTAGTTTACCATCCCAAGGTAATTGATTTGGCCCACGTAGAACATTTGCACCTAATACTTTACAACGTGCAAAGTTAACCATTGATGAGTAATC
>CETY01454894.1_pt1 | contig 11565 bp, 2 predicted proteins | sample 361551 | NCBI WGS metagenome assembly CETY01 (sample SAMEA2623135, study PRJEB7988) | marine metagenome | biome: marine biome (ENVO:00000447); feature: deep chlorophyll maximum layer (ENVO:xxxxxxxx); material: "saline water (ENVO:00002010), including plankton (ENVO:xxxxxxxx)" | depth 45 m | reverse complement strand
AACACTAAACAAGACGTATTACAATCTGAAGCAGCAGTAAGATGTGAATTAGTAGGTAATTCTGTAGGAGAAGTTGAAATTACTGCTAATGGTGGATCTATGGAATCCACTGATAATGTACTACTCCCCGTCAATAACAGTAACGGTGTTGGTATTGTATCAGCAGCATATGCAGCACCATATGTAACACTACGTCTTAAAACTCCTCAGTCTGGATTTACTACAGAGTTCCCAGTACCATTTACTATAGGTGATAAGGTATTTGTTGAGAATATAGGTGTATCTTCAGGTCATGGTTATAACTCACAAGACTATGCTTTCCAATACTTTACTTTAACTGGTGTTTCAACAGCATTTGGTATTCTGGATCAGACAACTGTAACCTATGAAGTTGATACAGACCCTGGTGATCATGATGCTCAACAGTATGGTTCTGTTGTTAAGAAGACTGATATGGCATCCTTTAATATAAAATTGAAGGAAGCACAATTCTATAATGGTGAACAAATATACACTAAGAAGGCATCTAATAATTGTATTCGTGGTGATGGAAACTTAACCAATGTTCTTAGAGTTGATAGTATAGTAGGTTTTAATACTGGAGATCAAATTGTAGGTAAAGTATCTCAAGCATCTGCATATATTAAGGGTATGCAGTCCTTCACGGGTAATTTTGATACTGGTGTTTCTATTGTTCGTAATTCTGGTTGGGAACGTGATACTGGTAAGTTAAATGAATACTTCCAGAGAATACAAAATAGTGATTACTATCAGCAGTTTGCATATTCATTGAAGTCTAGAGTTGGTATTAGTAGTTGGGATGAACCAGTTGATGCACTGGCACATATTTCTGGATTTAAGAAGCATAGTGATCTTTTAATACCATCTATTGCTGGTGTTGCTGGATCTATCACAATGACAGATCAAGTAAAGACACCATCTACTATCTTCCTTGATAATGAGGCACATATTAACTGCCATTACAACTATGATTCAGTATATGAAATTACTAATGATACTGAAACTAAAACTGATGAGATTGTCTTTAAGTCTCTTAAGTTTGGTAATTCATTAATGTGTGATGGTAACAGGGTTCTTGAGATTGATGACATATCACCTCAGTTCTATAATGACCCTGCTATTAAGAGAAATATTGAAATTGATACTTTAAATTTAGGTTCCTTTAATGCTATTAAATATTTTGCACAAATAGTTGTTACACCATCAACTATGCTTCAGTCTAATGAGACTCAGTATATTGAGTTTGTAATTAGTGCTGATGATACAGTTGCTTTCAATAACCAGTATTCAACTTTATCTGATGCATTTAATCTTGGAACATTCTTCACAGAAACTATAGGTGATCTAGTATCAGTTAAATTTAGTCCATTCAATTCTGTATTAACTTATGACATTACCTTCTATAAGGAAATAATGACTATAGCAACTGGTGTTGGTGCAACATCATTTGGAGGTCTTCTTAAGTCAGGTAACACTACTAATGTCCCTGCTAATACAAGTCGCAATATATTGACTGTAAATGCTATGGAATTTAAGTGTGGTCAGGTATTAGTTGCAGCGTCTGGTAATGGTAAGAAGGAAGTTGTAGAAAGTACCTTTATCGGTATTGGTTCTACAGCACATTTTGTTAACTATGCAGAAATGGATAGTGATGGTACTGATCTAGGTGACTTTAGTATTGGTATTGATGGTAATAATCAAATCCTATTAGACTGGCAATCTAATGTTGGATACTCAGCAACAGTATCTGCATTAGCATCATTTATAGGAGTTGGACAAACTTACAATAATTTAACAACAGGTATTCAGACTTCTAGGTATCAGGTTGGTGATTCTGTATTACATACTTCATATACAGATATATCACAAAGTCCTTCTAGCAGTATAGAAACCATTGAAACTATGGGATTCAATGATTTCACTTCTTGGAGACTACTTATCAACATTGAAAACGTAACTGATGGTGAGCAGTCTGTATTCAATATGGCAGTTAACACCTTTGAAGGTGATGCTAACTGGAATAGGTATGGTTTAGTATCAACTGGTTCATCAGACCCCAAGCGTGACCTACTAAATACGGAGATACAGGTCTCTGGTTCAAACTGCCTACTTAGGTTTACACCAAGGGACAATATTGACTACATTATACGTACATCACAGATCAGGATAACTAAACCTGATGGTATACCTTTCGATACTGTAAAAACACTAAGCTAATGGGATTTCAGTTAGGATCTATAAATCGCCAATATAACTCTTTAACGGAAACCTTTAGGTATTCGTTTAACTTAACTCATAAGGGAGACCCTATATTTCATAAGGAGTTTGATGGATCCTCTACTTCTGAGGTTTTGTTAGGTGCTGATGCATTTGTAGTTAAGAATCATTTTTATGTAACAGGTGAACCATTACATTATGAATCAGGTGGTGGTGGAACTGCTATAGGTATAGATCCTACTATTGGTATTGGTAATACATTACCTGAAAGGGTATTTGCTATTAAGATTGATGAGAATAAGATAAAGGTTGCACAGACAGAAGCAGATGCTCATTCAGGATCACCAATTAATATTATAACTGTAGGTGCTGGTACTACTCATTCATTTACAGCAGAGAAACAGAATAGTAAGTGTATAATTGCACTGGACAATATGATCCAGTCTCCACTATATCAAAGACCTGGATATAATACGGTTTTAACTGGTGTAAACAATAGAATTATTACTGTTGAGAATGCACAGTTATTTAAAAACTACGATCTTATACAGATTGATGATGAAGTTTTAAGGATTTTAGTTGTAGGGTTCCAAGGTAATACTAACGATTTATTATGTGATCGTGGTTGGATGGGAACAGAAAATGAACCACATGCTGCTGGTTCTACGGTAGAGTTGGTATTAGGTGATTATAATATTGTAGATGATATAGTTACTTTTGCCGATGTTCCTTTTGGTGGTATTAAATTTAGTGCTGGTATATCATCAGAAGTAGTTGATGTAGCAGGTAATAGTTTTATTGTATTAACTGATCTATTAGAAACAGGATCTTCTGTAAGGTTAGAAACTTTAGATCCACCAGAACCATTAATTGCCAATGAAGATTATTTCTTAATAAGAAACCAACAAAATAATTACTCATGGGCAGAAACACGTGATGATGCATTATCAGGTATTGCTATTACCATGACCAGTTCTGGTATTGGTACACATATTATTAGATTAGTTGACGTAGTTAATGGATCATCATTCCAAGGTAGATCTTTTATTAGATCTGACTATACTGGAAACATCGTCATGGATGATCTATCACAAGAGTTTACTGGTATAGGTAAGACATTTACTTTAACAAGTGCTGGTGTTAATACTGTTGGTATAACAAGTGATTATGGTGTATTGCTAGTTAATAACGTATTCCAAAAACCTGATACAGACTATGAGTTTATTGGTGGTCCTGTAACTGGTATTACATCTATTGAATATACTGGTAATAGTAAAGACCCAGTAGAAAGATATAGTTTAGATGATGTTAATGCTAATAATTTACCTAGAAGGGGATTGATTGTCACGCTAGGTAATAATCAGGGATTTGGATACCAACCACAAAATACTGCTATTGGTACTGCCACAGTATCTGCTGCTGGTACTATAAGTAATGTTTGGCTTAAGTATGATGGTAGTGGATATAGAAATGGTCCTACAACATATGGGTTTAGGGTATCGGGTGCTGGATCTACTGTCTCTGCTGGTGGTACATTTGATGTAGGAGATGGTTTTGTAGATAATCTATACCTAGAAAATGCTGGTCTTGGATTTGCTACAGATAGAACACCTTACGTAGAATTTGATGCCCCAGTTCCTTATGATGATCTACAACTCATAAGTTCAAGTACAGGTATAGGTGCATCTGTATCAGTTATCATCAATGATGCTAAACAGTTAGATAAATTTACTCTTGATAATATAGGATTTGGATATACCTTTAGAGAAGAGTGTACTATTGCAGGTATTCCAACAACACCTGGTCTAGTATCACATCCAATTCAATCTGGTGGTGCTTATAATCATACCTTTGTCGGTGCTACTCCATATGGACTTATTAGTGGTGGTGAGTATGAGCATGAGACTGTCAGTATTGAAGGTAATTCTTTAAGAGACGGTAGTTGGAATGGATCTGCTATTAGTCCTACTGATGTTTCATATAATCCTACTACTGGTGATGTTGAATATACATTAGCTGGTCATAGTTTAACTACAAGTGATAGTGTAGGTATCAAGACTGGTTCTATGGTCTTGAAATGTAGCATGGATGGTAAAGAGACTCTCCATTCTTATCCTAGAGCAAGTGACCCAGTAGCAGGTGTAATCACTTCTATTACTGGTGTTACTACAGATACATTTACAGTTAATGTAGGTGCATCACAGACCGTAGGTCATCTTGTTAGTGGAGCAACTTACGATGCTACTACTGGTGATATGGTCATGTCTATTGGTTCCCATACATTACGTGGTGGATCTACACATTCCTTAACAACTGCTGCATATAATCCTAACACTGGTATAATTACATGTACGATATCCAATCATGGATTCACTGTTGGTGAACGAATCAAATTTGTTGATGAGTCATTAACCTTTAAATGTGAAAAGGACAACTATGGTACAGAACACAATTATCCAAGATCTTCTGATCCTTACAGCAACCAGTGGCTTAGCATATCTAACATCACTGCTAATAGCTTCGAGGTTCAAGTACTCAAGGTAACACCTTCAACTAACGTATCAGATCATATATTCCAAGAGTCAAGTGCTGACTGTATTATTAAGGGTGGTGAATCTTTAAGATTCCTTCCTGAAAGTATTACGTTTACATGTGATATGGATGGTAATGCTAGTGAGCATAGTTATCCTAGATCAACAGATCCATTCTACAATACAGCATGCCCTATAGTATCTGTTGCTGGCACTACAGTAACACTTAACGTAGGAAGATCTCCTCATGTACAACATAGGGTAAATGACGCTACCTATGATGGATTTACAGGATTACTAAGTTTAGATATAGGTTTACATAGTTTAAGTTCTGGAACTAATATATTTGTAAAGAATGATTCGTTATGGTTTGCATGTGAGTCAGATAATTATGGCAGTGCTCAATCATATCCTAGAATAGGTAAAGATCAAATAGCAGGTATAGGTACTGAAATACTATCAGTAGGTGGATCTACCATAGAATTAAATGTAGGAGTGGCAGCAGAGAATGATCAATATTTACATACGTACCTTGGAAGTGATTTAGAAGCACCTAAGTTTACTATTAGTGAAGTAAGAGATGATGAGTTTGCTGGATGGGTTCTTGGTAAGTTACAAATATTAGATGACTTCTCACATCAGTTTAACGGTAGAAGAAGAACCTTTACTATTCATGAAAATGGTAAACCATTATCTATCGAGAAATTAGAAGGTTCTCCAATTAGTTTAGAGGATGTACTATTAATATTCATTAATGACATACTACAAGATCCTGGTATTGCATATACATTTGATGGTGGTACTAGATTAACGTTTACTGAACCACCAGTTGCAGGGTCTAGTTTACAAATACTATTCTATAGGGGTACTGATTCGGACGTTAGTGACTCAACATCATTACAGACAGTTAAACCTGGTGATAAATTAACTATACAAAAACGTAATGGAACAGTAAATCCAATAAAACAGGATCCTAGAATTGTTAAAGATATCATCAGCAGAGATAGTGTATTAACTACTCTATACAATGGTGTTGGTATATCTTCAGAACCTCAACCACTTAGACCAGTTACATGGTGTAAGCAAACTGAGGATATGATTATTTCGGGTATTAAGATGTATAAAACCCGTGACATGTTGAGGTCTAGAGTAAGACCTGTAACTAGATTGATACAAGGTATTAGTTCAACTACCAACACATTCTATGGTTATGGTGGTAGTTTAGTATTCAGTAAGACTGAAGAACCAGATACTTCTGAGTTTGATATTAAAATTATAGATGAAAATGCAGAAGATACATCCACTATAGAAACCGTAACTGGTTGTGATGTAACTGGTGATGAAGGTATCATCACTGGTATAGGATGTACTGATGATGCTTTACAGTTTGAATTCTATATTCCATTAGAATCTCCATTAAGAATCAATGAGTTTGGTGGAATATTGAACACTGGTATTAGTACAGGTGATTACTTTGTTGTTTCCAACAGTAATGTTGGTTCAGGTGTAACAGCAGTTGGTGTTGGTACTACATCTGTTATTGGAGTTGCTACTTCATTCTTAGATACTGTCTATCAAGTTAGTCATCTTGAAGTTGTAGGAACGGGTAAAACTATGCGTATACATACTAATGTCCAAGATAATCATGGACTGTCCTTTGTAGGACTAAGTTCTGGTGCTGGAAATACTTATGGTTCCTTCAGTTGGGCGAAGTTTACTTCATCTAGATCTGGTGGATTTGAACAATCAGTCACCACAAATAATGGTCTAGTAGGTCTGTCAACCGCACCACAGTTGGTCAGAACTACACACTTACTAGATTCTTACACATAAATAAACAAAAATAGTCTAACGAGATGCCAGCGATCATAACTGATCAGATTAGAGTTTTGAATGCGTCTAATTTCGTCAGTGGAATTTCAACTGATACTAATAGCTATTACGTCTTCATTGGTCTGCCAAATGCAACCGATGTGAAAGCGGATTGGAATACTAATACCCCAACACCTGTTGATAATTTTAATAACTCATCAGATTGGTTTGAAACTCTGATTGCAGCTAAGAAGATTACTTCAACGGATGTTCTTAGAGTTATACCAAAAATAGAATGGACTAATGGTGCAATCTATGACATGTATAGGCATGACTATAGTGTTGACAATACAGATCGACCAGTCAACTTGTATAAAGCAGCACGTTATTATGTGATGAACTCTGATTACAGAGTATATGAGTGCATATATAACGGTGCTGCCCCTTCCAATTTGGGCAAGGGTATAGTATCATTAGAAGAACCCACCCACACTGACCTACAACCAAAATTAGAATCTGATGGATACATCTGGAAATACCTTTACACAATTAAACCAGCTGAAATCGTTAAGTTTGACAGTGTTGAATACATTCCAGTCCCAACTAACTGGATGGAGAATTCCTCCGTTTCGTCTGTTAGAAATGCTGCTGTAAATGGTAAGATTGAAGTAATCACCATTGATGATGTATCAAGTGCAGCATACCAGTATGCTGGTGTACTAAACAATGTACCTATAGAAGGTGATGGTTTTGATGGTATGGCATCTGTTGAGTTTACTGATGGTAAACCAACTAATGTACAAGTAACTGATGGTGGAAGAGATTATACATTTGGAACATTAAACTTAAGTAATCTAGTATCTGGATCTGGTGCAGAATTTTCGGTAATCATACCCCCTCCAGGTGGACATGGTGCTGATATATACAGGGAACTTGGAGTTTACCACGTACTTGTATATACAAGACTTGAAAATAGTGATGTAACAAACCCTGACTTACCTATTGGTAACCAGTTCTCACGAATTGGTATTATAAAAAATCCCGAAATTAATGGTACAACCAATCTTCTCACAGACACACTGGCATCAGGCGTTTATGGTCTACGTCTTACTGGATCTTCTGCTGGAAGTTTATCTGTACAGACAGATGGTATCGTCACCCAAACAATAGGTATTGGTTCTACTGCTGTTGGAAAAGTAGTTTCATATGACACTACAACGAATATTTTAAAGTTCTGGCAAGATAGATCACTTGCTACAGATAGCGTTACTGCTGGAATTCCCGCTTACGGTTACCGTCTAAATAGATTTACGAGCACCCCAGATACGGGTGGTAACACCAACGTTGTTATTACTACAACAACTGGTACTGAAACTCTTGCCATTGATACTAATTACAATGGTGATTCAGGACTTGTGAACTCAAAGACCTATTACTTCGGTCAAAACTTCACAAAAGGTCTTGCTGAACCTGAGATTAAACAACATTCTGGAGACATTATCTACGTAGATAATAGACCCGAAGTGACTAGAGCAGAGAATCAGCGAGAAGATATTAAAATTGTTCTAGAATTCTGATGCCACAGAATACCAACCTAAACGTCAATCCATATTTTGACGATTTTGACAAGGATAAAAACTTTAGTCGAGTTCTCTTTAAGCCTGGTGTACCAGTTCAGGCAAGGGAATTAAGCACCCTTCAATCTATTCTACAGAATCAGGTTGAACAATTTGGTAAGCATTTTTTCAAAGAAGGTAGTGTAGTAATTCCAGGATCAGTGGCATATGATCCTAATTTCCATGCTGTCAAGATAGAGCAAACATTTTTCGGTGTACCAGTAGAATTATATTACGAGAATATTGTAGGAAAAACTATTAAGGGTAAGAGTTCTGGTATTACTGCTATTGTTAAGAAAGTATTATCTAAAGCACAGTCTGTAGAAGGAGAAACAACGATATATGTTAAGTATCTAAAGTCATCTGAGCAAGATTTCGGAACACAGCAGTTCCTAGATGGTGAGAACTTACTCACTTTAGAAGATTTTACATACGGAACTACAACTATTGAAAATGGTTCTGACTTTGCAACTTGTATTGCTACTAATGCAACTGATACTGGATCATCATTTAGTGTAACTGCTGGTGTCTTCTTTGCCAGAGGAACCTTTATTAGTGTAACTTCTGAGACTCTTTTATTAGATCAGTATTCTAATAGTCCTTCTTATAGGGTTGGATTCTACGTTAAAGAAGAAGTTGTAACAGCAGTTGATGATGAATCATTGTATGATAATGCTGCTGGATATAATAACTATACAAGTCCAGGTGCTGATAGATTTAAGATATCATTAAGTCTATACAAGAAAGACTTACAAGATTTCCAAGACGAGAACTTTATTGAACTCTTTAGAGTACGTGAAGGTCAAACTAGAAAGTTAATCAATACAACCATCTATAATGAACTTGCTAAAGAATTAGCACGTAGGACTTATGATGAGTCTGGTGATTATTATGTTAGAAATTTTGACTTATATGCTAAAGAATCTTTAAATGATAGACACCAGAAGTTTGGTGTGTATTATAAAGATGAGGTAACAGATCAAGGTAATAATCCATCATATGACTTGATGGAGATTCAAGTTGGACCTGGTAAAGCATATGTTCGTGGATTTGAAGTAGAGAATTTAGGTAACCAATTTATTGATGTAGTTAAACCTAGAACTACTGGATTAATAGAACAGGCTGCTGTTCCATTCCAAGCAGGTAACATGATTCATGTTAACAACTGCTTTGGTGGTCCCCAGATAGGTCTTGCTACAGATGATTTTATCGATTTGCGTGATGAACGGTTAGGTTCTACTAAATCAACTGCTGCTGGTAATAGTATTGGTAGAGCAAGGATATATGACTTTAAATCTAATGCTGCTGCATATGCTGACAATTCTTCAGTATTTGATCTATACCTATTTGATGTTCAGACTGATACTAAACTGACTCTTAATCAGGCAGTAACAGTTAATACACCTGCTGTTATAGAAGGTAAGAGTTCAGGTGCTAGAGGATATCTAAGGACTGATGCTGGTGGTGTTGTTGATATTACACTACATCAAATATCTGGATCATTCATAGAAGATGAGCAGATTACTATTAATGGTGTTAATGATGGACGTACAATTAGTGATATTACAGAGTACGATGTAAGTTCTATTAAGTCTGTAAGATCAGATATTTCTGGTGATATATTTGCTGCTGATACTGAGTTAGTTGTTAAGCATAACTTTGGTGCTCAAGGATTTACTATTACTGCTGCATCTGGCAGTGAGTCTACAGTTACCAGTGGTGTTAAGGGTTGGAAGTCACATGCTAAAGTTGGAGATATAATTGCTTATCAAAGTGATGGTGGAGATGCTATTGCCTTTAATAGAGTTAAAGAAATAAGTGCAACTGGTCAAAGTCTTACTGTAGAAGCAGTTGAGTCTGTTACTAATGTATGTCTTGGTGCTCTTCCTACAAGTGCATTGACTGGTGTTAATCTACAGGTAATGGGACCTAGGTTTGACTTATCTAAGAGTGCATACTTATATGCAGATATGCCTAGGGAGTTTATCGAGTCTATTGACTTAACATCTTCTGATATATTTGTAAGGAAGACTGAAGATGGACTTGCTACCAATAGTCAAGGTGTATTAGATCTACCTAGTTTGTCAGGTGGTGATTTTGTTTATGCAGCATTTGATGAAGAAAGATATGTTCTACATTATTCAGATGGTAGTATAGAACCATTAACACCTGATCAGTTTACGATGGGTGCTAATGCTAAGAGTGCTACTATTTCTGGATTGACTGCTAGTCAAACTGCTGTAGAAGTTATTGTTACTCTTCAGAAAGGTAAGGTATCTTCTAAAACTAAGACACTTAAGCGTTGTCAGTCTTTAGTAGTTAATAAGTCTAAGTATAATCATTCTGGTATTACTACAGGTATTACTGATGGTTTAGATTTTAACCCATCATACGGTTTAAGAGTTCAGGACAATGAGATTTCATTAAATGTTCCTGATGTTATTAAGGTTCATGGTGTATTTGAATCTTCAGGACCTGGTGATGCAACAGTACCTTCATTGGTTCTTAATAGTTTAAATGGACCTAATGCTAATGTTGATGATGTATTTGTAGGTGAAATTATTGTTGGTAAGAAGTCTGGTGCTTCTGCTGTTGTTGTAGCAAAGACAGGTACTTCTCAAGTATACATCGTTAATAAGAACAAGTATGTGTTCAAAGAGACTGAGGACATTGAGTTCTTGGAATCTGGTGTTACAGGTAATGTTGGTGAATCTAACTTAGGTGATAGAAACATCTTAAATGCATTTAACTTAGATAATGGACAAAGAACTGATTACTATGACTTCTCCAGATTGATTAGAAAACGTGGTCAATTAGAACCATCTAAGAGACTTACAATATTCTATGATGTCTATGTTATAGACTCACTTGATAATGGTGATATTATAACCGTTAATAGTTACGGAAAAGAGAATTATGAATTTAATGTACCATCCTTCCAAGGACGTAGAAACACTGACATACTTGACTTTAGACCAAGAGTTGCTAATTACACAGGTAGTAAGTCTCCTTTTGAGTTTGAAGCAAGAGATTTCAGTGCTGGCGGTCAGATACCAAATGTTATTGTATCCGATGAGAACTGCTTATTCGATTACAACTACTATCAGCCAAGGATTGATAGACTTTATGTTAACAAGAATAAGACCTTCACAGTTAACAAAGGTGAACCATCTGATAAACCAGTTGCACCTGAGAAGATTGACACTTCATTTGAACTTGCTACCATTGTTTACAAACCTTATGTTATTGACGTAACTAAGGATGTAGTAATACAGTTAAAGGCAAACAGACGCTACACCATGAAGGATATTGGTGGTCTGGAAGATCGTATTGAGAATCTAGAATACTATACATCATTATCTCTACTA
>CETY01024136.1_pt1 | contig 11584 bp, 7 predicted proteins | sample 361551 | NCBI WGS metagenome assembly CETY01 (sample SAMEA2623135, study PRJEB7988) | marine metagenome | biome: marine biome (ENVO:00000447); feature: deep chlorophyll maximum layer (ENVO:xxxxxxxx); material: "saline water (ENVO:00002010), including plankton (ENVO:xxxxxxxx)" | depth 45 m | reverse complement strand
TTCTTTTCATCGTTTGCGCTGTCGGCTGCGGCTATTTCTATCACCAAACCACTAACAGTCATCGGGCAATACCTACTCTTTATAAACCCCGAATAGGTAAACGGCACATTCTTAGACATTTTAATGATGATTGGGGTGACTGCGGTGAGGAACTCGTTAAAGTTGGAAAATCTGATATTGTTTTTCAGTATGCTTTTTACAACCGAGTCTTTGATTGTCTTTATATGTGTGTTATACAGTGTTTTTGGGCTCTCATAGGCTTTTTGTACTTCAAGCTTTGACAGGTGTCGGTCAGTGGTGGATATCTGGGCGATTGCTGCTTTTTTATCAAACTGGCTGGATAATTCAACAAATGCGTCTACTACAAACGACACTGCCTGAAAACTGTGATTGCTCTGGTTGGTGATACTCAAAGATGAAAGTGGCAGTTGAGTGCTTAACTCCATCGGTACGTAATTTGTCTTAACTCGGCCATAGAGGTATTTTTCAGCGAATTCAAAAGAAATAAGATTTTCATAATTTGGATTTATCATCTTAAAATCATAAATTAGAGATTTGTCAAACAAGTTTTTAGCGGTCTCGCCATTTGATTTTTTGTAAAATATAGACATTACTTAGGCCCCGTTGCAACCGTATCTTTCGGCGCAGAACGATCATTGCTGGAAGATTGCAGCTTCTTTTTTAATTTGCATTTTTGAGTTGCGGTCAAATCTGGATTATTCTCAATTTTACTCTTTTCTTTACTGTTGTTATTAATCCGGCGCTCTTTTTCCAATTGGGCTACCCATTTTGCAATTATCTTGGTCTCCCTCACACCAGCAGCAGAGATAGAATGTTCTGACTTGATAATCATGTAATAACCACCAACACCATACTGGCTTATTTCGAACTTGTCAAACTTTTTTGATCCAGTGAATTCTTTGCTATTTGGGGCAAAACCGCGGGGATCAATAAATATGTAAGTCCCAGGAAAAGTATTGGGAGCTAAAAATGTATCTACTGTGGCATCGTAGACCTCTCTAAGTTGCTGGAAACCATCGTATCCTTCCTGTTCGAACCTGACGGTTCTAAGGTTAGGAGATGTCGTTTTTTGCAATTGAATGTTTTTAACAATACCTCTGTCTTTTCCCAAGATGTAGTGATTAATTCCATTACGGCGATCTTTTAATAAATTGCCAGTCATTAAATCTTGTGGCTGAGAGCGTCCAGCATAGAAAATCATGTAATTCATTTCTTGGCTCGGGCTCATTGTGGGGGCATTGTTTCCCCTTGAGCCCATAATGTTTAAAATCGGGAAATGTCGTGAGTCTACTTTGTCAATGTTTAGTCTTTGTCCCGTATTGGATAATTGAATCTTTTCGGTAATTTCATCTGTAATATTCTTATTCCCTGTCGCGGGGTTAGCATAGGATGTTACCGCAGAGCTAAAGAATTGTATTCTTTGTCTTTCAGCGCCACCGAAGCATTCGTCATTGTTTAGGAAATTTCTAAGATAATTTTTAATAAACTCGTTAATAAAAGATGACAAAGAATAGGTAAAAAAGTTCTTTGAGAGTAACTTAGATGTCATCCACTCTATAAAGAATTTTACAGAGATTGGAATGTCTCCGATGCTAGCAACCATGGTATTACCTGGGTTATTTTGATCGTGTAGTTCCATGGGCCCAAGCACCACTCTCATTTTTTTAAAGTTTTCGTATGAGCGGTAAATGCGTTTGTTTTCAGAAAAAGCGATATCTTTATCGATAACCTTTCGGCTCAATAGACGACCAACCTCTTCACTATATGCATCTCTTAGCGAAGCATCCATATTTTCCATAATCGAGTCAAGAAGATCGGAAAAGAAGAAAAATGAAATTTGTCGAAATTGTTCGCCGCCGGCTTCCCTTAGCCCAAAGACATCAGATGTACTTTTTCCGTCTGCTGAGGCATCTATGGCTTCATCGACTTCTCTCTTTACTTCAATATTACCGGCAGCGTCTAAGGAGCCAATTTGTAGATTCCTAGTGAGGTCATAACCAGAACCTTGAAGGTTGAATGACAAAAGATCTGTATAAGAGAGTTCAAGGTACCTAATCAGGTTTTTAGTGAAAAGAGGTTTTAATACAGATTGCATGGCTTGAATATGTTTTGCTTTTTCATATTCTTTGTCTTCTTTTAGCTTTTTTACTTCTTCAAATTCACAATTTCTTTCAAGTTTTTTGAGTTCTAACTTTCTTGAATAAATCGAAGGGAAATCCGGCTCTGATTTAATGAACTCTGGTATTGAGAAGATGTTAAACAGTGCATCGTCAAAGAAATCTTCAATATAAGCCAAATAGTTGATTGTAAAGGTTACTCGACCAGACTTGTCGAAGCCGAATTCATGAATGGTCGGTGTTAGGTTGAGAGTAGTATAGGAGTCGTATATTGCTTTTAGGACAGCATCCTTGTTACCCCTTTCTCTGCCGAGAGCTAAATTGGGTGGCACTTGATAACCAACCACGGCTTTAAGCCTGAATTTTAATTTATTGATGTTATCTAATACTACACTTCTCATATTCGGGTTAGAATTGATATTTTGCTCCATCAATTCAGAACCTGTTTTGAGTGCCAAGTCGGCATAGCTGTATTTCTTACCGGTGGATCCACGGGGGCTCAACAATTCGTCAAATGACGTGGCGTGAATTACCAGAGTGGCTTTGATACTCTTCTTCAAGGAAAATGGGTCAGAACCTTCGTAAGAATAATTAAAACTGCTTAAACCAACACCTATGCCACGGGAGCTTTTGTTCTTGAATGCATCCGTTACTTTGGCTCTTGAGTCGGTGATTGGAAATTTTATTTCTATTTCCTCTTCATTGGCTGTGGTTTGATCTACTTTGTATAACCTTACCATAGGCTGTAACTGAGAAAGAATTTCCGATGGTAAATCGAACATCGTTGCAAACTCTTTTGCCTGTGTTAACTTGTTGATGCATGCAAATGCTTGCCCTTCAACCAAAATTGAAGAGTTGGCGTTTACGTTGGTGGGGGAACTGACATATGGTAATCTTTTATTCTCAGGACCGTTGTAATGATCTCTTCTATATTTTACTATGTCGTGTACTTTTGCTTGCAGAAAGCATTGCTCTTGAAATACGGTGCCAAGGGCATTTTCGGTTGGAACTACGGCGCCTAAGCCTTCTTTTGAGGCGGCTTTGAGCCTTTCCTTTCTTGCTTCGTACAGATCATCAATACCGAACAGATCTCTTGTGAATTTATATTTAGAATTTGCTGCGGCCCATTCGCTAAAAGAGGCATATTCCTCGCTAGCCTCTATATAGCCCTTGTTGAGATCCGTAATAGTGGTAATCTCTCTTTGCAGGGATTGGAGTTTTGGTAGTATTTGTTTTAAAAGTTCTCGTGCCTTTGCTCGATCTTCATCTCTACCATCATCATATATAGAGGCTCCGAGCGCTGCTGCTGCAGCGCCTAATTCGCCAAGACTACCATCATCCTCTGGGACACGCCCTTGACCCAGTGCGGCCCGGAGAGCATTCAAGTCATTAGTCAGGGAGGCTGCGGTTCGGCCGGCGCCGGTGGAATCATCCACACCGCGTTGGGCGGTGATGGCATTAAAGTTATCTATAAAACCTAGAGAATCATTGGTAAAAAGCGAATGAACTCCTCTGATGTTTTCTGACGTAAATTGTGATGAGAAGGCCTGAAGGGGGTCTTGTCTCAGTTGAGCGTCAATAATTAGCTCATTGTAATTTTTAACTAAGCCGTTATAGTCGTTGATAAGCGTTTGAGTCGAATTGAACGTATTCTGTACTTTGGTCTTATTTTCTTTAAGCCATTCCAATGTTGGCTCATGATCGATCCCACTACTATTAATAAGATCGTCCATAGAAATCTGGTTACTTCTATCAGTATCAGACATTTTATACTCCTAAGACTTCTAAGATTCTCTCGATATCAAGGGGAATCGTTATGGCATCACCAGGCATCACATCTACCTCTGTTGGTTTACCATTATACCATGCAATGATCCACCAGTAAGCAGAATCACCGTAAAACTGGTGTGCCAGCTTATAATAGTGATCTCCACTGGACCAGATGTAAACTGTTGTTTCAAGGCTCGCACGATCAATCACACTTGGGTGATACAGGATGGGGGTCTCGTAATGTTGTATGTTTTTAAGGCCGTCTCTTCTTTTTCGAAGAAATCGGTAGTATTCGTTTGAATTGTTTAGTATTCTAAAGTTATTGTATCTTTTTGCCATAATGTTTTACTCAGTTAACATGGTCGTTGATGGTTTCCTCGTCTAAAGGACTATCGTTCTCGATGTTGTTAATTTCTTTTTCGACGTGGCTTTGCCCTCTGACAGCAGAGCTTATATAGTCGTAATTGCGTTTTCCTTTGTTTTTTTCATCTTTTGCGAACGCGCGATCATCGACTAGCCTTTTTTGGCCTCGTAAACCATCATAATTTCTTGCCATGGCGTTTGCCCTATCTTGTTCGGTTTGTTCGCGTTTGGATTCCTGGGCTATTAAAAAGTTTTGCCTCTCGTCATAAGTTGCAGCTCGGTCGGCGCGCGGGCCTAGGAGGTCTTGATCGGGGTGGGCCCTGCTAGCGTTGTAAGGGAATTGCGGACTTTGAAATTTTTGCTGCATGCCCTTCTTTTTGTATCCCAGAGGAGTCTCGTGAACCACTGAAAAGGAAATGTCGACTTCGATCATCTTGGGTAAAATTGTATTCTCACTAATCTGAATAACACCCGCTTGAGGATCTTGCAAGTTATGACGGATATTCATGCTTGTTATAAAGCCGAGAATGCCTTGAGAGGGGTCGTTGCTGCTTTTGTATAGGGTGAGTTCGTTATCGGCTTTAAGAGCTGGTGTGCCGGCACTTGGAGTACTGGCTTGAGCCAAGTTCATAACCTTCAAACGAACTGCTGGGCTCTGTGACAAAGTAAGCGCGTTTTTAAGGTCTTTATAGGTAGGATACAGGAACTGAGCCAATTCTTGAACTCTTGAAAGATTCTCATATGCTTCACTTATTGTTTCTGCAGGAATTTTCCATGAAATATCGATTGTTCTTGTCGTATTGCGAAAAGTGTAGATTGGGTCATTACGACCAAACACCTCTTCTGAGTTGTAGTTGGAACTGTAAGTCTCATTAAATGAATTGATGAACGCTTTGAAGAATATATCACGTTCCGAGGGTACATGAAAGAAAGAAATGACACTTTCACCAACATTTGCCAGACCATCAGTGGTTGAGGGGTTGGTGATTGTCTTTTTACCAACGCGCGTCTCAGCAAATCGATTTGAATTAAATTTTCCTAAGTTCGTCGGCTTTTCATTTGACATTGTTTATTTCCTTATTGTTCCGAGGTCGGATATGCACCGGATCCGAACCCTTCTGCTTTCAAGTTATTGTCTACGGCCCTGACAGCCTTGGCGGTGATTTCTTTGCCATCTACATAGACTTTTACGTTGACTTCGGGTGCTGCAACATTGACAGGGGGTGCTTTGCCGGCTATTGCGGCCTTGAAATCAAACTGTTCGGCTGCCCTACCACTAACTAGTTGGTTAACATATCCGAGATTAATTGTTGGAGTCTCATTGATAGATTTCAGCATGCCTTCAACCTCTGTTCGGACTGATTTGATGTTTTCTAATTCGATATCAGCAATGTTTTTAAACAGGGAATTGATTGTCTCTAATCTCTTAACGTTCATTCCATCAATAACCGACGAAAGTGCGTACATTGCAGGAGTCAATAAAATAATTCCGGCGGCGGACGCGGCAATTCCGGAGGCTTGGGTACCAAGTGTGTAAAAGAAATGCGTGAGGGGAGCAATCGTCTTGGGGCTTATCATCCCAAACGCTTCGCCAAACGCTTTGGCGGCGCGGCCTGCAATTTCCATAGTAATCCCAAAAGCAGTAAGTATGATTGCCAATGGTTTAATTGCAGCGATTGCCGCGGGGCCGGTGGCAGCGATACCTTTCATTGAGACAGCCAAGAGTTTTATTGCCCCGATTACAGCAAAAATTGCACCGATCGCATATGGTGCATTATCTCCAACATCTTTAAACGCTCTAACAAGCTCAGCGGCGCCGGAAAATGCGGCGCCTAGACCAAACCCTAACGCGGCTGCAGCAACGGCTTGAAGTGCGAATGCTTTGGCGCCAGCCATGGCACCGATGGCGGCTTTCTTTTGGGCCATACTCATTAAACCAAGCCCTTTAGCCATGCCGACAATCATGCCAACCAATTTGGTTGCTATGAAAATACCAGCGAATATCATGATTGCTTTACCAAGAGTTTTGGTTAAACCTTTGTTCTTCTCAAGCATGACAGCAAATTTTGTTAGTCCATCAATGAGCGGAGTAAAAATGGGTATCAAGCTCATAAGCAGAGTCTTGAATCTTTCTCCAATATCTTGGAAAGCTTTGGTTCTTTCTTGTAGTTTTAAAATCTGAGCGGTGCTTTTTTGCTGAGAGCCGGCTAAATCGTCAAAATTACCGGACATCAACAGTGCTAAATCGTTAACGTCATCGAGACCGGAAGCTTCAGCATAAAATTTACGCTGGTAGTAGGACATATCGTCAAAAGAGAGCCCAGTATTCATGATAGCGTCTCTAATCATCTCGAACCGGCTTGCAGGATCAGTTTCCATAAGCAGATCCATGGCATTGACGAAGTTGCCACCTAATGCTGCGTTCAACATACCAGCTTGTTCGGCGGCTCCTTCAAATGTATCGAACTTCTCTGTTACTCTGAGTAATTTCTCAATTGCTAAGCCTGTCGTCTTGGATGTGATTGCCAAGTCTTTGAATGCTCTCACACCATCGGAACCAAACTTAGCCAAGGACGAGCCGGCGCCGGCAAAGTCAGCAGCCATCTGCTGAGGAGTGACTCCGATTATTGTAGCAAAGTCTGCCAGATCTCTCTGTGTGGCGGTGGCTTGGTCGGCGTTCATACTCATTGCCTTTGTAGCAAGTTGTATACCAGAGGAGAAGTCACCCGCAGCCACACCATTCTTTTCTAATAATGCACCTGTCTCAGCAATTGCGCGCTGGGAGGACTTTGAAAGTTTTGTAAAATCTGTGAATGTTGGCACTAATGCGTTGGTTTGGCTCACCAAGTCGCTAACTGCTACACCAAAGTAAGCCATGGCCTGAGCGTTTTGCGTTATTGCTGCAGAATTTGATCTGGAGAGGCCAGTTTGTTTGGAAATGGCAGCGTTTGCAGAGTCAACACTGAATGTAAAGGCTATCGTCGTGTTGATAAACCCTGATACAATGCCCTTGAGGACACCAAATGCGGCGCCGAATAAACCTGCTTCTTTGACGGTTTTAGCGATACTGTCAATCATTTCAAGGTTTACAAGATTGTGCTGGCCGTATACTGATATTTGTTTTGCTATACTACCAGAAACCGACTTGATGGCGCTTGATTGCGCTTTTTTAGCTGCGGTGTTTTCATCAGTGTTGGCTGTATCTTCTTTTAAGTCATCAATCCTCTTGGCGCGCTTGGCCTGTTCTGCTTCCATGCGAGCTAAAACAGTATCTGATACTTTATTAGAGCGTTTAGCAGCTTGAATTTCGGACTCCCTTCTTTTCTGGAGTGCTTCAAGCTGTTCTATCTCAATTTTGTTTAATTCTTTGGCCTTCTCCGCACTATCACTCTTGGCTTCAATAATCTTTTTCTGCCTTTCGAGAACGTCGTTCATTCTTTGTTGCGCGGCTACTTCTTCATCCAAACCATCAGCCGAAGAGGTACTACCCCCGGCAACTTGATTGATTGCATCCATTAATTGCTTGATAGTTATAGCCATGCGTAAAAGTCCTTACTCTTTAATTAGTTTATATAAAAAAAGACAGGGGTTTAACCCTGTCCATATTTTTTAGCGTATGATGGTGGCGGTGTTGGATTGTTTGTAGACGTTAGAGTTTGCGAACTTTTATTGGAATTACTCGCAGTATCCATTGCCTCTTTTTCCGCCTCAAGTTGCCTTATAAGCCTGTCAACAAACCATTTCCTGAGACCGATCGGAAGATTGTAGGCTTCCGAAAAAGACCAACCTCCTGAGTATTTTAAAAAGAAGAACTGTTCGTAAACGTTCTCCATATACTCAGGCGTCAGGCCAAAAAAAGTCCGCGGATAACGGAACCTCCATGTCTGACTCATAGTCGCATTCTTTGCAGTCAAAGTGCTGAGACATGTCAAGGTTGGGGTTCGTAAGCCTGTACGCTTCTCTAAGATGTCTTGCATCGATAGAAGGAATGTTGTTTACAGTATAATCGATAGCCTCTGCGGTAGAGTTGCCGTTAACTGAAACTAGCATGTTTGTCAACTGTCTGGTAACAGTTCTTTCATACCTATTCTTTGTCTTTCTATCGCTCTCAATACCATCCATGAGGTATTTTTCATCACTTCCGGTTAATAGCCTGAATGTGACTTCAAGTTGTGTTCTCGGCAGTGTTGTACTAAAGGTACCATCCTCGTTCAGAGTGACCTCTAAAGTATTCAGAGAGGTTTCGGTATGACCTATCTCGTTTAAGTCGAAGGTGTGCTCTTGAACCGCAGTACAACTGGGACAAGTAACCTTGGTGTTATAGTCGCTTCCATATGCAGCAATTCGAGTAGCTACAATGATAGCGTTTCTATCACCAACTAAGATAGACGATGGATTAACGCGCTTATCAACGATTAAGCTGTCAATCACTCTTTCTAAGGCAACACCTTTCTTAAGCAAACTGCGTGAGGTAAGCATATCTTCCTCTTTAGCAGTCATCTGTTTAATCTCTATGGTATCACAACCGTAGAGGGGGTGGTTCTGGGGGTAGTATTTACCACCAGAAGGTAATGCAACAAATTCTGTAGGGATTACAAAGGAGAAATCTCCTGTTCCCACTTGTTGTGAAGTTAAATTTGGAGACCCGTTATCTTGTTGCATGGGCGGGCCCCCAATACGATCACTGTTTCTAGACAATATACACCTCTTTTTTCTAGATATGTCTTATTATATCACGACTGGAAGAAAGTTGTACCCTCGGAACCAGCAGTAGCTCTAGAAACTCCGTCAAGAGTCTCCACGCGAGCCCAATCATAGCGTAATTCGAGTGTCATTTCTACCAAGTCATCAGTTCCATATGCCAAATCGCCATACTTCACAGATGTGATGAAACCATTCCAAAGAGTCCACTTTTCAATCTCAGCACCGTCGCCATCAATTTGAGAGATGTAAACAGTACCAAGAGCACCAGCAGCCTTAGACTTCGACATAGTGCCGAGAGAGTTGGGGTTGGATGGTGGGTTGTAGCCGGATAAGTTAATGATATCAGAAAGAGTTGCAGTCATATCTGGATCACGAGGATCAACCAAAGTTAAGGAAATGGGATCCCAGCTAACGGCTCCTGGGTAGTAGAACTTGTGGTTCAAGTATTGGTGTTCGGCAGTCTCGATAGTGAAGGAAGGCTTGTTAACAGTCTTTGCGTACCAGAGAAGGGAACCTCCTTGGGGCGCACTGATTCCAGTGAACTCTACCTTAAATCGAAATTGTCTTTTTGGATCTTTGAGGGCATTTCCCTCACCGAAATTGTCTGACCAGAATGGCATCTTTTAGAACTCCTTGTTATATTTTTAAATAGTGTGTTAGTTTGTTTTAGTCATCAAATGATGCACCAGTAGATGCGATTACGAAGTCAATTGCAATGAATTCGATTGATCTAGCAGGCTTAACCATAATCTTGGCGTAAAGAATGTTCTGATCGACAAGATCTGGCGTTGTTGTACTCTCGTCAAGAATCAATCGGTAATCAGCGATACCGAAGTTGCTCTTAACGTTAGCGAGGAAGGGCTCAACAAGTCCCTTGAAGCGGTTCCAGGTTGTTTGAACGTTTTGTTCGAACAAGATGCTGGAAGAGATAATCGAGATTTGCTTCTTAAGGTAGATAACCAATCTGCGTACGTTGATTCGATCAAGTGCGGAGGAGGTTTCCTGAAGAGTCTTCTGACCGAAGACCACAATCCCAGTACTTGGGAAGGAAGCAATTGGGTTAATACCCGCATCGTAAAGTGTATCTCTTTCCTTAGATGTAAGTTTCTCGGTCACGTTTGTGACTGGGATACCGGCAGCACCGTCAGAGAGACCACCGCGGTTGAAACCAGCAGGTGCGAACCAGAGTTGAGACTTACGCTCAGAAGAGGCAAGAACACCCATCATGGCGACTGTAGGTGGAACCCAAACCAACTGGCTTGTGTTATCATCGCGAGTCTGGACCCATGGGTAGAAGGTGGCGCCGTAAGAGGAGTCAATCTTTCTATCGCTAAGGGCAGTAGCTGCAGCTTGTGGGGTGGTTGCAACACGGCTTGATTTGTCAGAGTAGTAAATCTCGTGTGAGGGGAGGTACACATCTGGCAGGTCAATAAGGGCCATTGCATCAGCGCGGCTTTCACAAACATCAATCATGTGTTCTGTGAGAGTGTCTTGAGTCACACCGGGAGCAGCTAAGAGGTTCATGTCGACTTGTTCTGGATCTGCAACCGAATCGATTGCTCTCTTCAGAGAGTAGAAGATCGAGTTGTTTTCGTTGTTCGAAGCAGCGGACATACCCTTGTTGTATAACGGATCGGGAAGCTTGATATCGAATCCATCGAATCCACCCCAGAAAGGAGCGGTGAAGCTGTCGTAGCCCAAGTCGAGAAGTGTCTTGTATGTTCCACCTGCAGTCACCGAGGTGCTGTCGTTTCTTGAACCAGAGCGATAGAATACTACAGCAGATGTTGAACTTGGACGAACAACATCGTCAAGAGTCATGACATATCCAAACCCGTCAATACCTGACGAAGCCGAGACAGTTGGGTCGTAGTTGTCACCAACACCATTCTCAAGAAGACGGTTAACCATCTTTGTACTCAGATCGAATCTGTTTGTACCAGCAGTTCTAGCGGTAGAGATACCGAAGGATGCTTTTGTGATATCAGACAGACCACCATCAGAGGAGGACAGTCTCAAACGAATATCTGGGTATCTTACTGCAATTTGGCGGTTACCACCACCGGTGTCTAAAGTGAAAGTACTTGCAGAAAGTGCCTGGGGGAATCTTCCGTCCATGCCACTGCTGGTAAGTATAAGATATTTACCATCCACTGTACCGTCAGTTGCAGAGGCACCGTCGCAGTTAACATTAATTGCTGGAATGTCACTTAATTTGGGAGGTCCGTAGTAACCGAATGGAAGAAGAAGGGCGTCAGTGGCGCCGGCTTCAACATCGGAGTTCATTTCAACGTAAACAAACTTAGAGTTGTTGGGGTACTCACCATATTCTTTGATTCTTCTTTCAGTAGCACTGAACTTCTTAAATTTGTCACCAATCTTGCGAGCAAGGAAGTTGGGCGACGAAGGATCAAGAGTACAGTTGTCGAATCTTTCAATTACTTGAATAGCGTTGTCAGAATCGGACATTGCTCTGATAACTACAGAGAACGTACCATAGTCAGTCGTACTGTTGTTAGACTGACGGATGGAAGTAATCATAACCTTGGCGTTCTTGTTTAACCACTCGCCATGGCCGCGGCCGCGAAGACGGAAGAGTTTTTGTGCCT
>CETY01182544.1_pt1 | contig 11591 bp, 10 predicted proteins | sample 361551 | NCBI WGS metagenome assembly CETY01 (sample SAMEA2623135, study PRJEB7988) | marine metagenome | biome: marine biome (ENVO:00000447); feature: deep chlorophyll maximum layer (ENVO:xxxxxxxx); material: "saline water (ENVO:00002010), including plankton (ENVO:xxxxxxxx)" | depth 45 m | reverse complement strand
TCCATCAACACATAATTTTACTTTTTTGTGGGGTGATGGTGTTTTCTTACATCTAGCAGAATGGGATGAATTACCTGATAATGATTTTGATGTTATATTTTATGCTAATGAAAGAAATGGATTAGATGATGAGCATTATGATAGATATTGTGTTGAGAGATTAAGGGATAAATATAAAAACGCTACCATAGTTGGATATCTAAAAGAAGTATACGTAAAAGAAAATAGATATGAAAACAGAATTAAATTCTTAAACGAATGTGATTATATACATGCTGAAGCTGCTGGTAGGATGAAAACCCTTGATGAGTTTGTCAAGATTGAACAGATTACAGGTCGTAAAATAAATTTCACAAACCAACCAGTCAATACTGAGTTTTTCTTTGATAATTTTTATAGTGATGAGAAAGAAAATAGTATTTATGCTTACTTACCAGCTCCTTTACATCGTAGAGGTGACACTTATGATTTTGCTAATCGTATGGGTAAAAAACATAATTTACCGATAAGATATAAATCATTACAACAAGGTCAAAAGTTTGATTATTTATCACAAAGAGAATTTGTGGAGTTATGGTCTCCGTCTTTATATCACTTTAATTTAGATCCGATTAACATTCATCCAGGTGGTCAATGTATTCAAGTGGCATCCATTGGTTCTATACACATTGGTGGTGTTAATGAATCTCATGAGATTTTATATCCAAATAGTGCTACATGTGATTTGAATATTTTAGAGGATTTAATGGATGAATATGTAAAGGATGATGTGAAGAGATTTCAAGCTATCGAATATGCTTGGAATAAAGTCAATGAAGAATTTAGTTTTAAAAAAGTCAGAAGACAAATAGAAGAGTTATATGGATAAGATAAGTTTAGTAAAAGATACAATTGACAATCAAGATATAGATAGATTAGTTGATTGGTTAAAGGGGTATCCAAGATTAACCAAAGGACCTGTAACATTAGAATTAGAGGGAAAATACTCCAATTGGTTGGGTAGAAAGTATTCAGTATTCTGTAATTCGGGTTCATCTGCTAATCTTTTGATGTTGTCGGCATTACAACAAGGTAAATATTTAAAGAACAATAAGGTAGTAGTTCCATCCGTGGCTTGGGCTACTGATTTAGCACCAGTCATGCAGTTGGGATTGAAACCAATACTATGTGATTCCAATAAGAGGGATTTATCAGCTGATTTAATACACTTGGAAAAAATATTTAAAGAAGAATCGCCATCAGCGCTAATGTTTGTTTCTGTTTTAGGGCTGGTTCCTGAGATGGAGAAGGTTGTAAACTTATGTGAAAAATATGATGTTATCTTATTAGAGGATACCTGTGAGTCAATGGGTTCTAAATACAGAAAAAGAAAATTAGGTACGTTTGGAAGAATGTCTAGTTTTTCTACATTTTTTGGTCATCATATCTCAACAATTGAAGGTGGGTTTGTTTCAACTGATGATAAGGATTTGTATGATATATTGGTATCAATAAGGGCTCACGGTTGGGACAGAGACTTGGATACAGAAAAACAGATTGAATTACAGCAAGATTGGGATGTATCTACTTTTAATTCATTGTATACTTTTTACTATCAAGGTTTTAATGTCAGAGCTACAGATTTACAGGCTTATATAGGATTAACTCAAATTGATAAACTTGATGGTTGGGGTGTGAGACGAGAATATAATTATTTAACTTATCAAGAATTGGTAAAAAATAATTATTGGAAACCGAATAAGCAGTTAAATGATTTTACTTCTAACTTTGCTTATCCTGTAATACATCCCAATAGAGATAAAATAGTTGAACAATTAGAAAGAGGTGGTGTTGAAGTCAGACCAATGATCTGTGGTTCAATGGGAACTCAACCTTTTTATGTAAAAGAGTATGGTAGATTAGAATTACCCAATGTTACAGAAATAGATCAGTATGGTTTTTATGTACCAAACAATCCACATATAACAGATGGTGAGATAGTTTACATTTCTAATATAATTAATGGTGGGATAAATGAATAAAAAAAAATTTACAAGTAGAAAAATAAGAGATTGTAATTTTAAAGGTGTTAAATTTATTGAGCAAGATGCTTACCAAGACCATAGAGGTTATTATTATACGGTCTATGACAACACAATAGATTCTAAAAATAATTACGTTAGAGATAAGATAAGTTCTTCATCAAAAAATGTATTACGTGGCATACATGGTGATTACAAAACAACTAAATTAATAACCTGTGTTCATGGTGAGGTTTATTGTGTTATTGTTGATAACAGAGAGGACTCTGAAACTTTTGCAGAATGGAGTTGGGAAATATTAAGTTTACATAATAGAAATATTTTAGTATTACCACCAGGTGTGGGACTTAGTTATTTGATATTGAGTGAAAGTGCCAATATACTGTATAAGTGGGCATATGATGGGGACTATCCTGACATTGACGAACAATTTACTTTGAAATGGGATGATCCTATTTTAGATATATTCTGGCCAATCGATAAACCAATTTTACAACCGAGGGACTCATGAATACAAAGGATATGAGAAAGATAATAGTTCAGGCTGCTTATCATGCTAAACATGGTCACATACCGAGTGCTTTATCATTGGTTGAGATACTGAAAGCATACTCTGAAGTACAGAAAAAAGAAGATGAAATTATTTTAAGTAAAGGTCACGGTTGTTTGGCTCTTTATGCCATGTTACATCTACAAGGTCATGTTCCTTTGGATGAGGTTTTGAACTTTGGTAAATACAACATCAAGTTAGGTGGTCATCCTGATAGAAATAAATTAGACCAAATATATGCCTCTACGGGTTCATTGGGACATGGACTTCCGATAGCTGTGGGTGCTGCTATGGCTAAAAAAATACAAAATAAAAAAGGTAATATATTTTGTATCGTAGGTGATGGGGAATCGAATGAAGGCTCTATTTGGGAATCATTATTGATTGCCGTTAGTAATAAATTAAATAACTTGATTGTTATAATTGATTATAACAAGTCTCAAATCAGGTCATTAGAACCTAATTTAAATACTCAAATGTTCAAATCATTTGGATGTGATGTTGCTTTAGTAGACGGACATGATGTGGAACAATTGATTGATTCCATGTCTGTTGTTGATAAACCAAAGGTTGTATTGGCAAATACATTAAAGGGTAAAGGTATAAAAGAAATAGAGAAGGATATGTTTGCTTGGCACCATCGTGCTCCAACTGAAGAGGAATATAAAAAATTCATAGAGGTGATAGGATGAGAAGAGAGTTTGCTAAATTATGTTTAGAAACCGTAAAGAATGATTCCAAGTCTGTGGTGATGGTCGGTGATATAAGTCACTTTCTTTTAAGAGAAACGGAACAAGTAGCGCCTGATAGATTTTATAATATTGGTATCTGTGAGCAATCAATGGTTGGAATGGCAAGTGGTATGGCAATCGAGGGTATGAGACCTATCATACATACTATCGCTCCATTTTTAGTAGAGAGAGCATTTGAACAGATAAAGAATGACATTGGATATCAAAACACGGAAGTGACAATAGTAACGGTTGGTGGAACTTATGATTATTCTGATTTAGGTTGTACACACCATTGTTATGGTGATATAGCTATGATGAGATTAATTCCGAATATGCAAGTATTTGAACCATCAACCCCGAAAGAATTCAGAACCTTATTTGAAAAAACGTGGGGTAATGGATTACCAAAATATTTTAGATTATCTAAGGAACAACACTCACAAGATTTTGAAGTTGAACCAGGAGTTATGAAAGTTATTAAAAAATCAAAAACTAATAGATGGGTTTTTGTAACTGGTCACATTTTAGATGATGTTTTAGAATCACCAAATATTGGGGTGATTTATGTTCCGACATTATCTCATGTTACCGATGAGTCTTGTTTTCATATTACAAAATTAATAGAAAATGCTCAAAAAATATATAGTGTTGAAAATCATTTTACCATAGGTGGGTTAGGGGATTTTATTTCCGATAAATTTAATGTTGCTGTAAAAAGAATAGGTTTGGAAAGAAAGTTCTTGACAAATTACGGAAATTTTAGTAATTTAAGAAATGATGCTGGAATGGATAAACAATCAATAATACAAAAACTATCGTGGATATAAATGAATAAATTCTTGACAAAATCAATGGAAAAAATATTTAACATCTTGGGTTCTAACTTAGATGAATTCAAAAACAAGACAATTATGATTACTGGCGCTAATGGATTGATTGGTGGTTTTCTTTCTGATTTTTTCATGTACCTCAATGATGAGCATGATTTTAATTGTAAGTTGGTATTGACAAGTTTGAGTGATAAGCCTAATAGATTGGGTAATTCTATTTATAGAAACGATGTTGTGTATCATTCAAGAGATTTGACAAGTGATTCTTGGTTTTTTGATGAGATAGATTTTTGTATTTATTGTGCTGGATATGCACAACCAAATAAATTTTTATCGGATGCGGAAAAGACCTATAAGTTAAATGTAAATTCTATGGTTAAGACTTTTCAAAGTGTGATGTTTGAGAGAAAAAAATCAAAGATGCTTTTTATCAGTAGTTCTGAAGTCTATGCTCTAAACGACACGACTAAACCACATTGTGAAACCGATGAATTAAAACTTGACCTTTGGCACAAGAGAGCTCCCTATATAATAGGTAAGACCACAGGTGAATATAACGTGGGGTTATTAAGACAAAAAGGTTATGATGTGAAGTCAGCTAGGGTTTCGCTATGCTATGGACCTGGTCACGTGATGGAAGATACTCGTGTGATGAGTGAGTTGACCTTGAAGGGTATTGAGAATGAAACTATAAATTTATTTGATGATGGTTCTGCATTTAGGAAATATCAACATATCTCTGATTGTTGTGTAATGTTAATTAACATTTTACTAAAAGGAAAACACGAAGTCTACAACGTAGGTGGCAAGGAAGAGACTACCATATATGATATGGCAAAAATAATCGGTGATAGATTTAACAAAGAGATTGTCAAGGGTGAGGTAAATAATGATGTTGCATCCTCGGCACCAAAAAAAGTTTCCATATCATTAGATAGGTATGAAGAAGAGTTTGGGAATTTTGAATTTACAACGTTTGAAGATGGCATGAGTAATTACTTGGATTGGTATCAAGATGCTTACAAGGAGTCAAATTGATACAATACTTAGGTCATGCTATTCTATACATGAAAACCGATAACACATCCGTTGTTACCGATCCTTGGTTTTCCAAAACAGGTGCTTATGAATCAACTTGGTTTCAATATCCAGATAATACTGATATTGATTTTAGTTGGGTTGATGGGTTGGATTATGTTTGTATTTCACATGAGCATGGAGACCACTGTGATATAGAGTTTTTAAAAAAGTTAAATCCATCTACAAAAATAGTTACTGCTAATTTTATCAATAAAAGATACGTCAATTTACTAAAAGATAATTTAGTAAATGAAATCATAGAGGTGGATGATAGAACTACTTTTGAATTAGGAGATGTAAAGTACACACCAATGATTCAAATTCCAATGGGACAAGAAGATAGTGCTATGATTTTTGAAATGAATGGTGAGGTAATTGTTAATTTCAATGATATGAAACCGTCACAGAAAGACCTCGATTGGATAAAGAAAAGGTATGAAGTTGACTACTTGTTAAAACAATATTCAGGTGCTAGTTGGTATCCTCTGGTCTATGATTATGATGACGATAAGATGTATGACTTGTGTAGGGATAAGAGGTTATTTAAGTATCAAGTGATACTAAATGTTATCAATGAATTAAATCCTAAATTCTATATTCCGTTTGCAGGACCTCCTTGTTTTTTACAGAATGATACTTATCATATAAATTTTTTAGTGGAGAATACATTTCCAAGTGAAGCCGACATATATAATTTCTTCAAAGAAAATCACCCAAGTATTTCCGAAAAATTCATGGTGTTGATGCCAGGTGATTCGGTTGGTGATGATTGGAAAGATAATTTACAGCATGAGTGTTTTACCGATAAAGTAGGTTATCTCAAAAAATATAAAGATAGAAGAGAACATGTTATAAAAGAAGCATTGAGTAAAATAGAAAAGGTAGATTATAGTTTATGGAGAAAATGTATTAAATATTTTTATCCATTGATGAGGTCAGCGCCAAGGTTGTGTGAAAATATAGGTGGTTCTGTTTTGCTCAACGTTAGTGGTAATTATGAGGAAAAAATAATAATTGATTTTGTAAATAAAACAGTTAAACATTTCAATGATGAAGAGTATTTTTATGAGTTTGATATTCAAGGTAAATGGCTAAATCATATTTTAAAAAATAAAATGACTTGGGAAGAGTTCTTTTTAACTTTGGGTTTTAAAGCTAGAAGAAAACCTGATATGTATAATGAACACCTTATGGCATTTTTAAAATTAGCAGATCCTGTTTCATATAAAGAGTATGAAGATTTTCACTTTGATAAATTGGAAGAGGAAATGTTTGACTTGAAATTCAACGGTAAGGATTATAAGTGTCAAAGATACTGTCCACATGCTAAGGGTGATATGTCAAAGGGAAAAATCATAGATGGTAAAATAGTGTGTCCGACACATAATTGGAAGTTCAGTTTACCAGATGGTCAATGTGTTACTAATAAATCAAAATTAATCATAGAGGCAATATGAAGAAAAATGTTATTTGGTGGATTGGTGTAAAAAACGATAAGTATGCTCACAAGTATGGTGGATGGGAATGGGTTGATATCTCAAGAAAGACTTGGGAATATTGGTGTAAGAAAAATGATGTGTTGTTTGTTCCCTTTGAAAAACCAATTGAAGAAGATTTAAGTAGATTCAGAATAAACTGGCAGAAAGCTATCTTTGTGTTTGATGAGATGGAACGTAGGGGTATTGACTATGACCAAATTTGTCAGATAGATTGTACACATATGATTAAATGGGATGCTCCAAATTTCTTTGAATTAACAGACCATAAATTAACTGCTGTAAGAGACACGGATAACTTGAATTGGATATATAAAAGTATTGTGGGGTATAAAGATTTCTTTGATGGGTTTGAGTTTGACAAACAAAAGTACGTTAGCAGTTCACCTATGATTTTTAATGAACAACACAAAGAGGTATTCAAATCATTCAAGAAGTTATACTATGATAACGTGGATACATTTGTAGAGTTGCAAGACAAAATAGTTGGAAAGGGGACTGAACAAACGCCATTGAATTATTGGTTACAGGTTAACAACGTGGAGATGAATTTAACGCTACCTTTTGTTTATAAATTAACCCATATACATCGTAAAGATATGTTTGGACATAACTGGCAATTAAATGAGGATAAGACTCCGTTGTTCATCAAACATGCTTATAATTGGGTTTTTACTGGCATACCAAAAGATCAAAGAACACATATAATGAAACAAGTTTGGAATTTGGTGAAACATAATTATGATGAAAATTTTGTGCTAAATAAAATAGAAAATAAAGGTAAGAATAAAAGCACCACATCGCGTAAATTCAAAGAGGACATACTGAGAATATTTGGTGAGGGTTACAAAGATAAAACCATATTAGAATTAGGATGTCATCAAGGAAACACCACGAGAGTTTATTCGGAATGTTTTAAAAAGGTGATAGCAGTTGAAAGGGATGTTGTAAATTATGAAAAGACAAAGGAAAATTGTAGTGATGTTAATAATGTCGAGTTTATAAACTCGGATGTATATGACGTGAATTTTAAGATACCAGATGTTGACGTTGTACATATTGATGCTGGACATACCTTTGAAGAGGTAGTTTTTGACATTGATAGATTATCTAAACAATTAAACAATCCAACTTTTATATTCGATGATTATGGACATGAAGGTAGAACTGTCAGAGATGCAATCAACTCTAAACTTTCGGATGGTACTATAAAATTAGTTACACATATAGGTGAGGACAAAGGTTTTGTTGCTGCTAACAATAAAACTTTTATTGGTAGAGAGGGAGTTATTGTCAATGTTTAGTTATGCTGAATATAGAAATGTAATTACTTTGGTAAAACAAAATTTACCAATAATGGATTTTTCTGAAGTAAGTGATGAGGTTAATTCTTTCTGTGTTTTGAGACATGATATAGAGTTTTCAATTGATAGAGCATTAGAAATGGCTCGTATTGAACACGAGGATTTAAACGTTCATTCTACCTACACGGTTCAGTTAAGAAACAATACATATAATGCCCTATCACAAAAGAACATAGAGGCTATTCAAGAGATAGAGTCTATGGGACATTACATCGGACTACATCAGAATCCACCTATGATGGAAGATGATGAATTAGTTGATTACATACTAAAAGATATAAAGACATTAGAACACTACTATGGATTTGAAGTTGATAGATTTGCTTTTCATAGGTGTGGTAGCAATCCAACTTTATTGGAAAAATATGTGGAAGTTCCTAATAAAATAAATTGTTATGGTGAGGAATTTTTTCATTATTTTAGTGGTGATAAACCACAAGAATTACGAGTTCATTATTTAGCAGATTCCAATCACGAGTGGAAGTATGGACATCCCTTTCACGTTGACTATTGGGATTTGCCACAGAAGATGCAATTATTAACTCATCCTTTTTCTTGGTCAGAGGATGGGTATGATAATATTAGTAATTTCACAAAACTAATACAGGAAAGAAACAAGGAGTTGTTGGAATCAATGAATAGTGAAACTAAAACATTTCCAAAGGAGTTGTTGTTATGAAAGTAATAATATTAGCTCGTGGTGGTAGTAAGGGTGTTCCAGGTAAGAATATTAAAAAGTTAAATGGAGTGCCTTTATTAGCTTACCCTATAATATCTGCTCATATGACAAAGGGAATATCTAAAGTTTATGTTTCGACAGATGATGATAAGATTAAAAATATTGCTTTAGGACATGATGCTGAAGTAATTGATAGACCATCAGAGTTTGCTCAAGACGAATCATTAGATATAGGTGCGATGAGACATGCTGTGGAATACTTGGATGACTATAGTGATATTATACATTTAAGGGCTACAACTCCCATGATAAAACCACATATCTTGGATGATGCAATAGATTACTTTTTAAAAAATAAACATTGTACATCCATGAGGTCTGCTCATGAGTCATCTGAAACTGCTTATAAATCATTTAAACAAAATGATATCTATTGGGGTGGATTGTTTGATGGGCAAATGAAAGGTGATTATTATAACTTACCAAGACAGATGTTACCAAAGACATACAATCCAAATGGTTATATAGACATTGTTAGACCAGACTATTTTATGAATAACGATGATTTACATGGAGATAAAATGTTAGCTTACATCACACCATTTACACATGATGTGGATACTTTAGATGATTTCAAAATATTAGAGGCAATCAATGATAACAACCGAGCATAGGTATATAAAAGACTTCAAGTTTGACGTAAAATCTTACAGAGATTTCAAACACAAACACGAACCATCTAATATTTGTGAGATGCCAGTTAAGTGGAAAGAAGCTAAAAACTTTTATGTTTTTGACGACAAGGGAAATAGATGGATAGACATGACATCTGGTATATTCGTTACAAATGCTGGACACTCTAATCCTTACATCAATGAGGCTATAAAGAATCAAGTTGATTCTAATTTAGTTTTTGCTTATCAATATAATACAGACATACGAGATAAGTTTATTAAGAAACTATTAGATATATCACCATCTCATTTTGATAAAGTTACATTATTGAATTCTGGTAGTGAGGCTACAGATGCCGCTTATCGTTTGATAAAACTATGGGGGAAGAAAAACAAAAGAAAATACATAGTTGTATTTACTGGTAATTACCACGGTAGGGTATTGGGTTCTGAATTGATTGGTGGGACAAGTACAAGTACAGAGTGGTCAAATGTTAAAGATAGTGAGATTTTGTTTCTACCATTTCCAAAGAAAGGTGATAAGTTAAAGTTAAAGGATTTACCACCGTTGAATAAAATAGCATCTTTCTTTTTAGAAACTTATCAAGGTTGGGGTGCTTGGATGTATCCAAAAGAATACATTGATGAGATATATAAGATATGTCAAGAGAATAAAATATTGTTTTGTTTTGATGAGGTACAATCAGGTTTTTACAGAATGGGTGAGTTGTATGGATATATGACTTATGGAGACTACAAACCAGATATAGTAACACTTGGTAAGGGATTAACATCATCCTTACCTTTGTCTGCTGTATTGAGTAGAAAAGAAATAATTGATGTAGATTCATCAGCAAATCTAAGTAGCACACAAGCTGGAAATGCTTTGTGTTGTGCGGCTGGTTTGGCTAATCTTGAATACTTAACTGATGATTTATTTCAAAGTAATTTGAAGAAAAAAATAAAGTTGTTTGAGAAACTAAACAAACAGTTAGAACAAGAAGAGGGTGTTGAGGTTGTGAACGTAAGGGGTATGGTCTCTGCTATAATCGTTAAGGATGCTGACATGGGGAACTATGTTACGGAGAACTGTATTGAAAATGGTGTTCTTACCGTATGGACTAAACGAGAGTCTATTAAGTTAGGACCACCATTGACGATATCTGAGTCTGCTATTATTGAATCAATGGGAGTTATCAGAGATTTCATTAGGAGTTACAATGCGTCTTGATTTACTACACAATCTTGGTTTTGATTATGATGTAGACGATTTCACTTTAAAACCAATAACATTGAGAGATGGAGACGAGGCGGTATTGTGGTTTCACGAACCAACAGGTCACGGAATACTAGCATCGGAGTTTTGGGTTCAAGATGATTTTTATTCCGAGAAGTATAGGGATGAGTTTAGTGCCGATAGTGAGGGGAGAAGAAAAAAATCCGAGGAACACTTTCATATATATAAAGAATTGAATGATAGACAATTCAACCTATTCAAAGATAAACTAACAAGTGAAACAAAGTTCTTGGAGATTGGTTGTGCTCATGGTGGTATCGTATCAAGAGTGAATGACTTTGGTGTAAAAGAATGTCAAGTAGTAGAACCAAACATACAAGATTCCGATTTTGTCAAGTACAAAAATCCAAATGTCATTGTTCATAATTCGATTTTAAAAGATGCGGATTTACCAAAGGATTATTTTGATATTATTGTGGCATTTGATGTGGTTGAACATGTTTTTAATCCAAAAGATTTTTTAAAAAAGTGCTTTGATTTGTTAAAAGAAAATGGTATATTAGTGGTAGCAATACCAAATCATAATGATGTATTATTAACTAATTACGAATGTGAAAAGTATCAAAAATTTTATTATCACAAAGCTCATATTAATTATTTTACAAGTCACTCCATATTGGATTTATGCGAATCTGTTGGATTTCAAGGTGGTGTGAAAAGTTTCTTGGATTATTCATTTTTCAATCACGTTCATTGGCAACAAAACAACAAACCTATGTTAAGTGCTGATAAGGCATTTGTAAGTAACGTAAGTAAGAATGAAAAAATTAACGAGTTTTACAAACGAGTGGAGTTAGAGTACGAAAAACTTATCAATGATGAAATGCTTGGTGGAGCTCTAATATTTAATGGAATAAAAAAAATAA
>CETY01087420.1_pt1 | contig 11592 bp, 10 predicted proteins | sample 361551 | NCBI WGS metagenome assembly CETY01 (sample SAMEA2623135, study PRJEB7988) | marine metagenome | biome: marine biome (ENVO:00000447); feature: deep chlorophyll maximum layer (ENVO:xxxxxxxx); material: "saline water (ENVO:00002010), including plankton (ENVO:xxxxxxxx)" | depth 45 m | reverse complement strand
CCGTAAGTCCTACAGTGTTTGGCTTTACTTTTGATATACCTTCGCCCCCTGTGGCGGATAAAAATCGAGCAAAATCATACACCGTTTCCACATCAGAGGACTTAAGATGGCAGCGCTGTCATATCAAATCAACTGCTTTGCTTGGCAATGTGCTTCATTTTCAAGAAGGCTACGATCAAGGTAATGATGAAACCTTACTGTATAACAAAAGAAATGAACTAACCGAGGCAAGCGCCTGCAATGCTTTCATTGTCAAAGATGGAGTTGTCATCACCCCTCCCCTGGACAATCAATTACTTCCTGGTATCACTAGGAATATGCTGGTAGATATCCTTAGAAAGGACGGGTCGATAGAGGTGGAGGAGCGCATTGTAACGATGAACGAGGTTAGAGCAGCCGATGAGGTCTGGATCACCAGTTCAACTAAAGAAATTGGAGCAGTTGTCTCTGTTGACGGCGCCTCTGTTGGTGATGGGAAAATAGGAGATGTGTGGCTTGCCGCTCAGGCTCTCTTTTCCAACCATAAATATGATTACTAACTTAACCTACTTATATGTCTAGGCCTACAGTAGCTCTGATTGATCGATCTGCACTGCGAGCAAATATGGCCCTTGCTCAAAGATTGGCACCAAAAACTCAGATCATGCCAATGGTAAAGGCTAATGCATACGGTCATGGCATGGTACAGGTTGCTCAAGCATTGGCTGGCAACGCTCCTGCTTTTGGTGTCGCATGCATAGAAGAAGCTTTAGAACTGCGAAATTCAGGGATTGACCAGCCAATATTGCTTTTAGAAGGTACTTTCTCTAGAGATGAAATCGAAGTTGCTGCTAAAAATAATTTCTGGCTAATGATTGAAAATGAGACTCAAAAAACTGCAGTCCTCGAAGCTAAACTAGAACATCCCATTCACGTTTGGATTGGCATAGATACTGGAATGCATCGCCTTGGTTTCCCGTCTAACAAAGTACAAAGTATTTTTAGCCAGTTAGAGCATAGCAGCAATATCTGCAGCACTATAGTGGTAGCATCACACTTCGCATGTGCAGATGATCTTAGTAGTTCGAAAACTATTAAGCAACAGAATACGTTTAAAAAATGTGTAGACAGTACAGTACCTGATGGAAGTACTGATCTACAATTATCTATTGCTAACTCAGCAGCAATCCTTGCCTGGCCAGATACACATTTTGACTGGCAGCGACCTGGGTATATGCTTTATGGAAATTCACCATTTACTAACGCTCAAGTGAATGCCGATAAGCTTACACCAGCAATGACATTTAAGTCAGCTGTTATCTCTCTAAGAAATATTGGTGCAGGCGAATCAGTTGGATATACGAGTAATTGGACGGCCAATCGGCCTAGCTCTATCGCAACTATAACGGTAGGTTATGGAGACGGATATCCTAGGCATGCCCCTAATGGAACACCAGTTCTAATCAATAATATCCGTTGCCCTCTTGTGGGAAGAGTCTCGATGGATATGATTACCGTAGATGTCACTGACCAAGAATCTGTAAAAATCGGTGATGAAGTTACGCTTTGGGGACCAGATTTATCGGTCAACGAAATAGCCTATCATTGCGATACCATCGGGTATGAACTTCTGACTAGAATGCCATCTAGAGTTCCGAGAATCTATATTAATTAACCGTTAATATGGACGGCCGTTTCAGATTTTACATCCTGAATAACAACGTAAGTATGCGTCTGGCTAATATCCCTAATAGAAGCTAGCTTTTCACCTAGAAATCTTTGATAGTGTTGCATATCCGCCACTCGAATTTTTATTAGGTAATCAAACCCTCCCGCAACCATCTGACATTCCTGCACCTCAGGCAAATCCAACATTTCCTGATTAAAGCGCTTGAATGCCTCAGTGGTGGAACTTACTAACTGAATCTCTATGTAAGCACAAAGGGCAGCATTGGCTTTTACTGGATTAATCAGGGCAACATAATCGGTAATGAAGCCATCTTTTTCCAAACGCTTTACTCTTTCCAGACAGGGTGTTGGGGTGAGATTAACTTGGCGAGCTAATTCAACGTTAGCTATACGACCATCTTTCTGCAGCACATTTAGGATACGCCGATCAATTCGATCAAGATTAGTAATCGTTTTCATTGGCTACCCTTTTAGTTTATTCACTCTGCACCCTTAGCTAGCCAAATATAAAACTCTCAGCCCCAAAATCCTAGCAATCTAAACAGCATAATATCTTAAAAATTTTTATTTTGTAATATTAAACTCTACAAAAATACTTAATCTGAAGTTTTATACTGAGTTATTTAAAGCAAAATATAGCATATTTATTTATTAGAATTTAAGGTATTTAAATGAAGCTTAACGCGCTCCGCCGACAAATTAGGGACAACCAACACCAAGATGAACATGAGTCTGTTACCCAGTTATTGCGGCGTAATCCTCTATCTGTAGAAACCAGAGAGAGAGTTTTAAAAGCATCTCAACAGTTAGTGACTGTATGTAGAAATGAAAAAAATAGCGGCGGAACTCTTGATGCATTCTTACTTGAGTTTGGATTAGCCAATGATGAAGGCGTAGCGCTAATGTGTTTAGCGGAAGCTTTGCTTCGTGTTCCCGATAATCTCACCGCTGACAGATTGATTGCCGAGAAAATACAAGGAGGTAAATGGTCCGATCATCGCGGCCAATCTGAGTCCTTATTTGTTAACGCCTCTACATGGGGTTTAATGTTAACTGGACATATGGTTAGTTTACATTCAGATATTACCACCGAAACAGACACCTGGTTAAAACGCCTAACAGCTCGCATGGGTGAGCCAGTTATTCGTTCAGCGATTATGCAGGCCATGCGAATTATGGGTGAGCAGTATGTGCTTGGCCGTTCAATTCAAGAGGGGATCAAAAAAGGCATTAAACGTAATGGATCAAAGGCTAAGTTTTCTTTTGATATGCTTGGTGAGGGCGCTAGAACTGAAGCTGATGCTGAGGCGTACTTCGCAGCCTACAGCAGCGCTATTGATCAAATTGGTATATCTAATACAGGAAGCCTAGACAGTGTTAAAGATACTCATGGAATTTCCGTAAAATTATCAGCGTTACATTCGCGTTACTATTTTGCGCAATATCAACGAGTGATGGAAGAGTTATTATCTCGTATCAAGGCGCTTTGCTTGCAAGCTAAAAAACATAATATCGGGCTATCCATTGATGCAGAAGAATCTTACCGCTTAGATATTTCTCTCAGTATTTTCGAAGCGCTGGCTTACGACACTGATTTAGAGGGCTGGCAAGGTCTGGGATTTGTTTTGCAGGCCTATCAAAAACGAGCGCCAGATACCGCAAATTGGTTGGTTAAACTGGCTCAAAGTACAAAAAGACGTTTGATGGTGCGTCTCGTTAAAGGTGCCTACTGGGACGCTGAAATTAAACATGCTCAAGTGTTTGGCCTGAAAAGCTATCCCGTCTTCACTCGAAAATCCAACACCGACCTGTGTTACCAATACTGTGCTGAATTATTATTAGCTGCGCCTGAAGCAATATTCCCTCAATTTGCGACGCATAATGCCTACACAACATTGATCATCCTTGAACTTGCTGGCAACAAGGATTTTGAATTTCAACGGCTCCATGGCATGGGTGATAGCCTCTATAGACAGCTAATTAAACAATATCCTGACACAACCATACCTGTTCGTGTGTATGCACCAATAGGCAACCATAAAGATCTTCTACCTTACCTTGTGCGCCGTTTGCTTGAGAATGGGGCTAATAGCTCGTTTGTGAACCGATTTTTAGACAAAAAAACTCCTGTGGAAGAATTGCTGCTTGATACTCGAAATGCAGTCATGGAAGCCTTCCCCTATGAGCACAAAATGATACCCGTACCTAATCTCTTGTTTGAAAATGCGAACGAACCACGTAAAAATTCAAGGGGTATTGATCTTGATTCACCTCTACAAGCAGAAGAACTGTTAACAGTAGTAAGAAAAAAATCTAGCGAACGCTTTATTGTCCATTCCCTAGTTAACGGTATCAGCACTGGTATTGCTCTTCAGGACCAGTTTAATCCAGCTGACAATAATCACTTACTGGGTCAATACAGCATGGCGGAAGAAGAAGATATTCTGCAAGCGGTTGAATTTGCATATAGTGCTCAGCCCAAATGGGACCGTCTGGGGCATCTTAATCGTGCTGACATCTTAGATACAGTGGCAAATTATATGGAACAGGAAACTGCCGAGATGATTGCGATTATCTCCTCTGAAGGAGGTCGAACGCTAAACGATAGCCTTTCTGAAGTACGCGAAGCTATAGACTTCTGCCGATATTATGCTCTGCAATCTCGTCAAATATCTCGAGAAAAAGAGGCTAACTATAGTGGCCGAGGTGTATTTTTATGCATTAGTCCCTGGAATTTTCCTCTAGCGATTTTCACTGGTCAAATTGCTGCTGCGCTCGCCTCAGGTAACAGCGTCATTGCTAAGCCAGCCATGCAAACTCCAATAATTGCGAACTATGCTGTGAAGCTTTTTTATAGAGCTGGCGTTCCGAGTAATGTCCTACAATTGTTACTTGGTAGTGGATCTAAAATTGGAAGCCTCTTAATTGAGGACACTCGAATTTCTGGCATTGCTTTCACTGGATCAACAGCAACCGCACTCAGAATCAACTATCAACTAGCGCAGCGCCCGGGTGGCCCCGTACCGTTTATCGCCGAAACAGGAGGTCAAAATTGTATGGTGGTAGATTCTACTGCCCTGCCCGAGCAAGTAGTTGATGATGTTATTACCTCTGCATTTTTAAGTGCAGGTCAACGTTGCTCCGCGTTGCGCGTGCTCTATGTTCAAGACAATATTGCTGACAAAGTACTCATGATGCTCAAAGGTGCGATGGAATCAATGCACACCGGTGACCCTCGCCTATTAAGCACTGATATGGGACCCGTTATCGACTGTGATGCGGCTTCGGAACTACACGGTCACATTGAGCGCATGATCGAAGAAGCTACTCTAATCGCCAAAATCGAACTCGGCTCTCATTGTAAGAATGGCAGTTTTGTTGCCCCTCATGTTTTTGAACTGCAGTCTATCAACCAATTACATGATGAGGTATTTGGTCCAATACTGCATGTCATTCGATACTCAGCACAAAATCTCAGCGCAGTCATTAATCAAATCAACGAAACCGGCTATGGCCTTACACTAGGTATTCATAGCCGAATTGAAGCTTTTGCAGAAACAGTATTTCGTAACACCATCGCCGGCAACACTTACATCAATAGAAATACCATTGGTGCGGTTGTTGGCGTTAATCCCTTTGGTGGGCGGGGACTTTCAGGTACCGGTCCTAAGGCCGGTGGCCCCAACTATTTATACCAATTCTCTAACGCAAGTACGACAGGCGATCAATCCAGTAAAAACTTCGATTTTAATCACAACAGTAAGCCCCTTTGTTCTCAACTATCTGACTCCGTAGAAAGGGCGAAAACAGCGATGGTCAAATGGGCAAGCACATCAATTCAAGAGCGTTTAGATATAGTACTCAAAGTAGCCGAAGCCATCACAGAAACCTCCTTAGAGACGTTGGTTAAAGATAAATTATCCCATCCCCTCCATCTGCCCGGTCCAACTGGTGAGAGCAACCAACTGAGTCTCCATGGCCGAGGCGCAATGCTATTAATCATCAGAGATGAAGACCCAAGCGCGGCCATAACACTGCAAATTGCCAGCGCCCTGCTCTGTGGTTGCCCCTTGCTTGTCTGCGTAGATAAGAATCACGACAAACTGGTAGTTGACGCACTCAAGCATTACGAGGCATTGAGCCTACCTACAGACATGTTGCAAACTGTAGCTCCGGACAGTGGAGTATCTCTCATTCAGCACCCAGATATTGCGGGCGTTATTGCTAACAGTTTTGGAGCCAATAGCAGCGCACTGCGTCAAGAAATGGCTAAACGCTCCGGCTGTATTATTCCTCTGATTGAATGGCCCAAGATCAATGCTGATTATAATTATCGCTGGCTTTTAGGCTTTTTAAGTGAAAGAACTCGCACCGAAAACCTGGTCGCACGCGGGGGAAATACACAACTGTTTAATCTAGCTGAATAATATCAGCTAAAACTGCCATTCGGTCCGCCCAGCAAAACTGTCAGAATTATTAGTCAGTCGAATATAGGATGGTGCTGCGCGGTAAAAAAAACTCTTCGAAAAAGCGGCACCAATCAACCTCTCTTGCTTGGTTTGCGGATTATCGATCAATGCTTTTATTTCAGGGAATCGACTAAAGTATAAGGCTTCAATAGATCCGGTCTCAGCGTCGTCAACTCGAGTAATAGAAACTTTTATCTGAGCACCACGAATTGATTGCCACTGGCCAGCGTAATTTGAATAGATAGACGCCGCAGAAACATCTCCTTCAGCCAACGCAGTAATATGCCTGCTGGTAGCTGACGACAAGAAGTAAAGAGCAATTTGGACTTGGCTAGTATCAGCGACATAGAGAACCGGAGCGGACCAAACACCCTCAGCATCATGGGTTGATAGCGTTAATACCGACTCTTGATGCAAAAATTGATATAGTTTATTGATCTCTTTAGACATTACCCTGCCAGCGTTTTAGGCTGTCGGATTCAACATCAAACAAATCAAGCACTCTTGCTACTGAGTGATTAATAATATCGTCTACCGTCTTGGGATCTGTGTAAAAAGCGGGTGCTGGCGGGCAAATAATAGCTCCTATCTGGCTGGCTTTTAACATCAGTTCGCAATGGCCAGTGTGCAAAGGGGACTCACGCGGGACAATAACTAACCGACGACGCTCTTTAAGCATTACATCAGCCGCTCGAATAATTAGATTTTCTGCATAAGAATTAGCTATACCAGAGAGTGTTTTCATGGAGCATGGAACCACGATCATGCCGTCGGTATGGAAAGAGCCACTAGCTATACTGGCGCTGATATTCTTAACATTATGTACCTCATCTGCAAGCTGCTCAACATCTTGTACAGCCCAATCAGTCTCTATACCAATATTCATTTTGGCAGCTTGACTCAAGATTAGATGAGTCTGAACCTCGGGATTCTCTTTCAAAATCTCCAGTATTCGAATTCCATAGATCACCCCACTTGAACCAGACATACCGACAACTATACGTTTCATCTCTTTTCCTAATGCAGTTAACAAACTGCTAATATTTACCTTAACGGTCTAATTCTTTATCGATCAATAATTTAAAAAAATACGGACACTACTTCGTTGATCTAATTTTTGACTAAATCCTATCAGATAGCGTCATGAAGCGTCTTTTTGTACATGGGGCATCACGACAATGACTCCTTCCTCAGGATTCATGTCCCCTGCAACGATAGCATCATAAATACCCACAAAACTATCAAAACCATTTACCTCAGTTATTCGCATCCAATTGGTACTCTGTCGCATACGTCTTATCATAAACTCAGTAGCACGCTGATTAAAGACATCATGCCCCCAATCACCGATACGCTTTTGCACATGAGCTGGTGCAAAGAAAAAATTACTACGGTCCCGATTAATTTTAGCTCCCACAGGATCATTGTTTGCTAGCGTGTCCCAATGAGTCATGCCTACATTGATGCAATTTAGCATTCGACTGCCGAGTGATTCATGTATGGCCCCTAATACCGCCCTATTACCCGACATATCGATGATAACTGAAGGTTTAACACTGTCCAAAGTATCAAGCTCATCGTAGCAATATACGTGAGAATAGCAGCCCAAAGAACGTACAAAATCATAATTTGATCTTGAAGTAATTCCGAGGATTTCAGGCGATACACCACTATCTAAAAGTCCTTGCGCCATACCGATCGCAGTTTTACTCGAAGCACTAAGTACAATTATTTGCTCGGCACCATAAAAAGTTTCCGATTTTAGCGCATCGCAGAGACAAAATGAGGTTATATGTAACGGATTAAGTAGTGCCCTAATATTATCCACGGATTGATCATAGCCACTCTCATTATCAAGCCTAACATAGTTATTATATACCGCTGGGAGTTCTGCTCTGTGGATACTTCCATCCACAAAACGGCCACTCGTTAACTTAATAGGCCGCATAACTAGAAAATCTGCAGGAGGGAAGTATCCATAAACTCGCTCCCCCTCAATTAACCCATCGAGTATAGAGCCAACGATAGTCGCGAAACCCCAAACAGGCAAACATCCCCAGTCATTCTGGGCATCTTCTCTAGCTGGAAAAAATTTCCAATACCCAATGGTATCTCCAGCAGCTCCATAAGTAACATTGTTAGCAGTGAATGCAAAACGGTCGACTTGAACCAAAATTTGACCTTGATTTAAGTTTTCTCGAGCATGATTTATATCCGTCTTGATAATGCGCGTCTTGGTCAAATCGTTCCTATTAGTTTGAAATTCGCTCATATTTTGATTCTCTAAATTAACTGCTGATTAAATTGCTGGAGTTTTGTAATCGCCGGCAAAGCGCTGCTCTGAATTCTGGATAAGATTTGTATTTTTTCATGGTCATCCTTATCCACATTACTTATTAACTTGGAAAACCCATCGAGTCGGTTATCCCTAATCCATTGACGCAATTTTTTGTCTTGGGACCAACTAAATTGGTTTAACATCATCGCTAGCGTCATAGGAATGAAATCAACGTCATAATTAGGTGGTGGAACAAGCGAGCAGAGTCTATTTTTTTCAGCTTCACCGATGTAGTTAGCCTCAACATAGGCCGCCATAGAAGCGCTGAATGCAGGCTGATATGCTCGGATCATCTGTGGAGTGATACAATTATGACAAAAAACAGGAACTGGTTTCTTGTTACCAAAAGATCGCTCTAAACTTGCCGAGCAGTCGACATAAATATGATCATCGCTGGTTTTTATTTCACCTTCACTTAGCGAAACACGATCTATCTTGATTTCCTTAACATGCCCCATACGGACAACATTTTTAATACGTTGTAACTGAACAATCTCATCTTTACTAATTGTTGCTGCGTGAAACATAGTTGGCCGGATATTTCGATCGAGCCGCAACAAATATCCACTTTTTTCAAGACGAACAAACATATCTTCGATCGAAGTTGCTGCACTAATCGACTCATACTGAGCCGCTAAAGATCCTACTGATGAATTAAAAAAAGACTCTGTAGGTTGGGTATTTTGACGGTCTAATAACCATGAATCACGAGGCCTAATCCAAGTAATATCATCAGGATCAACATCCCTGCTAAGAAGCCAAAGACACGCATCTATTCCAGTTTTACCTCCCCCTATAACAACATAACCATTTGGTTTTTTTGTAACTAGGGGTAAATTATTTAACGGCATGAAATTTGCTTTTGGATCTACACTAAAGTTAGGTGTATGTGTTGAAGGCACCGAAATCGTCATAAAAGTCGCATCAACCAATTTATTATATAAAACGCTAAACTCTTTCCCGGTGAGCTTAGATGTAAAAATCCCTTCTCCCTTATATTCACACATCGGGAAATATCTCACCCGACCACTGGCTAAAAATCGTTGCCTCATTACTTCATCAAAATAAGCGAGCAACTCGGAGCCAGTCGCCAAGTCATTCATACCCTTATTTAAACCAATAGTATCGATGATACCTCGACTAAGTTCTTTTGAGCTAACGCCAAAATAAGCAGATGGCTGATGAAGTGTGACAAATGGATAAGCCATGTTCCAGTGCCCACCGGGGTTAGCATATCGATCAACTATAACAATATTTGCATCCGTCTCCGTTAGTAAAGTGTCAGCAAATGCCATGCCTACCAATCCACTGCCAATTATTAGATATTCCGTCTCTAATTTTTTCACTATTACGTTCCCTTAAATTTCAACTTATCTAAAAATCGTCCGAACGTTTAACCCTACGCCACAAACATAAATTTATCGAATGAGGATGATAGTTGCGCTGTTATTAAGACTCCATTAATAATTGCAATAATTAACTTTTTTGTTGCTGAAAATTTAGACTATCCTTTATCCTATAGACATGTCGATGAAATATACGCTTTTTTCTACGCCAATTATTACGCCCATGCTCCGCGTTCTGTCTAAAACTATGCTCAAAATTATCCGGTGGCGAGTAGTTGGTACCTTACCAAAAGATCATAATAAATATGTGCTGATTGTCGCTCCACATACTTCTAATTGGGATTTTTTCCTTTTTATTTTTGCTGTTTCTGTTCTAGGCTTAAAGCCAAGTGTTCTCATAAAAGATACCATCTTCATCGGACCGTTAGGATGGTTTTTGCGATATTGTGGCGCGATCCCTGTTAATCGAAGGCAAGCTAACTCACTCGTAACTGACGTAGCAAATATATTTAACAACAGCGATCAATTTGTGCTGATCATTACGCCAGAGGGAACAAGGAGTCCCAACCCCAATTGGAAGAGAGGGTTTCACCATATTGCACGCGCAGCAAAGGTCCCTGTTTTAATTGTGTATGTCGATAGTAGTATTAAAACTATTGGGATTGAGGGTTTTATCTACCCAAGTGATGATGCCGAAAAAGATATTCTTGAAATTAAAACATTTTTTGACACAAAAAAGGGTCTCAAGCCTCAGAACTACACCTCTTAGACAAATAATGATCTGTTACCATTACCAATTAACCTCAACTTATTTTGGGTAAAACTTATCGACGATTTTTTAATGAATTGGTTAGCCAACAACAAGCAAAATGCGTGGTTAATGGTTCCAACTTTGGCTTTTCTGGAGGCGTGCCCAGGTATAGGCTTGTTTGTATCCGGAGTAATTTTATTGACAGTAAGTACACTCCTTTACTCTGAGCAATTAATGTCGATATCACAAATCATGACTCTTGCATTTGTTGGCGCCTGTCTATCGGACCATTTAGGATTCTATATAGGACGTTGGTTTGGCCCAAAGCTGCGCTACAGCCCCTTTGTAAAAAGACGCAGTAACGAAATCAAAAAAAGTGAAGAATTTATTTTTAGATATGGAACACTATCTATCTTTGTGGGAAGGCTCATACCCGCTGTAAGGAGTGTGGTCCCTATGATGATCGGCGTAAGTAACACCTCCGGGCTAAAGTTTACGATAGTAGATATTATTGCCTGCGCGACCTGGTGTACCGGTCTTGGATTACTCGTTAATGGCTTAGAGAATATTTTTGGTTAATCTAGAGATTAACGTAATTTGACCGCCGTACCAAATACCAGAATTTCAGAAGATCCATCCATAATAGAGCTTGTCGTAAATCGTATTCCTACGATAGCGTCTGCGTTCTTTTGCTCTGCACTTTCTACCATGCGACCAATCGCAACATCTCGGGCTTCATTAAGCATTTCCGTGTAACCGCGGATTTCTCCACCAACAATACTTTTTAGACCTGCCATAATATCACGACCGATGTGCTTGGCCTGAACAACATTTCCCGTTACAACACCAACACTCTCTGAAATTTCTCGCCCTGGTATTATCTCGGTAGTTGAGTAAATCATTTTTTATCGCCTGTAATACATTTTTATTTTCTGAAATAGAAAAAAATAATAACTCCATCTATTTCTTTGTTTAAGCCATTGAAAGAATAACCTTACCTTTAGCTCTTCGTTCTGCTAT
>CETY01153132.1_pt1 | contig 11620 bp, 13 predicted proteins | sample 361551 | NCBI WGS metagenome assembly CETY01 (sample SAMEA2623135, study PRJEB7988) | marine metagenome | biome: marine biome (ENVO:00000447); feature: deep chlorophyll maximum layer (ENVO:xxxxxxxx); material: "saline water (ENVO:00002010), including plankton (ENVO:xxxxxxxx)" | depth 45 m | reverse complement strand
TAAAAATTTAGTAGCTGTGGGAACTATGGGTTATCATACATCACCGAGTGAGATATACTTTTTTGATTATAACTCTTCTTCAGATTCTTGGACTCAGAGAGCAAGTACAGTTACAGACCCTGATACCACCCTCGCTAATTGGTTTAATGATGGTAGTCAGATAGCACTCAGTGAAGAGACCAACGGACAAATAACTTTAATCACAACTAATGGTAAGACGTATTCATTACCTGTTAATCCACCCACTCCATAAAAATAGTTTAGAAAAAAGTTATTGACAATGTTATAAATATAGTTTATAATATAAATGTAGTTAAATATAATATGGAGGATTTAATGAGTACTACTGAAGAAACTATTGAAACTATTACCGAAACCGATGAAGTTAAGAAAACTCCAGTTGGTGTTGGTGGTATTGTTGGAGAATCTGCTGTCACATCTATAGATGGATTGATTGATATAATCTTACAGCAAAGAACTGTATTGGTTAGTTCTAATCAAAAGAATACTGACTTGTTCAACAAGTTGCAGGAATTCATCACTGAAAAGCACACAGGTGTCACTCAAGTTGATGGTGCTATTTCTGCTTTATCTGGATTTGTAACTGAAGAAACACCAAAAGATGATAAACATGTTGTGGAACTTACAAAGTTGCATCACGAGAGAAATTCATTGATTTCGGAGTTGAAGACGGCTGATGCTCAAAGACGAAATATTTTTAGCACAATCACTATGACAGAAGGTGCTTTACAAGTATTAAGTCAAGTTTTGTCTAAAACCAATCACTCAGATGACGATAATGTAACTGAGGGTTCAGAAGTTTGATTGATGTTTAATATTAGTAAAGAGAATGTTGATATGTTCTCTGAAATATCTTACAGAAATCCTCAGTGCGTTTCATCTGAGGATTTCTTTGAAGATATGAGTAGAATAAAATACGTCAAAAGATTATTCAATAAGTATAATAGGGGTGGTGAGATCAAGACAAGATTGATTCTGAATCACATCATCGCATTCTATAATGTCTTTGAGAATAGAGATGCTACTAGAATATTGTTCTTCAAGATGGAAGAGGAGTATTGGCCCTTACTGAAAACTTTTCTATTATATCTATCATATATGCCAGAAATAGTTCATGGTGTCAATGGTAGAAATGTAATGTCTGATGAGATAACTATTGATAATTTTATTCTAACTCAATTGGAGAGTATATGAAAAGTATATTGCGAGAAAGTTTTATATCAAATGCTTTGAATTATGTTGTTCTATACAAGATAATTTCTAGAATGATAAAACCCATTAAGAAAACAAAAGCATACGAACTTGGAATAGTTGACGAAAAAGGTAAAATTCTAAGAAAGAGTAAAACCTTGAAAACTAAAGAAGAGAAAGATGCTTTGACAAGACTGGATATATTTGTCTTCAATCTCAAGAGAATTTTAGGGCCACTTGGAAGGTCAACCCTTGCAAATATTGCTGGAGCATTATTTCTCTTGAAAGAACAAGACAACTATGATATACTTAAAGATAATGAAAACAGTTTTGTATTAGTTGAATCTAGATACTCACAATTTTTAGAATCATTAAACAATGAGGATTATATCTTTATAGAAGAAATATCAAATGCAATCGGTGATGGGTCAAAATTAGGTGGACTAGTGGGAGACCCTCCTGTTGATTTGAAAAAAAAGAAAAAGAAAAAGAAAAAGAAAGACGAAGAAGAAAGTATTTTTGTTGAAGGTAAGACACATGAAATACCTAGAAGGAATATAAAATCCCTTATAGGAAAGTCTAAGTCTAAGATTGTTAACAAGAATATGACAATCAGAGCAATAGCTAATGAGATTGAAAAGACTCTTCGTAGAAAGTATGATGTGGAAATAACAATTGAAAAGTCTAGTAAAATTGCTTCAGGGTCTATAGTAATAAATGCTTATTATGACCCAGAAAATGATAAGACTGGAGATGATGTTGCAGTTCAAATAGAATTGAAAGTTTCAGACCCAGAAGTTTTACTAAATTTGGACAATGATATGTGGACGAAATTCAGTAATGAACTAACTGATGCAATTCAACACGAATATCTTCATATGTCACAGTATAGAAATAGAGGTTATGTTAAAACTTCTGAGTATAAACCAAAGATAAGTAAAGAGTTGAAAGACTTTTATTCAAGTAGAGTATATCTAGGAAATTCAGATGAGATAGAAGCATATGCTTTGAACATCTCAAGTGAACTACTAAATAAGTATAGAACGAAGCAAAAGGCTATTGCTAATGTTAAACGATTAGATAAAAGTCTTTTTACAGCATCACCAAATTTGTTTGCTTATTTTATGGCATTCAATTTTGATAGTAGACATCCAGTAATCAGAAAACTTCTAAAGAAAGTTTTATTATACATTGAAAGTCAAAGACCTTCTAGAAATTAGGAAAGGATTATTTTATGAAAAAAAAGTTGATAGTAATTGCCATTTTAGGTTTATTCACAACGGGGTTTTTCTTTTTTCAGTCTTATAGGGGAACACCTATAAAAGAAACCAGTTATTCACATTTTGTGGAAAGTGTAAGAAATAAATCAACTGATAGTGTAGTTTTCAGTGAAAGGTTTATTGATTATACTATTGGTGAGAATAGATATAAAACTTCAAGACCTAGTGGTGAAGTGGACAGTTTAAAAGAGGTTAAAGAGAATAAGATATATTACACCTTCAGTTCTGAAAGTAAACCTATATTAACCCCTGTGGTTATACTTCTATTTGGTATATTTTTAGCAGTGTCAACTTTCATAATGTGGAGACTATATTGTTTTTTCAATAGAATTATGAGCAATATGAAACATATGCAGAATGGACCACATTTCGGTTCTGGTTCTGGTATGGGTGGGAGTTCAGGTCCTGGTGATCCTTTTGGTGGAAGTAAACCATCATCCCCAGCAGAAAGCACTTCAAAGTTCTTTGAACCTGAACAATCTGATGTAAGGTTTGCTGATATTGCTGGTAATGAAGAAGCAAAAGAGGAACTGGAACAGATTGTTGATTTCCTCAAGAGTAATAAGAAGTATAAGAAGATGGGTGCTAATTTACCAAAAGGTGCTATTCTATATGGTCCTTCTGGAACTGGTAAAACTATGTTCGCAAAAGCAATTGCTGGAGAATCTGGTGTTCCTTTTATGTATGTCTCTGGTTCTGAATTCGTAGAAATGTATGTTGGTGTCGGTGCTGCGAGAGTAAGAGATATGTTTGCAAAAGCAAGAGAAGCTTCACCTTGTGTAGTTTTCATTGATGAGATTGATGCTGTTGGTAAGAAAAGAAGTAACAGTGACAAGAACTCTGAAAGGGATCAAACACTCAATCAGATTTTGGTTGAGATGGACGGTTTTAACAGTTTAGGTTCTGATGTGATTGTTATTGGTGCGACTAACAGGTTAGAGACTCTTGATGATGCATTACTAAGACCTGGAAGATTTGATAAGCACGTATCGGTTGATTTACCTGATAGAGATGGTCGATTCAAGATATTAGACCTTTGTCTCAAAAAACTTCCTTTACTAGAAGATGACATCAATGTAGAGAGATTGTCAAAGAAGACAGTTGGTTTCTCGGGTGCTGATTTGACAAATGTTGTAAATGAAAGTGCTTTATTAGCAGTCAAAGATGAACTCAAGAAGATCAATCAAGACTGTCTAGAAAGAGCAATCGAAAAAGTTGCTTATGGTTCTGAAAAGAAGTCTAGAAAGCAAGACGAGAAAGAACTTGAGAATACTGCTTGGCACGAATCAGGGCATGCTTTGTTGGGTCTAATATTAGACAATAACGCAAAGATTGATAAGATTACTATTATACCAAGAACAAAGAGTTTGGGTCATGTATCTTTTCTATCTGAGGAGAAACACTCAACCAAGTCACAACTACTAAACTCTATATGTATATCTCTAGGTGGTAGAGTAGGAGAAGAAATTCTTGCTGGTGATTATACTCCAGGAGCATCTTCTGATATTAGAAGTGCAACTCGAACTGCCAGAAATATGGTTACTCGATGGGGTATGAGTTCTTTGGGAATGTTAAACTTGAACAATATGGAAGAAGGTTGGAAAACGCATGAACTTTCTGATGATATGTTGGAAAAGATTGATAAAGAGATTCGAGGGATTGTTGATGGTGAATATGATAGGGCTCAAAAACTCCTTGATATGAACAAAGACTGTCTGAAGAATTTATCTGAACTTTTATTGGACAAGGAAACACTGACTGGTGAAGAAGTCGAAAAGTTACTTGATGGTGCTTTAGTCAATATTGATGGATACAGTGTATTTTTCGATAAGGAAGAAGTATAATGTTTGGTAGGTTATTTGGTGGTTTGGGTGGTCTACTGGGTAGACTACCTTTAATAAATAAAGTTCTCGGTTTCTTTGGACTCAAGAACTTAGTTTTAATAGGTGGACTTGTTGGAACCTTCTCAGTAGGTTATCTGAGTATTAAAAACTTTACTAATGTTATCTATAAAGAACATAGAAGGGTTTATGATAAGATTTCAAACCTTGAAACTGAAGTTGCCGAAAAAGATATAGAAAATGATAAATTGAATCGTAAGGTTAATTCACTTAGGACTCAAATGATGGTTATCAGTATGGGGTTTGAACAAGTCGCAGAAGCATTAAACGAAATAATAAAGAACGAACGAGAATCAAGAGAAAGCATTAAAAAATTAGAGGACAGACTTTACCGAGAAAAAGATGGTAAGAAGTCATTAGAAGAACTAGCAGAAAAGAAACCTAAGATGGTAGAGAAGATTTTTAATAATGAATTGAAACGGATGAAAAGATGTATAGAACTTTTCACTGGTGCAAAAAGAGGTGAAGATGAAAAGATTAATTGTACTGACTTTTTTGGCAAGTCTGCTAACTAGTTTATTGACAGGTTGTAAGAAACGACGAGAAATAATTAAAAAACTCCCACCAGAAGTTGGTGAGATGATCAAAGAGGGTAAGCTAAAACCTGCTCTCAAAATTCCTTCAAAAGACCCAGTAAAACTTAATGATGTTAATTTTATTGTAGTTACTGAAAAGAACATTGAAGAAGTGTTTTCTAATCTGAAAGATGATGATAAAGTTCCAGTTTTATTTTCTCTTGATGGAAAAGATTACAAACTGATTTCTTTGAATGTTAGACTTTTATTAGACTACATCAAATATCAGAAAGTTGTAATTGGGTTATACAAAGACTACTACGAAAAAGACAAAAAATAGTTCTTGACAATATACAAAAATCATAGTATAATAAACTTATGAGTATTTGGATTGAACAGAAATATATTGGATTGTTATCCCCTAAATTAGATAGATTTCACAGAGTTAGGGACGACTTATGGAACTTTAGATGTCCATATTGCGGAGACTCTGAAAAGTCTGAATCTAAGACTAGGGGGTATTTTCATTTAAGTACAGATCAGAGTTACTATATTTACAAGTGTCATAACTGTGGATATTATACTTCTTTTACAAAGTTTTTAAAAACACAAGACCCCTTTTTGTTTCAAGAATATAAACTAGAAAACTTAAAAGAAAAGAATCAATTCAATAATGTGAATATACAACCTGTTTATAAAAGTAAGCCAGTAAAATTCAAGAAATCTAAACCTAAAAGGAAAGTTACAGAACTTCCTATGGTGAAGATGGAGAATTTAGATGAGGGACACAAAGCAGTTCAGTATCTGAATTCCAGAATGATTCATTATAAATATAGATGTAGATTCAGTTACACTGAAGACTTCAAAAGACTGATAGGGTTAATCAGTCCAGATAAATCGAAAAGATTGAAGAGAGAGGAAAGAATTGTTATACCCTTCTTCAATCGTCAAAAGAAATTAACTCATATCCAAGGTCGAGCACTTGATGATAATAGTCTTAGGTATATTACTGTAAGTTTATCACAAGGTAGTAAGGTCTATGGACTTGATAGAATTGATAATACAAAACCAGTTTATGTGGTAGAAGGTATTTTTGATTCACTGTTTTTAGAGAACTGTGTGGCTATGACAGGTTCTGATTTGAATACAGAAGATTTACAAGATTGTGAATTGGTATTCTTATTTGATAATGAACCCAGAAACAGACAGATAGTTAAAAAAATTGAAAAGATAATAGATATGGGTTTTTCAATCGTATTGTTTAATGATACTTTCAGAGGTAAAGATATAAACGATATGGTAAAAAACGATCACAGTATTGAGCAGATAAAAGATTATATTGAAAATAATACTTTCAAAGGTCTCAAAGCAAAAATGAAATTTACAGAATGGAGAAAATTGTGAACGAAGAACAAGATTTGGAACTTAAAGAATCAATCATTAGGACTAGGGAGTTTTTAGACTTTCTTACAAGATATGATGATTTACCAAAGTTTGTTAAGTTGGATGCTGAGAGTTTATTAAAAGATTTTCCAACAGACTATAATATTACAAGAATTTTTAATAAGTGAGTTTATTATGTTTATGCAAGCTTACACTTATGATGATATTTTACTTGTTCCTAATAAATCTCTACATTCTAGAAGTACGGCAAAGTTAGAAACAAAACTTTCTAGAAACATTCACATAGATTTACCAATCACATCTGCTAATATGGATACTATTACAGGGTATGAACTAGCAAGAACTATGAGTAGACTGGGCGGTGTTGGATTTTTACATAGAAATATGAAAATTGAAGAGAATTGTTATACTGTTCAGAAATGTTTAGATACTTGGAAACCATATTGGTCTCCTGTAATACCTACAGTTGGAGTTTCAACTTCCGAAAGAGAACGTGCAGAATCTTTACTGAGTTTGGGTATTCAGGGTATATGTATTGATATAGCAAATGCATACTCTGACCGTGTTACTAGTATGATTAATTTCATAAGGTCTAAATCAAAAGATGTTGATATCATTGCTGGAAATGTTGCGAGTGGTCCTGCTGCACTCTTTTTAGCACAGAGAGGTGTTGACGCAATAAAGGTTGGGATCGGTCCTGGATCGGTTTGTACCACAAGAAGGATGACTGGATTTGGAGTTCCTCAATTTACTGCTATTAGTATGGTTAAACGAACATTACTGGATCATAGATACAATCAAATTCCTGTCATAGCAGATGGGGGTATAAAAAGTTCTGGTGATATCGTGAAGGCATTATGGGCTGGTGCAAGTTCAATCATGACTGGTAAACTTTTTGCTGGATGTCTTGAGGCAAACAATCCAAATGCTTACAGGGGTATGGCATCCAATGATGCTAGACAAGTTCTTTTAAGTGACGGTGATGTTAGTACAGTTGCTGAAGAAGGTATTGCTATTGAGGTTCAAGATGCTGGAAGTGCTGAAGATGTTATTAGAGAACTGTGTAATGGTATTCGTTCAGGGATGTCATATGCAGGGTGTGAATATATTAGTGAATTAAATATGTGTCAAGATGTTAGAGCAGTAGTTCAAACACAGAACGGTATTATAGAAAGTGGGACTAGAAAATGAAAGTTGAATTAGTTGATTATATGGGAAGTGATTTATCTGTGGCTAATGCTGCAAGAGTTTCTTTCAATAAAAAAACAAAAGCAAAATCATCTGAGACAAAAAATGTAAGTTTTTATGGTTCTGGTGAGACTTCAGTTGAAATACCGAAACTCAAAGAACGAGATGAAAAATTAATCAGATATCTTGCAAGACATAATCACTGGACACCTTTTGCTCACACTTGTATTACATTTCATATCAAAGCACCTATGTTTGTTGCGAGACAACTACAGAAACATCAAATTGGTTTGGTTTGGAATGAGGTATCAAGAAGATATATTAAAGAAGAACCAGAGTTTTATATCCCAGAAGAGTGGAGATATCAAGCAGAAAATGTTAAGCAGGGTTCATCTGACGATTCCATTAAGGATGACGATCTTGACTATAAGATAAAAATGGAATATAATGATGATAAGGATTGGACAGATGATTTAGTTCTGACACCATCTGAAATATCCGAGGATTCTAAATTAACATACAATGCTCTTTTAGATATCGGAATTTGTCCAGAACAAGCAAGAATGGTTTTACCTCAAAATACCTACACTGAATGGTATTGGACTGGTTCATTATTTGCTTTTGCTAGAGTATGTAAATTGAGGTGTGCTAGGGACACACAAAAAGAAACAAGGGATATTGCTAATGAAATCCTCTCATTATGCTCTGAAATATATCCTGTTTCTTGGAAATACTTAACAGAAAAAAAGGAAAAATAGGAGAAAAAAATGTTATTACCATCACTTTATCAGGAATTTATCCATCTATCTAGATATTCTAGGTGGTTAGAGAGTAAAGGTAGAAGAGAAACTTGGGAAGAAACCGTTGACAGGTATATGGGATTCTTTGAGATACACTTAATGGAAAAATACTCATATAAGATTCCCGAAGAGACATATAAAAAAGTTAGAAAGTATATTTTAGAACTCAAAGTAATGCCTTCCATGAGAGCATTGATGACAGCAGGTCCTGCTCTTAGAAGAGATAATGTTGCTGGATATAACTGTGCTTATACTGCCATTGATAAACTACGTGCATTTGATGAAATCCTTTATATTCTAATGTGTGGAACTGGTGTTGGTTTCAGTGTTGAGAAATATCACACAAAGAAACTTCCAACAGTTGCAGAAACATTTGAAGAATCTGATACTACAATTGTTGTTGGTGATTCTAAAAAGGGTTGGGCAAAATCTTATCGTGAACTTATCTCTCTTTTGATTTCCGGTCAAGTCCCAAAGATTGATTATTCAAAAGTTCGTCCTGCTGGAGCAAGGTTGAAAGTTTTTGGTGGTCGTGCATCTGGACCTGAACCTTTGAGGGAACTAATGGAGTTCACTATATTAACATTCACAAATGCTGCTGGTAGAAAGTTATATCCGATTGAATGTCATGATATCGTATGTAAGATTGCTGAGATTGTGGTTGTGGGTGGTGTAAGACGTTCTGCTCTCATCTCTCTATCTGATTTGAATGATGATAGAATGAGGAGTGCTAAATCGGGCCAATGGTGGGTTATTGATCCACATAGAGCATTAGCAAACAACTCTGTATGTTATCGTGAAAGACCTGATATTGGGACTTTTATGGAAGAATGGTTGTCATTATATCGTTCAAAGTCTGGAGAACGTGGTATTTTCAATCGTCAAGCATCAAAGAAAACAGTTGAAAAGTTAGATGGTAGAAGAGAGGTAGAATATGACTTTGGAACTAATCCTTGTTCTGAGATTATATTGAGGTCAAAAGAGTTCTGTAATCTATCAGAAGCAGTTGTTTCTAAAGATGATACAATTGAAACTCTAACGGAAAAAGTTGAAGTTGCTGCTATCATAGGAACTTGGCAATCTACACTAACACACTTTCCTTACTTATCAAAGCATTGGAAAGAGAACTGTGAAGAGGAAAGATTGCTTGGTGTATCCCTTACAGGTATTATGGATAGTGAAGTCACAAACGGTAGAGGTGAAACTCCATTGAAAGAACTTTTACCTCAACTTAGAGATAAAACAATTGAAATGAACCAGCAGTTGGCTTCTGAAATAGGTGTAAATCCATCTGCTTCGATCACTTGTGTAAAACCTTCAGGGTGTAATGATTTAGACAATACTGTAAAAACCAAAGACGGTATTAGAAGTTTCAGAGAAATATTTGAAGATAATGGTGTTGATTTAGAAATCATGAAAGAAGATGAATGGTTTGATTTGAAGAAACCTATTCAAGTTTATGATATGAATAACGATCTACAAAATGTTTCTAAACTTTATTGCAATGGAGTAAAAGAAGTTTATGAAATACAAATGGAAGATGGTGAAGTTTATAAATTCACAGGAAACCATAAACTCCTACTTTCAACTGGTGAATGGAAAAGAGTTGATGAGTTAGAAGAGGGAGATGATATCAAATCTTTCTAAATTATAAATACTCTCTGTACAGGAGGGTTTTATATATGAGTTATAGAAAAAAATGGGAAAAGAAATTTGGTAAAATACCTGAAGGATATGAAATACATCATATAATACCAAAATATGATGGTGGAACTGATGATCTTGAAAATCTAATGTTAGTGACCAAGGAAGAACATTCTAAAATTCATTTGCAGAGATATGAAGAATTTGGAAATTTCCGTGATTTGTGTGCTTATCATATGATAGGTTATAACTTCACAGAAGCGCATAAAATATCATCTTCTAATGGTGGGAAAATTGGTGGAAAGAAAGTATATCAAAATAAAATTGGAATATTTAGAGATGATGAAGAAAGAAAACAATGGGCAAAATTAGGGGGAAAGAAGGGTAGTCAAGTTCAAATAGAAAATAAGATTGGAATTCATTCTCAAACCAGAGAAGAAAGACTTAAACTTGCATCAAAAGGTGGTAAGGCAAGCCCTACATTCAAAGATCCTAAAATGCAAAGCGAGTTTGGTAAAAGAGGTGGGAAAAAGAATAAGGGTTTTATTTGGGTGAATGATGGTAAAAAGTCATACAAATATACAAAAAATAAACAAGAAGAAAAAAGTATTGAAGATTTTTTACTTGAAACCCCTGAATTTTCTATTGGAAGACTTAGATGTATAAAAGAATGCCCATATTGTAAAAAAACTGGAAATGCAGCTGCTATGGGTAGATGGCATTTTGAAAATTGTAAGGAAAAGAAATGAAAATTGCTAAAATCAAAAAAATAGAACAAAAAGTTATGACTGTTGATATGGAAGTTGAAAACACTCATTCATATCAAATGGAAAATGGTATGGTTGCTCATAACACAGTATCACAATTAGTAAATGCCGCCAGTGGTATTCACGCAAGACACTCTGAATATTATATCAGAACTGTTAGAGGTGATAAGAAAGACCCATTAGCACAGTTTATGGTAAGTGCTGGATTTCCACACGAAGAATGTGTTATGAAACCTGAACATCAATGGGTATTCAGTTTCCCAGTAAAGTCTCCTGACAATGCGGTTCTTAGAAATGATATGTCTGCTATCGAACAGTTGGAGTTGTGGTTAGACTATCAAAGACATTGGTGTGAACATAAACCATCGGTAACTGTTTCTGTAAAAGAACACGAATGGTTTGAAGTTGGGTCTTGGGTGTGGAATCATTTTGATGAAGTTTCTGGTGTATCCTTTCTTCCAAGTTCGGATCATACTTACAGACAAGCACCATATCAGGAATGTAGTATAGAGGAATATGAAGAATTACTACAACAAATTCCTAAAGATATAAACTGGGCTGGTTTGGAAAGATTTGAAAAGGAAGACAACACAAAAGGTGCTCAAACATATAGTTGCACTGCTGGAAGTTGTGAGATAGTTGACCTGACAGATTAAAAGAATATAAATACTTGAATGTCTACAAAGTATAAACAAATATTTCTTGATTTTGATTCCACTATATCTAAAATAGAAGGAATTGATGTTCTATCGAATATTCAAAAATTACAAGGCATTCAAGAAATCACAAAACAGGGTATGGAAGGGCAGATTGACTTAAAAGAGTCATATTTAAAGAGGACTCAGCATCTGTCTTTCCACCAACCCCATATGAAGATTGTTTCAGAAGTTTACATTGCTAATCTATATC
>CETY01068876.1_pt1 | contig 11628 bp, 18 predicted proteins | sample 361551 | NCBI WGS metagenome assembly CETY01 (sample SAMEA2623135, study PRJEB7988) | marine metagenome | biome: marine biome (ENVO:00000447); feature: deep chlorophyll maximum layer (ENVO:xxxxxxxx); material: "saline water (ENVO:00002010), including plankton (ENVO:xxxxxxxx)" | depth 45 m | reverse complement strand
TGAAAAAATTCTGTTGAACTTAGGCGTTCAACCTTTAGTAAATAATCTATGTCTTTCAAAACAAGCAGCAGTAAACGCTAAAAAATATCAACTGTGCGCCACTATTGATAATGACTTACTAATCAAACTAGATACTGAAGTACCTAGTGACGAATTATACAAAGATTATTTGTATCATTCAGGTATCAATATGCCTTATATTTATCACTGCAGAGAGATGTGGCATTCAGTTAAACATCTACGACACGACACGATCATTGACATTGGAGGAAATGACGGTACATTGTTAGCTGCTTTTCAATCTCAAAGCAAAAAAGATTTAAATTTATACAACGTTGATGCCAGTAAATCTTTCAAAAAAGAAAATAAAAAGAAAGGAATTAAATATGTCAACGATTATTTTAATAAAGATACCAAGGTACCTAAAGCAGATCTTATTACTTCAACAAATGTTTTTCAGCACACACCAGATGCTGAACGTTTTGTAGAAGGCATTGCAGCAAAACTGGATGGTACTTGGATTTTAGAGTTTCCTTATACATTACGAACAATTCAAACGTTGCAGTTTGATCAGTTTTATCACGAACATTATTACTATTGGATGGTTAAACCACTTAAAAAATTATTATCTAAATACGGTCTCAATATCTATCATGCAGAAGAAGTAGCTATTCATGGAGGATCAATGCGTTTATGGATTACTAATAAAGATTTTTATGCCGATACAGAAGCAGCAGAAAAATTTATTGCACAAGAAGAAACATACGATTACAGGAGTTTTTATAGTCAATGCTACAAAAAAATTGTCGAAGACTCAGTGTTTTTAAATAAGCTAGAAGGTAAAACAGTTTTCTTTGGAGCAGCAGCAAAAGGTTGTGTATACCTCAATGCACTTCAAATGAATTCAGAGAAAGGACAATATGTTGTAGATGACACACCAAGTAAACAAGGATTGTTTGTACCTGGAACAGGAATGAAAATTCAAAGTCGTCAATTTATGTTAGATGACGAACCAGATAATGTTGTGATTTTGGCACACAATTTTGCTGGTTATATTACAACAAAGTTACGTCATGATCAATACAAAGGAAAAATTATTACGATGATGCCAGATATTTATATAGACGAAGCACAGGATCATCAATGAAATATGCAGTCTTTTATCACGTCTTCCCAGGAGATAACTGGGAAGATATGTATCTTGAACAACTAGGCGCACTCTTAGCAAGTAAACTGTATGAACAACTGGATCATTTGTACATTGGGTTTAACGGCAGCCTTGACTTATTGTCTATTCCAGATAAAGCTATTGCGAGCGAGAATAAGAATAAACAGGAGGAAACAGAAACATTAAAAGCTTTACATACCTGGTGTAAAGACAACCCTGATGCAGCAGTGCTTTACATGCATACCAAAGGTGTATCAAGGCGAACACAATATACAGATGACTGGCGTCATCTAATGGAATTTTTCTGTATTCATCAATGGGAAAAATGCATTAATCATTTAGCACTTGGTGCAGATGAAACAACACCACCCTCAGATCTTGTTGGTGTGAACTGGCAAGAACAAACATCAATGGGATATCATCCTCATTTTTCAGGTGGGTTTTGGTGGGCTAACTCTAGTTATGTAGCAGAGCTTTCAGATGATTATTTAAATTATCCCAACCGCTATTGGCGTGAGTTTTGGATTGGTACAGGACAACCAGTAGTAACTAATTTTTGGGAAAGTAATTTAAATCGTACAGATAAAGCTATGCATTACACGCAACCCTATGCTAGAAGTTTATATAGTACTAGGTATTTAAACGAACAACTAATGAAAACACAAGATGAATGGCAAGAGCCCAATAAAGAACTAGCTTCGTTGCTAGAAAATTTAAATATCAATGGTTTTGAATCCCCTGGTGGGACAGATAAAAATACAATTCATAATTACACAGGGATTTATGCCACGTTATTAGAAAAATATCGTGATGTTCAAGGAACATTACTAGAGATTGGAGTACAACATGGTGGATCTTCTTTGCTTTGGCATGAATACTTACCATGTTTTAGATTATTTCTTTCTGATATTCAAGACATTGTCCCTGATTTGATTTGGGATCAAATGGATCCTGATCGTTATGATTTCTATCAAGGGGATGCTTATAACGGAGGTAGCGTTAGTTTATTCTGCAATGAATGTGCAGAAGGTTTTGATGTGATTATCGATGATGGTCCTCATTCTTTGCCGTCACAGCTGTTTGCTATTGAGCACTATTATCCAATGGTTAAAATGGGAGGAATCTTAATCATTGAAGACATACAAGATATAAATTACTTAGAAATGTTAACGAAAAAACTACCTAAAGAAGATCAAAAGAACGTACAAATTTTTGATAACCGACCGAGTCGTGGACGTTACGATGATCTTGTTTGGGCTATCATCAAGAAGTAGGTTAGTCGAACCTACATTACATACTGTTTACAAGTGTTCTTGAACGGGACGGTTGAGGGAATTATTAGGAGACCAATTGGTCTCCTTTTTTGTTATTATTTAGAAAAGTAAATAGTATTAGTGGCTAGCCGTAAACATAACCTTAAACATAGGTATGGCATTACAGAAGAAGACTATAACAAAATGGCAGAAAGACAAAAGTATTGTTGTCAAATCTGTGATAGTAAACCAATTAAACCTTTATACGTAGATCATTGTCACAGTACAAATAAAATACGTGGGTTGTTATGTCATAAATGTAATGTTGCTTTAGGCCATATGAATGATGACCCAAAGCAATTATTAAAAGCGGTTGAGTATATTACCAAATACCAGGAATGATTTGTCCTGTTAATGCATAAGCACCAATAGCAGCAACAATTCCTAGCATGGCGAGCCTGCCGTTTAAAACTTCACCCTCTTGTGTTTTACATTCATTCTTTTCGCAAGACATAATTAATACTTAATTAATGTTTTATTTTAAACGTTGTTATTAATTTTTACGCAGCATTGCTTTAATCATCCAAGAAGATTTAAAAGCTTCTTCAATTAATTCTCCACAATAATTTTCAATATCATAAGCTTCTTGTTTGGACGCTAGCTTAGCTGTTTTTTTACAGCACATACCAAACTCTTCAAGGTTTTTATAATAGTTATGAAGCATTGAATTACCACTATACGAATCGACATGATCAAATTTTTTAGTAGCACCAAGCAATCCCTTGCTACACATTGGCATCATGAAATCAAGAGAGCGCACCAGTTCTCCGAGTCGATCCAATTGTTCCTGGTGTTTTTCATATTGTTTCTTGGTGAATTTATGTACACCAAAAAAATTAGATTCTTCGTAATTGAAATGAATCAAATGAGACTGCAACATCAATTGAGTCGCTTGACAAGCCAAACCAATCAATTCATTGGCCAATCGACTTACGGGTTCACGCTTACTCTTGGGTTGTGGATCGTTAGTTACTGGCTCTTCTTGCCGCTCAGGAACTTGGTTAGGCTGCTCCAAAGAGATTCCACTATACATAGCCCAGTTAGTTTATTATTAGTTTCTATTCTACTAAAATAGATATGGAAGAACTAATTCAATTACTAATCAACAATGAAGATGACTACTTTATGTTGCCACATTATGGGATGGTACCTGATTGGTACAAAAGGTACTGGCAATTACACAAAGCTGTAGCCGAATATACTGGATATACAGATTACTTTATACCAAAAAACAGCGAGGAAAATGAATCCATTAAAACAACATAAAAAATTACAAGCACTTAATGTAAAAGCTGAACAATGTTTGTCACGCGAAGAAGCACAAAAACTTATTCGTAAAGCAGACAAAGCTCATTGTAAACTTGCTTTTGCTTCTTACTATGGATCAGCACACAAAATCTAACTGGGAAAAAATTAAAACCCACCTCGAAGAAGTGGGTCAAACAGATAACATGTTTTACAGACGAGCAGTAGCAATTACGGCTAACCAGAATGATCCTCTAGACACGCACCCGTCATTAACCATTGAAGTTCCTGAAGAGCTTTAAGTTCTGAATTATGCCAGGCAAGTTGCTTGTTGATTGCTTCATTTAAAGCATCATATATTTCTTGCCCTGTAAATAATTCAGTAGCACCACAGATGATGTCTTCAAATTCATTTACAAGATCATTGTCAATCATGGAGAGTAGGAACAAATTCGTGTGTTGTTTTTTGCTCTTCTAATTCTATAAATTGTTTAATTGCTTTCTGTCTATCAAAAAACATTTGACGACAAGCGGGTCCTGCTTCATTAAGACAAAACTCTTGCCATAGACCAGTAAACAAACCGTTAGTGCGACCAGAGCATTCATACATATGTTGCATGAACTCAACACGTTGTTGTTGTTCTTGAACATCCCAACCTTTCAAATAGTCAGTGTTCATAAGACTTTTTTGCTCCTGTAACGCTCTAACATCTTAGCTTCTTCTTCAAAAGAAAAGGTGTGTATTCCAGTATGTGATGGATTTACTTGAGTATGTGACCATACTTCTAATCCAATGTCTCTAGCACGTTGGCAGAAAGCATAATCTTCACTGAGATAAAGTTCAGGGTCTTCCTCACGTCCACCATTAGTAACACAAGCAAATAAATCAATCACTTTAAAACGTGTTTGCTGTTCTTTATACCCATCGATAGAAGTAAACGTTAATGTATCTGCATAATGATTATGCATTTTTTCAATAGTTTTACGTTTAATAACCATCATTCCACTGCCAATGTATTTACATTGAGCTAATGGACCTTCATGTTTTATAACGCCACTACAAGCATCTGTAGAACTATTAGCAAACAAAGGATACGCTTTTACTGGAGCTAATGCTCCAATAATATCTTTGTCTGCAGTAATTAATTGACAAAGTCCTTCAACAGTAAAACCCATATCATTGTCTACCATACAGATATGAGTCCAGTCATCTAGTTCCATTGCCAATTGAACCAGCTGGCTACGAGCCATAGGTAACAATGTAGCTTTATCATCAATTAACCAATTCCATTTAACGCCATAGGCTTCTGCTTCTTGAGCCCAGGTAAGCATGGCTTCAAAGAAAGAAGTAGTAACGTGTCCTCCATATTGTGGAAGGAGAAACAAAATGCTAGGTTCTCTGTTCATTCTTTTTGATTGACTTCAACAGATTTTACATCAGTAAACAAACCTTGCACAGTACCGTTGCGCATTTCCCATAAAGAATCAATTAAATCGTCATGAACAATTTCAGCAAATTCCTTAGGCGTACGTCCTTGGAATGGATCATATTCAATTTCAAGTTCAACTAAGAATTTGATTTGAGCAAGAGGCTTGGTCACTAGAACCTTGGAAACTTTTAAAAGTATAACCTTTAATTTTTGTCTAACAAACCTTCAAGACTATTAATTTTTGCGTTCTGATAATGTCCTAAACGTTGTTGAATAATGTTGACGTAGTTAATAGCAGCATCTACAATTTGTTCTGCTTCAAGCCCAGTTGAGACGTGCTCATTAGCAAGCAGGCCAGCTACTAAGGTAGTGACCTGCCATTCAAGCTTGTTACCAATTAAAGCAGGAAGAGGAGTGCCACCTTTCGTAAAATGATCGAGGATATAGTAAATATGTTCCTCGTAATTTTTTGAATTCATGGCACTCATTTTTCACTATCCTACCGCAAGCTGCAGGTAATACCAGTAAGCATTAGCTGCGTTGTTGTGATAGCGTTTTGCTTTCATTAGTTTAAGCTTGTGTTCTTTACACTCATCAAGTTTGTTCTCATTGTAAGGAACTTCTTGATTACTTTCTAATTCAATCTCTTGATCAACAATAGCTAACTGAAGATTAATATCTTCAACAGCTTGACGTGAGCATTGCATACGCAGCTCAGCATCTTTAATGTTTTTAGGAACGTCAAGATTGTTATAGAAATTTGGTTGTAAATTAGGATGGTGTTTAATCCAAGAGGAATCTAGATTTGATTGCATAGTTGGGAAGGACTGTGACTCCTTTGGGAAGTACGTCTTGGTTTTTGTGGGCGTTGAAAAGGGCATCAGGATTTGCAACTACGTCGAGTTTTTCTTTTGAATCAGTGTGTAAAACGGTTTCGTCTAGGCTTGTGTACTGGGTAACAATACGGGTCTTCTTTACCATAGCGTATTTTGCACGCTCGTCATCGGACCACTCTTCAACCGTAGAAGAGACAATTAATTTGTCTGCAATTTGAGAGATAGTAAATTCAATATCTTTTCCTTTGATTTTATTTTTCTTATCAGCACATCCTCTGTGATGTAGTTCCATTAACAATGCACGATCACTATTTAATTTTGCATTGTGATGCTTAATTGACTTATCTATCTCTGCTTTTATTTCTTTCCCTCGTTTAACAGCTCCTGTATTTTTTTCCATGTAATAATAAATTGCATCAATTTTTTCTGAACGCAAACGAGAACAAGTTTCTAATTCAGCTAACATTAACTCTTTGTTTTTAGAATCTTTTGTTCTTTCAAGGTCGCCTTCTAAAGCATGATAGTGATCATACAATTCAAAGACATTAAGAGCTTTGAGATTGGTTGGTGTGATTTGATTCATGAGAAGAAAGAAGTAGCGTAGTTGATAGCAAAAGCACAGACTGCACCCATAGCTGCATAAGCAACTTCACGGATTAAATCTGAAGCAAAACCAAAAATGAAACCAAACATTGAATAAGATAGAGATAAAAGTGAACGCTAGGACTTACGCAAAGCTGCCTAGTTTTTCTTGCTAAAGAAAGGTTTGAGTTGAGTTAAAGCTGGAGCAGGAAAAGGAACAAACTCATTTTCTAACATGGCATCAAACAAATCCCAAGCATCATGTTGGGTGTAACGCACATCCTTTTTATAGATACGCCATTTGTTAATGGGAGCCATCTTACCTGATGTTGTATACAAAATTTGTAGTTGACCAAGTTGTTCTCCAGATGGTGGTGGAGCATAAGACCAAGCTGTAGCTTTCTCAATCATTCCTGGCTTAGATTCTATTAAAGCTGATCGTTTAGAAAGAAACTCTCGATAACGATTGATCCATGTGAGATGTTTACAGGTAAGTTCATAACCTGGTATTTCTTCTTGTATTTCATTCAATACTTCTTTTTGCTGGAGAAAAGAACCACAAGAACAGTAAGGAGATAAGTCAGGTTCTTGCGCAATCTCATCTGAATCATCAATAGACAAAGGAGGAGCAGGTAAAAGCACACCATCAGGTGCAATTAAATAACCAAAACCGTAGTCAGGATTATTTAAGAAAGCTTTCATGCCCTCTTCATTTTCTATTAGTTGAAGTTTGTCTCCCCATTTCTGTTGCATAATTGCTTGAGGCAAACGATATGAACCTTGAAATTGATAGTTCCAACCTTTATATAAGACATAACAATTGTTACGCCAGAAACTAGGACCTTTTAAATCAGGACCAAGGTAAGCAAAGAAGTCAGGACAACGAGAACGAAAGTCTTTGAAGGTTTCTTTAATAGGACGTGTATTAAATTCTTTCTCTGTTCCATCGTTATAAACAACTACAAGATCATCAGGATTTAAATACATCCCTGATATATCTGTATCATCAAAGTCTGCAAATGTTCTGCGTATATTTGAACGAGAATATATAATGCGTTGACCTGAATTTAACTGTTCAATTGTTGTAGTCATGGTTAGAATAAAGAATAAAATTGAATGAAATGCTGAGTTTTGAATCAAGCCCAGAAGAAGAATTCTGGAAGGTCAAGATGGAACGTGCCATCGAAGACTGTAACTCAGTATATGAATTAAAACAGATCGCAACTATGCTTGTCAAGCTAGCTGCGACCCGTCAATGCGTGATTAAAGGTCTAGTAAGAGATTCACTAGACCGTATGGAATCAGAACTTAGAGTCAGCTCCGAATGAATCACGAGCAGATGCAAGCATCTTGTTAGGCATAGAACTTTCTAACAAATTGCTAGAAGACTCCTTAAGCATAGGTGGCATGATTCCCATAGGTGTAATTTGTACACCATCTGCAATGTTGATGAAACCATTACCATCTGTGTAACGGCTCATCATGCCAATAGCATATTCATCTTGACGTTCTTCAGACGTAATTGTCTTTAGATTGTCAGGAATAATATGAGAATCCAAAGAAACTAAAGCAGCTTCTTGACCTTGATCATAAAGAGGATGTTCATAATCAAAAGCTGTTACCGCTGTTGATTGATTGTTTCCTTGACCTACATCTTTTAATTCAAGATGGGGTTGGAAAATGTACTGCGCATAAGCATCATAGTTAGCAGGACGCTTAGGAGTTTTAGTAGCAGCTGCTAAAGCAGAACCTACATCATCTCTAAATGCTTTCAGTTGATCTCTAAAAGAAGCACCAACAGCACCTTTAATACTAAGAATCAAAGGAAGTTCATGACACCGTTGGCCATAACCACTCATGAAATAAACATAGTACCAAGTACGAATTGTATGGTCTTTTTTATTTTCGTTATACATATCCCACAGCATATTAATTTTACCTGAATCAGATAAGTTATCTGCAGGATTAAACGAGCCAATGATTACTGACTTATTAGATCCTGTCTTTTCATCTACAACATTCTTCTCAAGTAAACCAGCAGTTTCAAAAACAATCTGGAACCGTGGTTTAGTAAAAAGAATACCTGCATTTGGTTCATCATTACCACCAAACTTTTGTTTGTAAGGTTGGATAAATGAGGCAGGTTCAAGATCAGAAGCAGATGCTTTCCAAGCACATTTAATTAGATCTTCTTGTTTAATAAACAAGCCACCAGTATCACGTGAATGAGCACGATCATTTGGTTTGTTAAGAGCAATAATTTGTCCAGGGGATGGAGCAGCTCCTATAAACTCAGGTTGTGTGAGATGTAAAAAGGAATCAAGTGAACGTTGTTCTGGAGCTTTTTGAACAACAATGGATGATGTTTCTGGAAATAAACTGAGCGCTGTAGACTTGGTTGCTGTTTTGATCGGTGTCATAAAGTCCGTCGGACTAGTGTGAATATCTAGGTCTTACGTCGTTAACGACTGCCTAGATGGTGGTAGCTTAGCTCAAAAGGGTTCCTTTGAACTGGTTGAATCATTAACAGGTAATGAAGGTAAACCATTAGTAGATTCACCCCAAGGTTCAGCAACAGCCATTGGTTTTACAGGTTCAGAAACAGAAGTTTCTACTGGCTCTGATTCAGCAGTACGTCCACCCCAGAGTGGTTTAGGTTCAATGTCAGTAGCTATTGTTGTGGTTGGCTTAATTGAATTAGATGTTAACTCTGTTTTAGGAGCTAATGTCATCTGTTTCATTTGAATCTTAGTGTTATATCGTTGTTGTTTTGATTTGTGATCAAACCAACTGTCAGTAATTAACTGGCCTTGAATAGTAATGCCAGTTCCTTTTTTGCAAAGATTAACTAAAAGTTCAGCAGGTCTAAATGCGTCATTCATTTTATTCATAGAAGTAAAGTTAAAAAGATCAGCAGATGCTTTCCCTTTACTCACTGTCATACTCATATTGGCAATCATCAAACCACTGTCAGTAGTTTTAAATGTCATTGGATTAGTTTGATCAGGATCTTTTGCAACACGACCTGTCAAAATAACTGAGTTGTAAATAGGAAAGGAATCATCAACAATAGCTGGATTACCACCATGAATAGAATGTTCACGTGCTTCCAAGTCATGGTGTAACTTTGCACCATAAATAAACAGACAAGTACCTGCTTTGATTAATGAACGCCAGCGTGCTTGATCTTGAAAGATATGATAGTACAACTCTGTGGGTGCTTTGTTAGCACTAATAGGAGGCAGTTGTACTTTTACTTTAAGTGCAGTCCTGGAAGAATCCAAATAAATTTCTTTTGGATCTTCTGTAGCTTGAGCACAAACGAATACTTGATTCATGAGTTTAAAGTTGGATCAGAAATCTGGGACTTACATACTAAGAATGCCCAGTAATCAGTGTGTATCGTACCAAGTATATCCAGTCTTGGCATCGCCTTCAATCTTACATTGAAAATCAAATGTTTCACCAGCCATAGGGAAAGCTGATAGAACAAGACGAATGATTTCTTTTTCAAGTCCTGGTCTGCAGCTGAGTTGGATTTCATCATGGATCATTCCATGTTGCTGCCAGTCTTGACCATAAACAAAACAAGCTTTTGTTAAATTCTTATGGATGTTAACTACAACTTGCTTCATTAAAATTGCACCACAAGATTGCAGTAATACATTTAAAGCTTTAAAATCAGAACGACAATACAAAGGTCTTCTATCTAAACCAAGTAAATAACCACGCGCAATTAAGTTTTCTGCTAGTTTATTTTTAAGTTGTTGAAGAGCTGGAACTCCCGTCATAAAAGAATTGATAGCAGTCTTACCTAATCTTTTAAGTACATCAGGATTCTTTTCATTAGGATCTACAATGCTACCTGCTTTAAGAAAACCAGCACCATAAAGAACTGCATAGAGAAGTCGTTTACTTATGTCTCTTGTTTCAACACCAAACTTTTCTTGATTGTATGTATGAATATCAACTGAATCATCAGTAACCATTTGCCCATATTCTCCTTCATCCCAAAAAGCTAAGTACCCTGCAAGACAACGAAGTTCCAAGGCTTTAGCATCAGAACCAATAAGGATCCAATCATTAGGAGCATGAAATAAAGAACGGCATTCTTTTCCATATGGACTATAAGCTGCTGGAATTTGGGCTGTGTTTGGATTACGGTGGCTACAACGGCCAGTAATACAGCCATTAGTAATGACGTCACCGTGAATATAACCATCAGGAGATACAAGCTTGATCCATGCATTGTTTCCATCTTTGAGTTGACCTAATCTTTTTTTGAGTAACATGTATTCAGCTAAAGGTTTAGCTTCAGGGTATGGAAGTTTTTCTAGAACATCATCGTTAAGAACTGGATTTCCCTTCTCTGTTTTAGTTTCAGGAATCCAATTATATTTTTGTTTTAATCGTTCTACAATTTGTTGACGTGAACCAGGATTAAAAACTTCAATACGTTTCTTACAAAACGGTTGTCCTTTTATATAACCACGAGAAACATTATTTACTTTAGGAGTAAACCATTCTTCATGTTCAATAGGAGGAAACAAATTAATTAATTCTTTTTCTAATATTTGTTTTTTACATTCAAGTTCATCCACAAAATTAAGAGCTGCATCAATATCAAAAGGAAAACCTGATCTAATCTGTCTCTCAATACAGGATGCAAAAATATGTTCCAGTTGAAGCGAGCTTTCTGCAATGGTTTGCTTTTGGATATGTTCGAAAAGCTTGGTTGTGACATTGACGTCTTGTATACAGTAGGACAACATGTCTTGAGAAAAAGACGAGAAATCTTTAAACTCAATTTTGTAGTCGGATAACCTATGACCCCAAGCTTTGAGTGAAGCTGACCCTTTGAGTCCACCTGGCACACGTGTGTATGAAGCTGTATCCGATTCGAATAACTTTTCTTTCGGCCAGATGAGTCGTGTGCAGATGAGTGTATCAATGACATGTTGTTTGTTTAAAACAAAAGATGGTTTTAATTTTTGTAGGACAGGAATATCATAGAAAATTATGTTATGACCGATAAGTACATCAGCACCATTGAG
>CETY01084906.1_pt1 | contig 11694 bp, 8 predicted proteins | sample 361551 | NCBI WGS metagenome assembly CETY01 (sample SAMEA2623135, study PRJEB7988) | marine metagenome | biome: marine biome (ENVO:00000447); feature: deep chlorophyll maximum layer (ENVO:xxxxxxxx); material: "saline water (ENVO:00002010), including plankton (ENVO:xxxxxxxx)" | depth 45 m | reverse complement strand
GTACTTAAGCGGTGGAGTAATAGAAAAAGGGTTTATCTTTATAAAAAGAAATTAGTGTTGTGAGAATTAATTTTAGAACACCCATATTGTTTTTCTTGTTTATGAGTTCTCTATTATGGTCTCAACAAGAGGCTTCATTTTCTCTTTATATGTTTAATCATCAAGCAATTAATCCAGGGTATGTTGGAGCTCAAGATTACACCCAAATTACCGCTATTAATCGATCCCAATGGAATGGTATAATTGGTTCTCCTGAAACTCAGGCTATTACATTTGGTCATCAATTTAAAAATAAAAATACTGGTTTAGGAGTTTCAAGTGTAATAGATAGAATTGGTCCTTCACAAAACACAAGTGTAGCTTTAGATTTTGCTTATCATCTTAAGCTAAATGATAAAAACTTAAGATTAGGTTTGGGAATTAAAGTTAGTGGAAGATCTTATCAGTTAGATAATTCAATGATTTCTCCATTTGATTCATCGGATTTAGTATTTACATCCTCAATGGACAGTAAGTTTTTACCTAATATTGGAGCCGGAATATATCTACAAAGTCAAAATTTTTATTTTGGTTTGGCAATGCCATATTTTTTAGAAGATGAGGAAGTTTTCTATAAGAGAAATTATTATATGTTTTTTGGGGGACTAATTGGAGTGAATAATACAATTAAATTTAAACCTAGTTTTCTTGTACAGAAAACTGAATTTCTTCCATTAACTTATGATGCTAGCGTCTTAATTGTTGCAGGGGATAAGTTTTGGATCGGCCCTCAAATTAGAACTACTGTAAATTCTGGAATTCCAGGAGAACAAAGTTCAGGATTTTATGGAGCCATAGCAGGAATTAATCTTGGAAGAAATCTAACTCTTGGTTATGCATATCAAGGAGGCTCAATAAATAAAAATATTGGAATTACAAATAACTCTCATGAACTACTTTTAAGATTTCAATTTGCTCCGAAAATTGAAGGAGTTTTAAGATCACCTAGATTATTTTAATTATGAAAAGAATTATAAAAATAGTCCTGATATTAAATTGTAGTCTAATGATTGGACAAAACCAGTCACTTGATTGGGCAGATTACTACTATATGAATACTAAATTTTGTAAAGCTATCAAGTTGTATGAGAAGACAATTGATAGCTTAAGTATTGATCAAGAAAGGAATCTTGCTTTTTCATATATGAATTCAAACTTGAATTCAAAAGCATCTTCAAAATTTAGATCTATAAGTGATAATGAAAAAGCTGGTGTTGTTGATTATTTAACTTTTGCTCAGTTACTTCCAATTGAGTCAAAACTTTCAAAGGAGTACAGAGAAAAAGCTAAAAGACTAAGAGTTCATCAAAATGAAATTACAGAAAATGATAGTATTGTATACAAATCTAGATTTTACAATTCCTCAACTACAAATCTTAATCTTTTTCCAAATAGCACAGAGAATGATGAGTTTGGAGCTATCTTGATCCCATACTTGTCTAGCCCTAATGATCATTTTAATGATGAAAATCAGATTCAGTTTTACTATGTGAATTCAAATAAAAATCCAAATGAAAAGAATAAAAAATTCAAAAGAATTAAATCTGAGTCTTCTGTTTATAATTTAGCAATAGGAGTAATAGATACATTAAATGGAACAGTAATAAGAGACCAGTTGTTTCCTCCTTCAATAAATTCTGTTTTACAAGAAGGCCCTGTAATATATTCGAAAGATCTCAAAAAACTTTTAATAACCAGAAGTATTGAGGAAATGGATTCTAATGAAAAATACCAATTAAATATTTATCAAGTTAATTATCCACTTCCTTATGATCAAACTTTACAACCCGTTTTTGAAATAAAAGGTGATTATTCAAATATGCACCCATCTTATGATTATAAAAATCAATGGCTTTATTTTTCAAGTGATAGACCAGGTGGATATGGGGGAATGGATTTATATAGAGTTCGTTTTAATCAAGATGGTATAATTGGGAATATTCAAAATATGGGCATTGATATTAATACTGAATATGATGAGGTATTTCCGTTTATTTATAATGAAGATGTTTTATTTTACTCGTCTAATCAAAAATTAGGTTTAGGAAAATTAGATCCTTTTATGGCCAATAGATTAATAGAAAATAGATGGTCAATTGAACCCTTAGGAGCTCCTTTTAGTTCAGAAGATGATGATTTTGCCTTTTATCTTGATTCGAAAACTAAACTTGGATTTATAAGCTCAAATAGAAAAGGAGGAGCAGGAAAAGATGATAACTATTATTTTGTTTCAAAGCCAGAAATTAAAGGGTTAGAAGATCACTATACTTTTGGATCAGATACTTTAGTTAAATCTTTTGATGGAGTTTTAAAAAATGATGAATTTTTAATGCTTTCAGAAGACCCCTTAAACAGTTTAGTCAAAAAAGAGGTATTTTTATATCAAACACCAAATAATGGTACTGTTAATATTCAGGCAAATGGAAGTTTTTGGTATTTACCCAAAGGGCCTGAAATAAAAAGAGATACTTTTAGCTATTATCTGGAAAGTTCATATTCAAAGACAAAACCAATTAATGTTTATTTAGAGAGAAAAGAATCTAAAAATATAATACCTCAAATTGATATTGAATATATTTTTAGACCCATATATTTTGAGTTTGATTCGGCAGATGTTTGGAAAAAATATATCGACAGAATTGATGAGGTTATTGATGCTTTAAAACTATATCCGAAAATGGAAGTTAAAGTTAAGGCTTTTACAGACAGAAGAGGTAAAAAAGAATATAATCTAAAGCTATCTAAAAGAAGATCAAATTCAATAGTTAGTTATATAAAAGCTAGAATTCAAAACTCCAATAGAGTTACAGGTGATGGATATGGAGAATCTTTAGTTAAAATTAAAGATATGATGATTGAAGTCTCTGAACAAGAACATCAATTGGAAAGAAGAGTTGAATTTGAAATTAATAATTTTCAATAAATTCTTGAATTTGTTTTTCATCAAATCTTGGATTTGCTCCTGATTTATTTGCAACCATTGCACCAATAGCACATGCTTTTCTAATAGATTTATTAGGATCTTTTTTATTTAGTAATTCATTAATTAACATTGCTAAAAAACTATCACCTGAACCAACGGTATCAAACACTTTTACTTTAAACCCATCGTGTTTAAAAAACATATTTTTATAATATAGAACAGCACCTTTTTCTCCTTTTGTAACACATATTGAATTTGTTTTTGTGAATTTACTTACAAACAAAATACATGACTTAAGATTTGTATAATTATGACCGATCAAATTAGATATCTCAATTATCTCTTCTTCATTAAATTTAATGAAATCTGCTTTTAAAAGGAGATTTTTTAAAGTTTTATAATCATAATTTGGAGGTCTTAGATTTACATCAAAAACTCTGAATGATGCTATTTCTAAAAGCTTAAATAAAGTTGTTTTTGACTCACTACTTCTTGCAGATAAACTACCATAAACAAATGCATTTGAGGCTTTAACCTTTTTTAGAACTTGTTCATTAAGATTGATAAAATCCCACGCAACGTTTTTTTTTATGTTGTACGTTGCATTATTATACTTATCAAGGGCTATATAAACCTTTCCCGTTTCGTAAGAATTTCTTGAAATAAAATTAGTTGAAAGTTTACTATTTTTTAAAAATGATATGAGATTATCACCATATGAATCATTACCTACTGCACTAATAATATTAACATTATTCTTAAAAGAGTTAAACCTCAAGGCGGAGTTTAGAGGAGCTCCACCAACTGTTGTTTTGTTTTTAAATATATCCCATAAGACCTCACCATAACAGCAAATATGATTCATGGATAAATTGAATTAGTAAATAATTCTTAGCTCAAAAGGGACTGAACTTTCATCGCTAATCCCATATCACCAGAAATTTTTATTTTTCCACTCATTACTGCCATCATTGGATTTACCTCACCATCTCTTAGCTGTTTTAAAACATCACTCGAGACAGAAATAGTGCAATCTGCATCTTTGTCTTCTGCACTAATAGAATTCTTCTCTCCAGTACCATCAATAAAAATTGCATTATCATCTACCACAAATTTTAAAGTTCCATCGATTGAATCTACATTTTCAACTCTACTTTTTAGTTGTTCGAAAACCATATTTTTATCCATTCTATATTATTTTTAGATCATTATTTAAAGTTAAATATTAAATCCCAATTAAATTAATTTTTTCAAATGTAAATATTAATTAGCTTAGCAAAATTAAATTATTTACAAATATGAATTATCGAATTAAAAAAGTAGTTGTTTTAGGGTCAGGTGTGATGGGCTCAGGTATCGCATGTCATCTTGCAAATGTCGGTATGGATGTCCTCATGTTAGATATAGTTCCACCAGATGATCTTGATGCAAAAGACATAAAAATTCGAAATAGTATTGCTGATTCGTCCCTGTTAAAAGCAATTAAATCAAAACCCTCTCCAGTTTATGAAAAAGATAATATAAAAAGAATTTCTACTGGAAATTTCACCGATAACTTTAAAGACATTTCTGATGCTGATTGGATAATAGAGGTTGTCGTTGAAAACCTAGATATAAAAAAGCAAATTTTTGAGAAAGTTGAATTTAACAGAAAACCTGGAAGTTTAGTTACTTCTAACACATCTAGTATTCCAATTAGTTTATTAGCTGAGGGAAGATCAGATGAATTTAAAAAGCATTTTTGTGGCACACATTTTTTTAATCCTCCTAGGTATTTGAGATTACTAGAAGTAATTCCTATTAAAGAAACAGATCCAAATGTCATAGACTTTTTTATGAATTTTGGAGATGTAACTTTGGGAAAACAAACTGTTTTATGTAAAGACACCCCAGCTTTCATTGCAAATAGAATTGGTGTAATGTCTGGAACAGCATTAGTTCATCTTACAATAGATTATAAAATGAGTATTGAGGAAGTTGATGCAATAACAGGCCCTCTAATTGGAAGACCTAATACTGCCACATTTAAGTTACAAGACTTAGTTGGTCTTGATACCTCGGAAAAGGTAACCTCTTTTGTAGTTAGCGCTGTTAAAAATGATGATTTTTTTAAAGACATTAAGGATAAAGAGACCCCTTCTTTTATGAGTTTTTTATTAAAAAATAAATTCTATGGCAATAAATCTGGAAAAGGATTTTATCAAAAAACTAAAGAAAAGGATTCTAAAGGAAGATCAATAATTAATGTTTTAAATCTTGAAACTTTAGAGTACGAAAAAACAGTTAGACCAAAATTGAAAATTGTTAAAGATGGAAAATCAATTCAAAATATAGGTAAAAGACTGTCCTTCTTAATTTCTGGAAATGATCGTGAAAATCTTTTTTTAAAAGAATATTTCACTTCTCTATTTAACTATTCCGCTCAAAGGGCTCCAGAAATATCATCAGCATATTACCAAATTGACGATGCTATGAGAACTGGTTATTTCTGGGACTATGGTCCTTTTGAATTATGGGATTCATTAGGCTTTGATACAGGTATAGACCTTATTGAAAAGTCTGGATATATTATACCTCAATGGATTAAAACAATGCGAGATGAAAAAGCTACATCTTTTTATAAGTTTGAATCTGGAAAAAAGAAATTTTATGACTTAAACACTAAATCGTATTTGCCAGTTCCAAGTTCTGATAACTACATAATTTTAGATTCATTTAGAGAAAACAAGCCTCTTTTGAAAAACAGTGAATGTACAGTTCATGATATAGGGGATGGAGTTATGTGTATTGAGTTTACAAGTAAAAGTAATTCCATTGGAGAGGGTATTGGAAATGGAATTGATCAAGCCATTAGAATGGCAGAAGAAGAAGACTGGAAAGGTATTGTTATTGGTAATAATGCAAAGCAGTTTTCAGTTGGTGCAAATCTCATGAATATAGGAATGTTAGCAATGCAGAAGCAATTTGATAGTCTTGACACTGCCATAGGTGGCTTTCAAGATCTTAATATGCGTATCAGAACTTCCAAAGTGCCGGTTGTTGTTGCAACCCAAGGCTATGTTTTTGGAGGAGGATGTGAGATAGCTATGCATTGTGACGCCGGAATTTACGCAGCCGAATCATATATTGGGTTACCTGAAGTAGGAGTTGGATTATTGCCAGCAGGTGGTGGAGTAAAAGAAATGGCACTTAGAGCGTCAGACAAGTTTTTTGATGGGGATGTGAAAGTCCCAACTCTTATTGACCATTTTAAAACTATAGCTACTGCAACAATTTCAACATCTGCTTGTGAAGCATATGCTTTAGGGTTTTTGAAAGAAGACAGAGATTTTGTTTGTTGTAATGTCCAACGAAATATTGGTGAGGCTAAGAAAAAAGTATTGCAACTGGCATTTAATTATATTCCCCCTTCTATTAGAAATGACATCGAAGTATTGGGTAGAACAGGATTAAGTGTTCTCTATTCTGCTATTAATGAATTTTTTTTAGGAGGATATATGTCTGAATATGATGTTGAAATTGCACGGAAAATTGCATATGTTATATCTGGAGGTGATTTAACAAGTTCTCAAAAAGTTAGCGAAACCTATCTTTTGGATCTAGAAAGAGAAGGAATGTTGTCTTTAATGGGTAATCAAAAAACTTTAGATAGAATTCAGTATTTATTAATGAATAACAAACCACTTAGAAATTAAACATATTATAAAATGGAAGCATATATTGTAAAAGGATATAGATCTGCAGTTGGGAAAGCTCACAAGGGTGGGTTTAAAAATTACCGCTCTGATGACTTGGCTGTAGATGTTATAAAACATCTATTATCTGAAACAAAAAATTTAGATCCTAAATTGGTTGATGATGTAATTGTTGGTTGTGCTAATCCTGAAGGAGAGCAAGGACTTCAAATAGGTAGATTGATTGCTGCTCGAGCATTAGGAAAAGAAGTTCCTGGAATAACTATAAATAGATATTGTGCTTCAGGTCTTGAATCTATCTCAATGGCAGTTGGAAAAATAAAAGCTGGGTTTGGTCATATTTACATTGCAGGTGGTACTGAAAGTATGAGTATGATTCCAATGACAGGTTACAAGCTTGCACCTAGTTATAAAGCTAATCTTGAAAACCTTAATTATCATGTTTCAATGGGAGCAACAGCTGAAGCTGTTGCTGATAAATATGGTATAACTCGCGAAATGTCAGATGAGTTTGCTTTTAATTCTCATACTAAAGCTGCTCTAGCTATTGATTCTAAAAAATTTGATAATGAAATTGTCTCTGTTTCTGTTGATGAAGTTTTCGTTCAAAATGGAAAAAGAATCACCAAGACGCATGTTGTAAATCAAGATGAAGGAGTACGTCGCGACACCTCGATTGAAGGGCTAGCTCGATTAAGACCTGCGTTTCGTTTAAAAGGCGTAGTGACTGCAGGTAATGCATCTCAAACCTCTGATGGCTCTGCATTTACTCTAATTGTAAGTGAAAAAATGGTTAAAGAATTAAATCTTGAGCCTTCTGCAAGACTTATAAGTTGTGCTGTTGGAGGTGTTGATCCGCTTTTTATGGGTATAGGTCCATGCATTGCAATTCCAAAAGCTTTAAATCAAGCAGGGTTAAAAATCAGTGATATCCAACAAACTGAGCTTAATGAGGCATTTGCAGCTCAGGCTCTAGCTGTTATTCAAGAATCAGGCTTAGACCCTAATAGTGTTAATGTTAACGGTGGAGCGATTGCAATGGGTCATCCTTTAGGTTGTACAGGGGCTAAATTAAGCGTTCAATTAATTAATGAAATGAAAAGAAGAAATCAAAAATATGGCATGGTAACGGCTTGTGTTGGTGGAGGTCAAGGAATAGCAGGTATTTTCGAACGTTTATAATTTTTTAAACCTTTTTAACAACATAAGTAACTATTCCCCATATAATTAGTTGATTTTCACTTGTTACTTTCAATGCTTTATATTTTGAATTTTCAGGCATTAAATAAACACAATCATTTTCTACTTTTAATCTTTTAACTGTAAATTCACCATCTACAAAACAAACTGCTATTTTTCCATTTTCAGGCTCTTGACTTCTATCTATTACTAATAGATCCCCATCATCTAAACCTGCTCCTTGCATTGATTGTCCATCGACTCTAGCATAAAATGTTGCAGACTCATTTTTAACTACTTCTTGATCAATACTTATTTTTAACTCTTTAAAATCATCTGCAGGGGAAGGAAATCCAGCAGATACTCCATCGCTTGCTAAAGGAAAAGATTTTTGATTTTTAGTTTCAGGCTTAAAAAATATTATTTTTTTATCAATCATTTTACTTTGATAATATCCTCCAAAACTGTTGTAAATTTAGGAGAAAGATTTTTTTGTTTCATTTTCCACATACGATCAAGATCTTGGTTTGCTAATTTTATTTGACGAGATCCGTATTTGTAGTTTATACGATCTATTACTTTCATGAGACTATTATGTATGCCTATGTTTGGTTCAAAAAAGTTTAATTGATGACTTTCTTTTGATGTTAGACCTAAAGCTAAAACTCCTGCTTTTTTATAAGATATTCCAGGCTTGAAAATTTTACGTAGTCCATAAATAGCTTGTTTGCTAAGAGTTATATTAGAGTTACTCGCGTTACTAAGATGTACTATACAGCTATTATTGTACCGTTTTTCTTTTTTGAATGGATCACTCCTTATAAACACCATTAAACTGGTACAGGAGCTATTTTGAATGCGCAATTTTTCGGCACAGCTTATTGCAAATGTGGAAATACGCTCTTCGACATCTAATGGGCTGGTTAATATTGATTCAAAACTTCTTGTTGTAGCAATTGATTTTTTTGGAGACCTTACCTCCTCTAGTTTGATAAAAGGTAATCCGGATAAATCTTTTTTTAATCTAAGCCCCAATACACTCATATTTTTTTTTACCCATTGATCAGGAAGATTCGTAAAGTCTAAAGCATTATTAACACCTATAGATTTTAGGAGTTTAGCATATCTATGGCCAATTCCCCAGACATCTCCAATATCTGTCCATTTCAATGCTTTAGTTATTTTTTCTTGATTATCTAGATTATATACCCCTGATGTTTTATGATTGAATTTTTTAGCAATTTTATTTGCGATTTTAGCCAAAGATTTAGTGGGGGCCAAACCTATTGAAACAGGTATTCCAGTCCATTGATAGATTTGTTTTTTAATCTTGTAAGACTTTTTTGTTACGTTGAAATTTTCAAAACCTGTAAAACCTAAAAAGGCTTCGTCAATACTGTATACTTCAACATTTGGGCTATGATTTTCTAAAATACTCATTACTCTTCTGCTCATATCTCCATAAAGAGCATAATTGGAAGAAAAAACTTTTATATTATTTTTTTTGAATTGTTTTTTATACTTAAATGCTGGTGCTCCCATTGGTATTTGTAATGACTTTGCTTCATTACTTCTTGATATAACACAGCCATCATTATTTGATAAAACAACAACAGGTTTTGTATCAAATTGTGGTTGAAAAACCCTCTCGCAGGAAACATAAAAATTATTACAATCAATTAATGCAAACATGAAACAAAAATCAAAAAATATTTAATCATATTAACTTTTTTTAAACTCTTTTTTATTTTTTATTATTCACATTTTTAAATGATATAATTTTATTACTAAATCAAGGCTAGCGGTTATTTATAAATGTGTAATTTTACATATATCAGGGTTATTACAATTTGATCAATGGATAATTATTCTTTCCTAAATGCTGCACATACTAATTATTTTGAAGAACAGTATGATAAATACTTAAAGTCTCCTGACACTATGGAACCTAGCTGGAGAGCTTTTTTTCAGGGTTTTGATTTTGGTCTAGAAAGCGTTACCGATACTGAAAATTTTAGTGAAGTTCCAGAATCTGTTAAAAAAGAGTTTCAGGTCATTAAGTTAATTGACGGCTATCGAACCAGAGGCCATTTGTTCACCAAAACAAATCCTGTTCGTGAAAGAAGAAAGTATTCTCCAAAACTTGATATAGAAAATTTTGGTTTATCTAAATCTGATTTAGAAACAACCTTTAATGCTGGATCAATTATGGGTATCGGGCCAACTAAGCTTGAAGACATAATTAAACACTTACAGCTAATATATTGTGATGCAATAGGTGTTGAATACATGTATATACGTGATCCAAAAAAAGTAAATTGGATACAAGACAAATTAAATGTAAATAATAACCATCCAAATTTTTCGAATGATAAAAAGAAACATATTTTAAAAAAGCTGAATGAAGCTTTAAGTTTTGAAAGCTTTCTTCACACTAAATATGTTGGCCAAAAGCGGTTTTCTTTGGAGGGAGGAGAATCACTAATTCCTGCACTTGACTCTTTAATTATGGCAGCAGACGATTTAGGTGTTGAAGATTTCGTTATGGGAATGGCTCATAGAGGCAGATTAAATACTTTAGCAAATATTTTTGGGAAATCAACTAAAGATATTTTCAGCGAGTTTGATGGAAAAGATTATGATCAAACTGTTTTTGATGGAGATGTAAAATATCATATGGGGTGGACCTCTAAAATTGATCCAAATAACGACGGAAAAAAAATCAATATAACTTTAGCTCCTAATCCTTCACATCTTGAGACTGTAGGAGCTATTGTTCAGGGAATAGCAAGAGCTAAACTTGAAAATAAATTTAATTCAGATACATCTAAGGTATTACCTATAATTGTTCATGGTGATGCTGCAATTGCAGGGCAAGGATTAGCTTATGAAATTGTCCAAATGGCCTCATTAAAGGGGTATTCAACTGGAGGGACCATCCACATAGTGGTTAATAATCAAATTGGGTTTACCACAAACTACTTAGATGCTAGATCTAGTACTTATTGTACAGATGTAGGTAAAGTTACTTTATCTCCAGTTTTACATGTTAATTCTGACGATGTGGAGGCAGTAGTTCATGCAACCCTTTTCGCTTTGGAATATCGAATGCAGTTTAATAGAGATGTCTTTATTGATTTATTAGGTTATAGAAAATATGGACATAATGAAGGAGATGAACCTAGATTTACTCAGCCAAAACTTTATAAAAAAATTTCCAATCATAAAAACACCAGGGATATATATTCTGAAAAACTAATATCTCAGGGAGTTATAGACGAAAATTATACAAATAATATTGAAAAGAGCTATAAAGATTTTTTGAATAAAAATCTAGAAGATTCAAGAAAGTCGAAGAAAACAATTATTACTCCATTTATGGCTGATGAATGGAAAAGTCTGGCACCCTTTACTCAACGAGTTGATGAAACTGAAATGAAAAAAAAGGTAAATACAAGCATCACAGAAAAAAATTTAGAGATTATAGCAAATGTTGTTACAACTTTACCTACTAATAAAAATTTCTTAAGAAAAACAAAAAAATTAGTCTCTGACAGAAAAAAAATGTTTTATGAGTCAGGTTCTCTCGATTGGGCAATGGGTGAGTTACTTTCATATGGATCATTACTTCATGAAGGTCATGACATTAGATTATCAGGACAAGATGTTGAGAGAGGTACTTTTTCTCATCGTCATGCTATTTTAATTTCAGAAGATTCTGAAGAAGAAATTATCTTGTTGAATAACATAAGTAAAAATCAAGGTAAGTTTAGGGTGTATAATTCTTTATTGTCTGAGTATGCTGTTCTTGGCTATGATTATGGTTATTCAATGGCTGGGCCAAATTCCCTAACAATC
>CETY01067627.1_pt1 | contig 11708 bp, 15 predicted proteins | sample 361551 | NCBI WGS metagenome assembly CETY01 (sample SAMEA2623135, study PRJEB7988) | marine metagenome | biome: marine biome (ENVO:00000447); feature: deep chlorophyll maximum layer (ENVO:xxxxxxxx); material: "saline water (ENVO:00002010), including plankton (ENVO:xxxxxxxx)" | depth 45 m | reverse complement strand
TCCCATTTTAATTGTTTTGAAAAATGGTTATATGCATTATTCACTATTTTCAATCTTTCATCCTCATGTTCAATATAATATTTAAATTTTTCCAACATATCTTCAATTGAATCAAACATTATACAATTATATTTATCAATAAACATATTATTGTATACTTCATCCGACATTCTATTACATATTATCATCGCCTTCTTTGTTGCAGATATTTCAAAAAATCTTGTCCCAACTAAATCTGCTGGTCCTGTCGTTACAAACACAATTTTCGATTGTTGTAATTTTTGTGTATAATCATTTGTTGATAATATTTTAAATTGTTTTTTCATTTTGTTTTTTTCAAACACACCATAGTTGAAAAATATATTATACTTTCCCAAATAATGTAAATTATTCAACATCTTATTTCTCCAATCATTTGTTTGTTCTTTTCTGATAATTCCAGAGAAAAATAAATCATATTTATAGTTTTCATCTTTTTTATAAAACAATTTCTCATTACAACTCCACGAAATTCTTTGAAATTTTATTTTTGTTTTTGTTTCAAATTCTTTATATTTGTGACAAACTGTAAAAACTTTTTTTGGATTTATTCTTTTACACCATTCTAATTTTTTTTCCAAAGCATCATATTCTTTATTTAACAATATATATACATCATTTTTTATATCATTTATTATTTCAATTGGTGAGTTTCCCCCTGTATCAGTAATCTCAAACCCAATTATTACCTTTTCATTAATATTTACAATTTCACTTAATTTTATAGGGTCTTTTATATTGATTTCACGAAAATGTTTTGCAATTTTTGATAAATTTTCTATTATTTCAGAATAATACATACAACTTTTTATTCCTTTTTTTACATACAGTATATTCATATTTAATTAATATTTTTTTTCATAATCATATAAACATACCCTCTTTTTTTAGTTCCATCATCAGCGTAGAATATTTTATGTTCATATTTCTCTTCTTTTACAAACTCATTTATAGCTTTTACAATCTCAGGAAATTGACTTTTTGTATAATCATCAACCACAATAACGTCCCCTTCTTTTTGTCGACATTCAACAAATTTTAATTCTTTTTTCAAACTTTTATAATCATGTGCACCATCTAAAAACGCAAAGTTTATCCTTTCTATTCCATCTGGATTTGTTTGAATATAATCAATCGAATCACATTCTTTCATTTTTATAAATCTTTCATGTAGTGTTTTATATTTAATATCCACAATTTCATTTCGTGTTTTTAACCCATCTTCTTCAAAATCATGAATACAATTCCATTTAGCTTTTTTATGTAATGGTGAATGATCTAATGTAATAATATTTCCATTACATTTTGTTTCATTCATTATATATGCCATACATACTGCACTAAATCCTCGCGCAGTTCCTGTTTCAAATATTTGCATTTCAGTATTAGGATCACTTTCGATATATTTTTTTAAAGCCGATGTTATTACATATCCATGTATATACATCGGTTTTGATTTTTTTATACATATTTGAAGTGAAAGAGCAATATCATCTATTACATTTGAATCACATAGAAATCCAAAGTATTGCTTTATTTCATTCAATGTTTTAGAATGATCTATTTTTTTAGCAATATTTAGCAAATTTATATAATCATGTTTTGACATAATATCTCTGTTTTTTTTTTACTCTTTATAAAACGATTTCAATTTTTATTACTAACATACAACTGAACATAATTAAACCTTATATAATCAGTCGACCATTTTCCAGTTTTTTTTTTTGATTCAAATAATGTTTTATTATGAGTTATATCTCTATTTATGCATGCATTCCCTTCATCAAAGTAATCTAAATATATATTTTTCTTTTCTTCAATTTTTATTATATTTTTTGCACGATACCAAAACATTGGATCTGTTTGTCCATAATGCCCTACTAAATCCTCATCACACCCACCAACATTCCAATAATCTTCTTTAGGTATTAAACATACAGCAGGATGTATTTTATTATGTTTCTCATGTTTTGTATTCTTGACTCTTCTATTGAATTTATATGCAATTGAAGATTTTGTTTTACATACAAGTTCTATCATACATTTTATTGTTGTTTCAGATACCACAGTATCCATATCCAAAATTAACATCCATTGTGTAGTACATTTTATTGCTGATAAATTCCTCACCCCTGCAATATTACATACAATATCATCTGTAACACGAAATATTTCTATATTCAAAGACCTTAACTCAATATCTTTTATTATATCTTCTATACTTATTTTACTACAATCATCTACAATTAAAAACTTTATTTGATTTTTTATTTCTTCACTATATTTTAACCATGTTTCTAAATGATATTTTAACATTGATATTTGATTAAAATAACTTAAACATATAGTTATCATTTTTTATTTCTACAATATTATTACATTTTTAACTAAACGTATTTATGATACACTTTTATTCTATGAAAGTTTTCAAATAAATTAGAGCATGAATGTACATTTACCTTGTTTTTATATAATATATACCCCCATAAAGGTTGATCCCTATATGTTATATTCAATTTTATATATAATTCCCAAAATTCATCAAATATCTTTAGTAACATATCATTTCCCGGATTATAGCAAAATGCCGTATTTTCAGTTATTGATGTATTTAATGGTACGTTTATCGATTTTAGATAATCCTTTAATTTTATCATATTCTGTTTCTTTTCCTTTCTGTTTATATGTATTGCTTCACATTCACTATATATATCTCTTCTATGTATTTTTTGTACTAATCCATAATGATTTTCATTAACACATTTTATTAAATCATTCCAAATATTACTTTTCTTCGGAAACATATACCCATCACAATACACAACCATAGCATATTTCGACAAATCCATTAATTTATGCAGCTGGAATTTTATATATCTATTATTCAGCACATTTTCTTTCAAACTTGAATTAAAACTTTTTTTAAATTTTTTTATATCCCATCCACATTTTTTGTATAACTTTTCATTATCCGTAAACATATAAAAATCATTATTACCAAAAGATTCAACATTTGGGATTTTATCTGTTATCCCAAAATTTCCTGTTACAAACAGGATTTTTGACATTAATATAAATAATATTCTTATATTTCTTTAAAAACATACTTTTTGCGTTATCTATATTTTTTTTGTATATATTTTAACATAATGAAAGATTTAATTGTTTTAGTTACTATGACTAAAGATAACGCTTGTACTTATTTAAAATCACAAGTTTATTCCAAATTAAATACATTTAATGTTAAAATAGTTTCTTTACTTCACCCAAAACGAATACCCATTTTAAAAAACTCTGTTTATTTGATTTTAAAAGATATTAATAAATTACATCCAGAAGTTTTAAAAATTATCAAACATAACAATAATATTATTATTTATGATTTAGTTGATGCATTTTGTAGAGAAACAACTCTTTATTTTGATAAAATTATTGAATATTCTTTGAAAGTTGATGAAATTATATGTAATTCAGCTTACCATAAAAATATTCTAAGTCAACATTTATCTTTATCTCTATCTTATGCTTATCATCATTCAGATTCCAGGATTCAAAATACAAATAACCGCAAAAATGATGTCTTCTATATTGGGTTATTAAGAAAACAATCTTTAACAATAGAACAAATGAAACAATTTAATATAAATTCATATGTCCCTTCTCTTCGTAATATCAAACATTTAGTTTCTGGTATTCATTTTGATTTCGTTCTTCCTTCTGATTTACAATACATATTTCATACAACAACCAAATTAGCAACTGCTTTATATACAAATTCAATTTTTATTTGTAATAAACAACCAATTTATCTTGAATTATTAGGTGAAGACTATGATCTTTATATCCAAGATGATTTATCCAATATTCAAGATATCATTCATAAAGCAAAATCTATATTTAATGATAATTCTTTATTTAATGATTATTTAAATAAGTATAAACATGTTCGTGATAAAATAAGTTTAAACACATGTATTTCAATGTATAAATGTATTTTGGAAAAATATGAATAAAATTTTAATTTGATATATTATGTCTTCATTAAAAATTTTAATTATTGCTGGTTCTCCTAATGTTTTGAAAAAAGAAAGAAATCTAGACATTTACGATATTATCATTAAGATGAATTGTGTTCCACAAGATCCAGAATATGATAAATACATTTCTAGTAGATGCGATATATGGTCTTTTTCATCACATTTAGTTGTAAAAGAAAATCAAGAATTATCACCTGCTTTGTTAGAATCACGTATGAAATGCCCAATGAAATGGGTTTATTCAGGAAAACAATGGCAACAAAATACCTTTTTAAGGTCTTGGTCTAAACAACATAAAAATATTAACCCTTTTCAGATTATAAATCGTAAAAAATGTTTAGATTTTCAAAAAAAACACAACTTTCAACTCCCATTGTCCACTGGAATTTCCACAATTATTCACGCCATGAATCAATATAATGATATCACTTTACTCGGTTTCACCCATAATCAAGAAGAAACCCCACATTTTTACGATTCAAATGGAACTAAACCTTCACACGATTTTCCACGTGAAAAACAACTTATTGAAGGTTGGATTAATGAAGGAAAACTTAAAAAAATTGATTAATTTATACTATATGAGTGTTCAACTTACCAAACAAGCTGTTAAACATATAAAAAGTTTACTCAACCCTCAAGGAGAATTTTTAAAATTTGGAGTAAAATCAGGGGGTTGTAATGGGTTTGAATATACAGTTCACTTTACTGACAAAGTTGACAAATTTGATCACATTGTTCAATATAATGACATCAAAATTGCAATTGATAGTATTTCATTTATGTATGTTAAAAATCTCATAATCGATTACGAAAATACTCTTTTATATTCTGGTTTTAAATTTCACAATCCCAACGCCACTGGTTCTTGCGGTTGTAATAAAAGTTTTTCTATTTAAACCTTAATCATTTATCAATTTCCAGTGCGGATTTAACGTCTTCGTGCTTTTAGATCACCAACGTACACTTCACTTCCATAAGGTGCTTCTAGTGCATTAGAAAACGTTAAATACTTAACATTTACTTGGCGGTTCTTTATGGGATTATTTTCATATGGTTGTCCATTTCCGATATGTGTAACCTGTACACTGTTCCCCCTATAAAATAAGGTACTTCCTACTGTAATCTTTAATTTTTTAATAATCTGATTTTTTATAAAACCTTCTGACATTATAGTATATTTAGGACCTTCTGGATACCAAAATTTGAATTTTGTCATATTATTTAAAGGTTCTAACGATTTATTCTTGTTTTTCAAAATGAAAAATAAAACTCCTATAATTAATACAATAAATATAGGATTATTACAACTTTTTGTTTTAAGATTTTTATTATTATTAACCATTATAATAATAATTATTTTTTACAAACCTTAAGCATTTTCAAGATCAATAAGTCCACAACACATGTAATCAATAAGATCCAATATTCCAATTTTTACTTTATACCAATAAAATTCCCACGTCATATTTCATATGTTTGTTTTTTTTTTTAAATTTAATTAAAAAATGAATTATGTTTAATTTCATAAATTTCATAACGAGGAACATATATTTTATTTTTACTTTGTTTTGTCACAGAACGTTTAACCCACTCATATAAAAATGAGGAAACACATACAGCAACTAAACTTACAATCAGAGGCTCACAAAAAAATACAACTTTGAAAAAAACCTTTAGAAATGTAAAGTTAGTTATAACAAAAATAGTGTTTAAAGCAATTGAGCTTGTAAGAACTATTTTAGTAATAGTATTCATCTTATATTATTATACCATTTTGGTCTTTAAGTCAAAAAACATTTGGGAGTATTATACATTTATTGTTGAATTTAGAGGTTGTATATGTAAACGTTGAATTAGCAAATTGTTAAGGTCTATTAAACTTTCAATATCATTTTCTAATTTTAAAATTTTATTTTCTTTTTCTGTCAAAGATATTTTTAATTGTTTTAGCTCATTTGCTTCTTCCCATTGTTTATGCCCTTTTGTTTTTTGATGATTTTTTAATGACATTTGACTTGGATAATTTTTATTATTACAATAACATTTATAGCATAATGATAATTGTTCATTCATTAAAGTTTTAATTAAAAAATCCTTTAAATTAAAATGGATTATATAATTGACATATTACCTGAAGATTTTATAGGAACTATGTTAAATGTTTTCAGATATAAAATAAAAATTGTTAAATATCAATTAAAAAATTTTAATAATTATAAAACATAATTACTTTTTGATAATATTTAAAAGTTTCATTTCATTTATAATATATAATGTCAGTTTCAAACCGAAGTAAACCTCCATCTTTTGAAAGGTCATTTGCTTCTCATCCAAAAGCAATATATTGGGATCAAACAGAAAATGGTAATATAACACCAAGAGATGTATTTAAAAACTGTAATGAAAAATTTTGGTTTAAATGTGAGAAATGTAATCATTCATTTGACCCACAATTAGATCACGTTACTAGAGGTCAATGGTGTCCTTATTGTGGTAATCAAAAACTATGCAATGTCGACAATTGTAACTTTTGTAAAAACAAATCATTTGCTTCTCATCCAAAAGCAATATATTGGCATCAAACAAAAAATGGTAATATAACACCAAGAGATGTATTTAAAAACAGTGCTAAAAAATATTGGTTTAAATGTGAGAAATGTAATCATTCATTTGACCCACAATTAAGTGACGTTACTAGAGTTAGAGGTAGTTGGTGTCCTTATTGTTGTATTCCAGGTCAAAAACTATGCAATGACGAAAATTGTAACTTTTGTTTTAATAATTCATTTGCTTCTCATCCAAAAGCAATATATTGGCATCAAACAAAAAATGGTAATGTAACACCAAGAGATGTATTTAAATGCAGCGGTACAAAATATTGGTTTGAATGTGAGAAATGTAATCATCCATTTGATGCAAGATTGGGTGACGTTAATAAAAAGGATAGTTGGTGTCCTTATTGTAGTATTCCATGTAAAAAACTATGCAATGACGAAAATTGTAACTTTTGTTTTAATAATTCATTTGCTTCTCATCCAAAAGCAATATATTGGGATCAAACAGAAAATGGTAATGTAACACCAAGAGATGTATTTAAATGCAGTAATACAAAATATTGGTTTGAATGTGAGAAATGTAATCATTCATTTGATATACAACTAGATAGCGTTACTAACGGTCATTGGTGTTCCACATGTGTCAAGAAGACTGAATTAAAATTGTACAATATATTAGTACAAGATTTTCCTGATATAATCAAACAATATAAAGTAGATTGGTGTAAAAATAAGAGACCTTTACCATTTGATTTTTGTATTTTTAATTTAAAAATTATAATTGAATTAGATGGACCACACCATTTTATTCAAGTATCAAATTGGAATACGTCCGAAGAGACAAAACAAACAGATAAGTATAAACAAGATTTAGCAATCAAACATGGATTTTCTGTAATACGTATTACACAAACAGTTGTATGGGAGGACAATACAGATTGGAAAGAAAGATTGTATGAAAGTATTGAAAGTATGAAAGTTAGTGAAACAAATGAAATACATTACATATGTGAATATGATGAATATGATGAATAATAAAATTACATAATATAATGATAATTAAACAACTTTAATGTTTTCAGATATAAAATAAAAATTGTTAAATATCAATTAAAAAATTTTAATAATTATAAAACATAATTACTTTTTGAAAATTTTTATTAATAAGTTTTGATCTTTCACTATATAATTGTTTTAATTCCATATTTAATTGTTTTAATTTGTTTTCAATTATTATATTTTTTTGTGTGATATATTCCATATTATAACAAAAATTTAATTTTTTAATATATAAAATGAAATTAATAAAACAATATTTTAATCATGAAAAAAGAAAAAATGATCTTTTGGAAAAATATCCAGAAATAAAAGAATGTTTCGGATATGATAAGGCTACTAAATATATTGCACTAATTTTGGTTTTTGTTCAATTATATATATCAATAAACATTAAAGAATATAATATTTATAAATATGTATTTTGTTTATATTTTATAAGTGCTACTATAACACAATGTTTATTTTTAATGATTCATGAAATTTCACATAATTTGTTGTTTAAGAAACAAATTTATAATATTTATTTTGGAATGTTTGTAAATTTACCATTAATATTTCCTTTTTCATATTCGTTTAGAGAATATCATTTGGAACATCATTCACATCAAGGAAATATAAAACGTGATATGGATATTCCTACAAATTTAGAGATTAATTGGTTAAAACAAAATATATTAACGAGATTAATTTGGTTAAGTCTCCAAATTATAATGTATGCAATAAGACCAATTATAATGTATCCAAAACCTTTGAATAAAATGAAAGTTATTAATACTTTAATTCAATATTTATTTAATATAATGTTATATAAATATTTTGGTATAGAACCATTTATATATTTGATTTTATCACTTTTAATAGCTGGTGGTATTCATCCAACATCAGGTCATTTTATTTCCGAACATGTATTTTTTGATGAAAGTGGATACTATGATACTCAATCTTATTATGGTATATTGAATTTAGTAACATTAAATGTTGGTTATCATAACGAACATCATGATTTTCCAAATATCGCATGGACTAAACTTCCAAAACTAAATAAAATATGTAATGAAGAATATTCACAAGCTCCCTATTGTAAATCATGGATTAATATTTTATGGAACTTTGTTGTTGGAAAATCCTGTAGATTTTATACTTAATTTAATTCAGGTGCCTTTATAAGAATTTCTTCAATTTTACATACTATGTATACAAATTTACAATATTTTGTTTTTTAACAACCATTGGTTTACATAGATAAGAAGTAAATGATTGGTTTGCTAAACTTAATGTAATATGATTCATTTATTTTAATCAAGCATTATTATATGGGGCATATATACCCTGAGCAGTTAACAACCCTGATGTCGAACCTGCAATAAATAATGTAATTATCCATCCAAATATTATTTTATATAATAATTCTTTGTTAATACCATCAGTCCCTTCATGTAAAGCCACACCTATTATAGCACCTATCTGACAATGTGTCGTGCTTAATGGTATTTCATATTTTGTTCCAATAATAACTACAATAGCAGCAGCCAATTCAATACATAAACCTCGCGTTGGTGTTATTTTAGTTAAGTTAACTCCTATTTGTTTGATAATATTTATTCCGTATAATGATAATCCTGCAACAATACCAACACCACCAATCGCCAACACCCATATGTCAACGTTTGATTCTGATACTACCGATTGCGTTTTGTAAATTCCATATACAGCAGCAAATGGTCCTATTGCGTTTGCAACATCATTTGCACCATGTGCAAAAGAACTACACATTGCAGAAAAAATCTGACAATATGTAAAAACACTTTCAGTTTTGAAATCAAAAATTTCTGTATTATCATGAACATCTTGGACTTTTTCAGTCAGTTCAAATATTGAATTTTCTCTATATAATTTACTCCTTTCTTCTATCTTATATTTCAAAAATGGCATAAAACAAGCAGTTATAAATAAACTTATAGTTCCTATAATTAGAGATATTCCCATTTTTTCATAATCTGAATACATTTCATTCCATCCTTCTCTTTTTGAACCTTTTGAAATTATAAAATATGAATTTATAGACATTGTCATTCCTACAATTATAGGGAATGAATATATTGCTTTTATATGAGATCTGTTTCTTCTTAATATAATAACTTTTAATACATAGAATAATATAAATGAAACTATACCCGACATAATAGGAGAAATTAACCATGAAGCAACTATTTTAGATACACCAGTTAAATATGGAAATTCATTACTTAATTCTAACCCCCATGTTATAGAATCAAATCCACGTGCTACTATACTCATCCCTATTATAGCTCCTATAGTCGAATGCGTCGTTGATACAGGTAATCCATATTTTGTTGCCATCGCCAGCCACATAGCAACTGCTCCTAATACACACATCATACCATACATTAATATCTCAGGGGCATCTTCAAATTCTTCAACATCAGCAATACCTTTACGAACAGTTTTTGTTACAGTCGATCCCATTACAAGCGCACCTGTAAATTCACACACAGAAGCAATCATCGTCGCTTGTCTCATATTTAAAGCATTACTCCCTATACTACTTGAAAACGAATTGGCAACATCATTAGCACCTATACCAAATGACGCTCCAAAAGCAAGAATACCCGAACCAATTAAGATCCAAGCAAATTCATCCCACATTATAATTCAAATTAAATTTAATTTGAAACTTAAACTTTAAAATTGTAATGTTTCCAAATTCCAAATAGTTTCCATCAAATCTAATCCATCTTCGTCTTCGTCAGGCCAGTCATGTAAATAATAAGGCCATTCAGTATTATACAGCTCATCTTTCTCAGTTATATCATTTGCAAAAAATGTAGATGATATAACTGCTAAATACTCTTTTACATTCGTTTCTGCATAGCTTGATTTGTTTCCTTGAATATCATTTTGTTCATGATATATACCCGAATCTAATATTTCTTCATAATTATTATTAATTAATTCATCAAACTCTGGATGATATATTAAATACATTTGATGAATGTAATGTGTTAATTCGTGAATAAAAACTAATGGGAACCAATTATCCCATTCATCTATATATTGAACATAATCTAGATCTAACGAGTTTGTAAATTCTATAGGGCGATTTTCCCATTTCCCATAATGAATCTGAGCAGGAGACCCATTTTCACCATAAGTAAATTGTGCACACGCAAACGTTTTCATTGTAGAACACATTTTGAAAAATTTTACAGATACAACCGATTGTAACTTATCAATTTGAACCTCCCATGTACGTTTTGATTTTTCAATTTCTACATTGTTGCTTAAATTTACATGAATATAAAAATAAAATCCTTTGTAACAATATACATCCCATTCTGAATCAGTGTCTCTCGACTTTATATGAAACATTTTATTATACCAAATTGTAGAATTAAATTCATTATCATGTAATATCCTATCATATATAAATTCAACCTTTTTACATATATTTAAATTACCACTATTATGTTTTTCAAGATTCCAAAACACCCCCAGTGGTACTAAATATAAAGTTTGGTCATCATTCGGTATATTTGTAAACTCATTTTCAGTTATACCAAGATACGATATTTGATTATTAGTTTTGTATAAAATTTTTGCAGTTTCACTTATTTGTAAAGTTTCATAATTTTCTATAGCATAAAACGAATTTGTATTCGTTTCTTCCCGATTCAAAACATTTACAAAATCATACCAAAAGTGTAATGGTTGAAAAAATGAACTATTTTCTATAGTATCTTCAGGATACTTAAAACAGTCTATTAATTTTTCTTTTGTTTTACTCACAACTGGATCAAATATAATATCCATTTTTGTTTTGAGACAGTATAGTTCCCTATATAATGGAGAATTTTTATATAAATTATTAATATTCATATTGTTTATTCCATTATTAACATTTTCATTATTACAATATTTATTTCCAGATGGTCCATTCTTTCCAGATGGTCCATTCTTTCCAGATGGTCCACTTTTTCCAGATGGTCCACTTTTT
>CETY01014290.1_pt1 | contig 11717 bp, 8 predicted proteins | sample 361551 | NCBI WGS metagenome assembly CETY01 (sample SAMEA2623135, study PRJEB7988) | marine metagenome | biome: marine biome (ENVO:00000447); feature: deep chlorophyll maximum layer (ENVO:xxxxxxxx); material: "saline water (ENVO:00002010), including plankton (ENVO:xxxxxxxx)" | depth 45 m | reverse complement strand
GATATGGAGAAGTTTTTCTGCATCTTCAGGATCATCAGCATCATCGCTATACAGCACCGAATGGGGTGCCTCGCAACCCAGTAGGGTCACCACACTATCAGAAGTATCGAATCCCAAGCTGACATGTAATGGAGGAAATGGTGAGTCCTCCTCAGCTTCGGCAAGACAATAGCTAAACTTACCAGGATGACCATGAATCGCCATATCAGAAACACCTGGTCTACCTCCACCAATATTAATCAAACAAAGTCGAAGAGCTCTTCCAATACTTGCATTGGCACGATGCCCAGGTCCAAGGGCACCATAACCAGATGCGACAGGCCCACAATTATGTCTGGCTGGCCCATTGACGATAATCAATGGTGCGGTGCAGTGAGTTGTTGCCTGCAGCTCAGAGAGATCGAAAGCTGGTTCCGCCGCCGCCTTTACCGCCGCAATAACCAATGGCATATAATCAGATTTACATCCGGCCATGACCGCCGCCACTGCAACTTTTTCAACGGTAGCAATACCCATAGCCGGCCCAAGTTCACCAAGCACCATGTCACCATCTAATCCACTTGCGAGAATAAAATTTACAACTCGATCACTCGTCGGAATGACAACAGGCAATCCATCAGTGCAATCCATTTCATGGAGTTTCTCCAACGCCTGCTCTTCATTTTCAGCTTCTAAAAAATCACTCATTCTCAAAACTATCCAATATCGTCTCGACTACACTATCAGCAATCGCCGCTATCTTAACCTCACCCAGTCCTGCAACGGGATGGGGCAATTTCACCCTTGGGATATCAGGCATACCTAATGATTTGGCAACAAAAGTTCCTTGACCCCAAAAATCGTCAGTAATAAGAGATACCACTGGCATTCCCTTTTTTGCAATGTTGTATCCGTCACGCACGGTGCCGGTAGTGCAGCTGCCTCAGTGTCCGTAACCTGCAATTGCGATAGTGCTACCTGAGGTTATTTCATGGAGAATTTCATCGCCAGCGGGGCTACCTGGATTACCTTTATTCCATAGCCTTGTACTTATTCTAGGTAATCGTCTCTCTATGGCTTCACCTAACTTTTTAAAAAACAATTCTGAATCGGGGAATCCGTTCGCAAGCAATGCAACAGAAAGCCCTTCTCCCTCATTTTCACGAACATTTTTTGACAGTTCGTATGGCTCAATGGGAGTTGCCACCTTGCCTCTTGGATCAATAAATTTAATCATATTTACTCTCCTAACCAATCTAATTTAATTATAGCTAACTATACCTAAATATATCAATTCACTTTTTAATTTTAAACATTTTAATTTTTGGACTTAACACCTCTAGCAAAGGCAGCAATAGACATAAGCCTATCTCTCGTAAGTTCGGGCATCACGTCGGGCATAGCTATCTCATTACAGTGATTAGACCCATTGATGATCATTGAAGTTGCATCAACACCAGAATTTCTCAGCCTTTGTGCGAAGACGACTCCCTCATCACGAATCAAATCTAATTCATAGTTCACAATTATGTGAGGAGGAAGTCCACGAAGTTCATTTTCTTTCGCAACAAATGGATAAGCCAAGGGATTTTCATGATTCTCTCGGTTTGGATCATAGACCATCCTCATCGCTCTCATCATCGCGTGAGAACCCATATAATCCAAGTTCTCTCTCCACGACATTAAATTCGGTGGTGGCGTTCCATAAAAGCCAAATATCATTGGAGCCATTGCATAAACTCCATCGATATTATCTATCCAGCCTTCTTTGTTGGCTTTAATTGCTGATGCAATCGCTAGATTACCCCCGCCAGATTCGCCTAAAACAATAATAGAGGAGGCACCCAATTTATCACGATTGTCATGTGCCCAGCGCACGGCTCTAGCACAATCATTTAAACCAGCGGGAAAGGGATGATGACCGGGAAATAACGCTTCACTCAAAAATTCAACACCTACAACCAACATACCTTGTTGTGCCAAGGACTTTCTCCATCTTATATTTTGCGGACTTTCAGCAGTATCGAATGTCATCCCACCACCATGCATATGAACAATACAAGGCATAGAGGTATCTGGCTTTAAAGGCTTATCAATAAATAATTTAATCTTGTGAGAGCTATCACTCTCTATTGACAATTCAGTAGACTCAACGTCGGAAAACTCTGGCATGCTCTTCAGGAAGACAGCATCATTTGCTCTCATAGCCTCATGCATAAACTCTATCCACTCTATCGCTGATTCGTAGCTTGACGAAAGAGTTATCTCTGGCGGCATAGAGGCGGGAGGGAGAGTGTTAGTCGTGAGTTCTTTAATAATTCTTGGGTCTAATCTTGGGTCTTCAAACATTGTCATTGTGGGCGATCCAAGCCTGCCTGGTAGGACAATATCTAAGTGATTTTCATCACCCAATGGTTCCTTCATTTTTGATGCCAAAACAGTACCTCCCTTAGTTAGAGCGCCTACAGAAAATCCAAACTTAGCGATAAGCGTGAAAAATTCTCTGCGCCCAAGTGATCGGAAAAATGCACCTTTAGAACATTTGTTCAACTGAAATTCTCTGCAAAAAAAAGCCAAGCATATTTAGGATATAAACATGCTTGGCAAGATGTTGCGATAGATTTCTATCGGGTACCGAAGTGCCGAGTAAGCTCTATACCAATGTGTCTAGGCATTCCCCAAGCGGCATGACGACCATACTGACTATCACCTGTAGACATATCAGTGATGTAAGCCTCGTTTGTTGCATTGTTCACAAAGAACCGAGTTGTGAATAACTCATCTGCAGTTTCGAAATTAGCATTAAAATTAACTACCGTATACGCCGCCTGCGAATCATCTATCTGACCAAACTCTCGGAAGTATGTTCTAGACCGGTAAGCGGTATTTAGGCTCAGCGCAAGATTCGCGCCACTGTCAAAGGTCATATTTCTGACAATACCAACATTAAGACTTTGTTCTGGTGCTTTGTTTAGCGGGTTCCCTTTATTCTGCAGAACACCAGCGTCTCCCTGCAAGGCATCAGTATTTAGGAACTCTCCATAAGCAGAATCAAGAAGCGTCAAACCTGCACTTAAAGTCCAGTCATCTCCAACATTTGACGTCACCTCTAATTCGAATCCGTCTATCGTTGCGTCACCGGCATTCGCTATAACTCCAACAATCCCAATTACCTGGGCAACCTGGAAGTCTGAATAATCGTAATGGAAAGCAGCGGCACTAAGTGTGGTCGCACCATCATGCAATGTAGCCTTATAACCCACCTCATATGATGCAACTGTCTCAGGATCCCATGGAGGATTACAATCAGACTCATTAATTCCACCTACTTTGAAGCCCTCAGAGTAACTCGCATAAACCATAGCATCATCCGAAGTATCATACTCAACAGACGCTCTTCCTGTATTTGCAGACTCAGACCACTTAGTCTCCACAATTCCACCACAAAGATCGATTACAGGATCAGGCATACCTGTGAAGAATATCTGCCTGGAGTGCCGCTCGTGCATATCTTCATCAGTTTTTCGGAATCCAACGCCTAAACGCATATCTTCAGAAACAGAGTAAGTCATGTCAAAGAAAGCAGACTTAGATTCGACATCATTTTGCTGCTGTAATATTTCAAAACGACCCGGTAGAGGGAAGAAAGCAGGAATGGGAAGGTTAATAATAAAGTCTCGACTTTTCTGGTCATCCATATAGAACACACCAGCAATCCAGTTTAACTTATCATCTCCACCGGATATATTAATCTCTTGTGTGAATGTATCCGTCCAAGTTTTCATATACCGCTGGAAAAGACCTACTGATGAACCATCCGCTGGACCTTCAAACTCATCATCCCAATTTTGATTGGCTGTAATTGATTTGATCGTCATACCATTATCCAACTCCCAGTTGAGAGTTAGGTTCTGAATATTGTACTGGCGGTCTGAATCAGCATTCCCATTGTTATAGACTTTCCAGGGCTCTTCAGTAACCAACGTACCTTCAATCGGTAAGTTTGTTCGTGAATTAGCATACTCCATGTGCTCTTTTACAATGCCATGGGGATCTTGTGGTCCACTCATCGTGCTTCGCCCGACAGAAAGATGCGCATCCAAATTTTCACTTATCTGCCCAACTAGATTCATCCGGAAGTTTGTTTTCTCGCCCATCATATGATCGTTAAAACCAGGCATCAGATTTTCAACCCAGCCCTCACCCATATCAAGATGACTAGCTGCAACACGGATTCCAAAAGAGTCAGTAAGAGGACCACTGTATACGCCCTCTATCGAGGCGTGATCAAACTTAGCCAATCCTACCTTGACTCGACCATAAACTTCATCTGTGGGTTTGGCGGTAATGTAGTTAACTGCACCACCATTAGAATTTCGACCATATAGGGTTCCTTGAGGTCCTCTCAAGACTTCAACCCTTTCCAAATCCAATTGAGACAATTGAGAGCTTGATCCGGAAGACTGCACGACACCATCAATAGTAACAAGTACTCCAGGCTGGTTGTTGAACTCCCCGACACCTCGAATAGCGATTGTCTTATTACCCAACTTTTCACCATAGTGCATACTGGGGACTGCAAACTGCAGTTGAGACAATTCTGTAATGCCTCGCGCTACTAAATCATCCCCAGTAAGTGCAGTAATTGCACTCGGTGTTTCCATGACTGAGGACGTCTTTTTCAGTCCCGTAACGACAATTTCTTCAATTTCAGCACTAACTGAAACTCCAGAAAGTACCATTCCAACGGCACATGCCAGGGTGGAAACCCTATGGATATTGTTAAATTTCATGATGTTCCCCTCCGATTACACTTTAGTTATAGTAAGTTATAATGAAGTATAGTACTCAATCCGCTATTAAATCAATAGGAAGCTATAAAACTTAAAGGCTACCACCTAGCTAGACAATTGAAGGACTATTTACTATGAATTCTTGATTGCTGGAATAGAATCTCGCCAGCGCTCTCAAGGCCTATAAGACGTTCTTTCAATTCTTTATGTTGGCCATTTACTGCTAGTCATGATCATTCGAAAGGAGCTTCAATTCGAGGCTTTCCCCACACCTTTTTATAGGCATTTTCGGCCAGCTCATTCGAGAAACTAGCTTTAAATAAGGACTTGTGTAACACCAACTGCATGTCAGAGGATACAGTCTGTATTACCAAATTGATTTGCTCAACATTAAACCGGATCCTATTAAGCGATGTAATCTACGTGGTATTCCATTGCGGTCGCTTGGTTGGGGCACCGCCGTGAACCACAACGTCTAAGGGGGTTGGCAGATAAAGCATTGCCAAACTTATGCTCTCGCTTAACATTTACTTCTTCGGTGCATGTTTTGCTTGGGCCTGTTGTGCGCGCTGGAAGCCCGGTCGTTCTTTTAAACGCTGCAGGTAGGCCATTGTTTGTGGCTCATAGGAATCGCTGAAGCCCAGTAATTCGCCAAGAAAAAGCGCGAAGTGAATCGCAATATCTGCCACTGTGAAACGGCCGTCTACTAGGAATTCGTTATCTCTGAGGTTAGCGTTTAACATTTTTAACCGCGCCAGATACCACTTGCGGTATGCTTCCCCGGCTTCACCCAAGCCCTTCTGCGGCTCCTGAATCTGGAAGCGAATAAAAACAGTCTGTGGAAAGGTTAGAGTCGCATCAGAGTGGAACAGCCAGTTCAGGTACTGAGCATATTCAGGGTGGTCGGGTTTCAGTCCAAATTCATGGCGCTGGTATTTTTCAACCAGGTAAAGACATATACCCGAAGACTCTGTCATAAATGTGTCGCCGTCTTGCAAATACGGAATCGTGCCCAGCGGGTTTATATCCATATACGGCTTGTGCAAAAAACGCGGCGGGAAAGGCATAACCTCCAGATCGTATGGGATCTCCAGTTCCTCCAGTGCCCAAAGAGCTCTCAGCGAACGAGCATTATCGCAGTGCCAGAGTTTGGGGAGTGCTTGAGTCATTGTGGCTCCTCGGTATTTTTTGTGGATATTGAGGATGCCCGAGTATACTGAACTGGGATTTGATTTTCTAACCCCATCTGCGTGCCTCACTTGGCTCTTGCGTGAAACCATTGAAATGGCAGGTCATTATCATCTAGCATATATCTGATTAATGGGAGTCATAAATAAGTACTATTGTCTTTGGAGTAAGTTTGCGCACTGTCAGTAATTTCATTTAGTCAAACCAAAGGAGTCTGCATGAAGACCATACCTATATCTCAAATACAAAATTTCGTTGGCGAAAATTTGGGTGCATCCAAATGGATGAAGATAGACCAGGCTCGCGTCAACGATTTTGCAGAGGTGACCGGAGACCGCCAGTTTATTCACCTTGACGAAGACGCTGCGAGCAATACATCATTTGGCGGCACTATCGCCCATGGTTTTTTAACACTCTCCTTAGTTGCTTCGTTGGGACCTCAGAAATCGCTGGTACTAGAGGGTTGGCAGATGAGCATCAATTACGGCTCCGACAAAATGAGATTCCTGCATCCCGTTCGTGTTGGAAAACGCATACGGGCCCATTGGAAACTGCTTTCTGTCATCGCAAAGACAGATACAAACTACCTGTTCAAATACGAAGTCAGCATTGAAATTGAGGGTGTAGAGACGCCAGCTCTTATCTATGAGTCTTTAGTGATGCAGATAGTCGGCGCCTAAGCAAAATCTTTCCAAAGCGGGAGAGGTTTCGCTGGCAGCGAGGAATACAACATACCGTGACAATTCCTGCTTTGAGTTTCGTTTCGTAATGAACACAGTCATTGTCCAGCCTCAGTCTCACTGAGGATTGAGCTGTATACTCCCGCAAAGCGATAGCTCTAGCTCAACAAGCTTTCAGGCAGGTCCATCTCCAGTGCTCGCAGGTACTCACCAAGGCCTTTGGCCTGAGAGTCAAGGCGGGTCGTGGCGGCGACGCCCTGACCCAACAAGCCCTGGAAGACGAAGTTGAGGGAGCGGATGCTAGGCAGAAGGTAGCGGCTTACCGTATGCTCGCGTGCCTCCGGCATCAGCTCCTGCAGTTTTTCAATTGTCAGGTTCTTCTCCAACCAAGCCCAAGCCTCGTCACTGCGGGCGAAGATACCGACATTGGCGCTGCCAGCCTTGTCGCCGGAGCGGGCGCCGTAAACTAGACCCAGTGGAGCGCGACGGGAAGGACCGCCGGGTACTGATAGGCTGGGACCGGATCGTGATTTTACCGGTTTAGCAGGATCTTTGCAGGGCACGCAGCTGATTTCGATCACCTCGTCGCCCATATGCAGGCGCTGAGTCACTAGTTTGGCCGGAATTAGTGTCGGCCAGCACACACCAAACGCCTGGCTGCTTCCAGGCAAAACGCAGGTGCCGGGGTAGTTGGCCAGCCCCAGCTCAACACCAGCTCGGAAAAAGGCCTTGCCAGCAAGCTTAGGATCACTACTCTTAACCACAATTCGCAGTTCATGCACGTGTTCCTCGTTATTTCGCGGATCGCTAACGCCGGGAATCAGTTCAACTTTGACCTCATCAAAGCTGTCCTTTCCCTTTGGGAACTGAGCCCATAAGGCGCGCTCATATAAGTTTGCCTTCTCCTGAATATCGAGGCCAGTCAATGCCATCGAACTTACAGTACGCCAGCCACCATTGTAGTTCATTGAGACCTTCAGCGTGTCTGGTCCCGGTTCGCCGCGAACACCGGAAATGAGCACTCGGTTTGGAGCAATTTCTTCCAGCTCGATGGTATCGAATCTGCTGATGACGTCGGGATTCTTGTATTCGGGGGCGCCAATCTCATACAAGAGTTGCGAAGTGACAGTACCAACGCTGACCTGCCCACCATGGTTCTCGTGCTTAGTGATCACAGTAGAGCCGTCAGCTGCAATCTCTGCAATCGGGAAGCCGGGGTATTCCAGCCCGGGGACCTCCTTGAAAAAGCTATAGTTACCACCAGTTGCCTGGCAGCCGCACTCGATCACGTGACCAGCGACGATGGCGCCAGCCAGTTGGTCGTAATCACCGGGCTTCCAGCCGTGGTGCCATGCGGCGGCGCCACTGACGATGGCGGCGTCGGTAGTTCGGCCAGTTATCACGATATCTGCACCGCGGTTGAGGGCCTCAGTGATGCCCCAGCCGCCTATGTAGGCATTGGCGGTGAGCATATCCTGTTCACCCAGTGCTTCGCCCGTATCCATGTGCTCAAATCTGTTACCGGCGGCCTTAAGCTCGGAAAGACGGGTCATCAAGTCGTCGCCATCTATCCAAGCAACTCTTGCCTTGATTCCCTGCTCATCTAGTATCGCTTGCACGGCGTCTGCACAGCCTCTGGGATTGAGTCCACCGGCGTTGGTGACGACCTTAATACTTTTCTTGACACAGGTGGCAGCGACTTGCTGCATCTGCTGCACGAAGGTGCGGGCGTAGCCGGCCTCCTTTTGCTTAGTCCGGGTCTTGGCGAGGATCAGCATGGTTAGTTCTGCTAGCCAGTCACCAGTGAGAACATCGATGGGGCCACCCTCTACCATTTCCTTGGCGGCAGATAAGCGATCACCATAAAAGCCAGAGCAATTGGCTATGCGAACGGGGTCTTTCATGATGTCACCTCTAATTTGTGGGTTTTCCAGTACGATAGATTCTTTGAACCAAATACCGACACCGAACTGGGTTCAATTTTGCGGCAACCTGTCGTAAATACTTTCATGTGATCAACGGTCCCGTCAATTCAAGTCGTCTCCGATCCCTTAACACCATCTCAACATTTGATGGCTTCAGCTCTCGCCAGAGTCGTCGTCTACAACAACAAGCAGCTCTCCAGCTTCCACCTTGTCGCCAATGGCAACGCGTACTTCGCTAACTAAGCCGTCATGTGGTGAAACTACGTTGTGCTCCATTTTCATAGCTTCAATAATTGCAAGTACCTGGCCGGCGCTCACTTGCTCACCGGATGCCACTTGAACTGCAATGACAGTGCCGGGCATAGGTGATGTCAATCCACCGGTCACAGCTTCGGGTGCGTTGGTTTCCGGAAAACGCGTTTTCAGGGTAAAAGAGATATCGCCGTCTGCGTCGTGTAACCACCATTGATTGCCGTGGTTGTGTACAGTTGTAGTCATACGACGGCCATTGACTAAGTATTCCAAGCAGTCATCGGACACTGCCATTATTCGCGCGGTGGTAGTTTCACCCAATACTGTGAAATTGAAGTCGCCATCGCGTCGGCTGCTATACTCAGTAAGTATCTCCCGATCACGGTGGACGAAGGTATTGCGCTCGGGCGGCATCCGGGTGATACGAAACCCGCTAGGCAGTGTGCGCAACACATCCGCTGCACTGCGGTTGCTGTGCTGAATAAACAGGGAGGCAGCAATGGCCTTACTGCGCAGCTCGGCTTCGCTGAGCGTGCGCTCGCGCGAGGGATTGGCCTCTTCGATAAACGACGTGGTGGTATCGCCAGCCAGAAATCTAGGGTGGCGTAAGGTCGTAATCAAAAAGTCGCGGTTTGTGATCACTCCTTGAATACGCATGCGCTCCAGTACCCGTCCCAGCCGCAATGCTGCTTCTTCCCTGGTGGCGGCATGAGCGGTGACCTTGGCCAGCATCGGATCGAAATTGACGCTGACTGTGCTGCCGGAGGCGACGCCGGAATCGTACCGCGCCTCCGGTGTGGTGGGAATTTCCCAAGCCAGCACTTCACCGGTTGCAGGTAAAAAGTCATTGGCTGGATCTTCAGCATATATACGCGCTTCGATGGCATGGCCATTAATTTCTAGACTCTCTTGGGTGAACGATAGGGGAAGGCCCTGGGCCACTCGAATTTGCTCTCGCACCAGATCGAGACCGGTAATTTCTTCAGTGACAGGATGTTCCACCTGCAGCCGGGTGTTGACCTCAAGGAAAAAGAATTCACCGCTGGAATCGAGAAGAAACTCGACAGTGCCAGCATTTTCATAGTTGATTGCCCGCACCGCCTGTATGCCAGCCTGGCCCATACGCTCGCGCAACTCGGGTGACACCGCCGATGACGGCGCCTCTTCAATAATTTTCTGGTGGCGACGCTGGATTGAGCACTCTCGTTCGAAGCAGTGAACAAGATTGCCGTGAGAATCACCGATAACCTGAATTTCCACATGGCGAGCACCGTTTAGGTAACGCTCAAGGAATACAGTGGCGTTGCCGAAGGCAGAGGCTGCCTCACGTTTGGCGCTGGCAACTGCGGCTTTGAGTTTAGAGGCTTCGTCGACGATGCGCATGCCCTTGCCGCCGCCACCTGCGGCAGCCTTGATCAGTGCCGGAAAGCCAACAGTCTGACCGGCCACAGCGAGTTCGGTGTCGTCTTCGAGCTCGATTGAGCGCAAGATCGGCACACCAGCTTTGTCCATCAGGTTCTTCGCCGCCAGCTTGTCGCCCATAGTGGAGATGGCCTCAGGAGGAGGACCGATCCAAATCAGACCTGCATCTATCACTTTCTGCGCGAAAGTGGCGTTTTCAGAGAGGAAGCCATAGCCGGGGTGAATGGCATCAGCGCCACTGGATTCAGCCGCGGCCAGCACTTTATCCATATCCAGATAGGTCTCGGTCGCTGTCATGCCATCCAGCGCCCAGCCCTCGTCCGCGTCGCGCACAAAAGGCTCGTTAGCGTCGCCATCAGAATAAATAGCAACGGTATGAATTCCCATGTTGCTTGCGGAACGCATGACCCTGCGAGCAATTTCACCTCGGTTGGCTACCAGTAATCTTTTTATTTGTATCATTGTCATTTCCTAGAACCTGAAGACGCCGTATTTGGCGCTACCCTCAACAGAACTTGAATGAGTAGCTGATAGAGCTACCCCCAGTACATCGCGAGTGTCGCGTGGGTCAATAATGCCATCGTCGCTAATACGGCCGGTAGCGTACTTCGCCAACGATCCGAACTCCTGCGCAGCCTCCGCCTGAGCAACCATCTTTGCCTCAACCTCTTCATCGATCTCAATGCCCTTGCGCTCAGCTTGGCCTCGGCGCACGATCGACATCACACCGGCAATCTGTTGTGGGCCCATTACCGCAATCTTTGCGGTCGGCCATAAAAATACGAAACGGGTATTGAAGGCTCGACCGCTCATACCGTAGTTACCTGCCCCGTAGCTGGAGCCGATAATCACTGAAATATGCGGCACATTGGAGTTGGATACGGCGTTTATCATCTGGCTGCCGTGCTTGACGATACCACCTTCCTCGTACTCCTTACCCACCATGTAGCCGGTGATGTTATGGAGGAACAGCAACGGAATGTTGCGAGCGTTACAGAGTTGAATAAACTGCGTGGACTTTTGTGCGGTTTCTGAAAAAATTGGTCCGTTGTTGCCAAGAATACCTACTGGGAAGCCGTGGATATGCGCCCAGCCACAGACCATGCTCGGGCTGTAAACCGGCTTAAACTCCTCGAACTCGCTTCCATCGACTACGCGCGCGATCACCTCCCGAATATCCAGAGGTGACTTTAAGTCTTTGGAGACAAGCCCTAGCAATTCTTCTTTATCATAGACAGGCGATGAGACCTCGTTAAGCGATCCATAGCCACCTTTTTCCCAACGCAAGTGAGCGACAATATCGCGGGCCATACGCATACCCTCGGTTTCATTTTCCGCTAGGTAGTCTGCAAGGCCACTTTTACTGGCGTGCATTTCGGCACCCCCAAGCTCCTCAGCAGTGGCTATTTCGCCAGTGGCGACTTTGAGCAATGGAGGACCCGCCAGAAATACCTGAGCGCCTTCCTTAATCAAAATAT
>CETY01071921.1_pt1 | contig 11745 bp, 13 predicted proteins | sample 361551 | NCBI WGS metagenome assembly CETY01 (sample SAMEA2623135, study PRJEB7988) | marine metagenome | biome: marine biome (ENVO:00000447); feature: deep chlorophyll maximum layer (ENVO:xxxxxxxx); material: "saline water (ENVO:00002010), including plankton (ENVO:xxxxxxxx)" | depth 45 m | reverse complement strand
ATATGCCAGTAAGTTTATTCAGTCACTCCCAACGTAACCGTCGTTACATACATATCATAACATCTATATTATTACTTGTCAACAATGAAAATATATTTTGATGGGTGTTCATGGACGGAAGGTGCAGAGTTAGAGAATCCAGAAGAAGAGAGATACTCCAAATTGATATGTGATCGGATAGGAGCAGAGGAGACCAACCTTGGTATGGGTGGTGGATCAAATGATAGAATTGTTAGAAACTTGTTAGTGGAGAATGATATAGAGAACTATGACTTAGCAGTGATACAGATGACCTTCCCTGCCAGAACCGAATACTGGGATGATAAGTGGGTAAAGGTCAGTGCGAAACATAATTACAACAAGTGGTTGCATGGAGAGAATGGAGATATAAGAAGACTTGGTGAGAAGTTTACTGACCACAATCAATTTTGGAAATATTACTATAAGAATGTTGGATGTGAGAAATACTTTGATATGAAGGAGAATATACAATATAAAACAATCAAAAATTCTTGTAAGGTTCCTCTGGTAATCTGTACTATCAACAAGTGGACATCACTAAATTTTGATATACACATGGACAGCATCACTCTAAATAAACATCATTATGGACACCCTACAAAGGAGGGTCATAAGTTTCTAGCAGAGGAGATATTAAAATTACTATGAAGATGTTATGGAATTTGGGAGTCAACTATGCTGCCACAACACCACTCTGGTATACACTGACAGAAGACCAAAAGTATTGTCATACAGGACATAGAAAAGAGATACACTGGTTACATCTCTTAGAGTGGCAGTCTTTAGGTATAGACAAGAAGTCTTCTAATCATGCAATGAAGTATGATGGTAGATATAGATCTTTTCTCAAAGCAGACAAAGCACACCTGAAACCTAATAAACCATCTCATCTACAGTATCCTGGTTTCTATCATAAGTTTCAACTTGGTACAATACAGGATTACATATCTTACTATCAAAGAGTATGGGAACATGTAAAGCATGAGTATGCCTCTGTTGGTGACTTTAGTAATACCTTTGCATTGATGAGAGAATCATATATGAGAGAGATTCGAGATGAGATACTCGATGCATTTGATCTGAAGATTACTATCATCTTCCGAGATCCCGTGCGTCGTCTGTATTCTCAGAATCACTACTACGACTTTGATAGTCCTGACCCCCTCTCTTGGTATGGTAAGATATACAAGAAGTGGGTATCTGTATTTGGTGAAGAGAGAATATGTCCTATTGTTATGGAAGAGTTCTGGGACGGACAGGTTGATCTACTTGAGGACTTCCTTGATATCAAGATTGATAAGATACATCCTAACTGCTTTGCTGGTGATTTTAAGAGACATGAGTATTTGGCAGATCAATGGATTGATGGTGATCCTAAACCATTGACACCAGAGCATTATCAGAGATTGTATAAAAATATGGAGGACGTATATAAAGACTTTGAGGATACCTTCGGTTATATTCCAAAGCAGTGGGGATAAAATTTCTATTGAACGTGGGGACACACTTCTCCGCTACGAACCCACTGTGGTTCTCACTTTGTCATGATAACAAGTATGTACATACAGGTCATAAGAAGGAGACTGGGTTCTTACTATATCTACAGAACAAGGATAGAAGCAAGTGTAAACCACATCCTCCCGACAGTGCCAAGATGAGACTGATGCCATTTCTTTTCTCATATTATTCACATGACTTCTTTGAGAGTTCAGAAACGATTGACGATTATATCAGATACTATACAAATCACTGGAATCAGATTGAAGGGTATCAGTCTGTAGGAGACTTTACAAATCACTATGCAGGTCTGACACCAGAGTTTGTGGCATCGATTGCAGACAAGTTGAATAATGCCTTTGACATGAAGGTCACTATGATATTCCGTGACCCAATACGTCGTCTGTTCTCGTCTGTAGGTACAAATAAGAAATTTCAAAACGTGCTCAACGGTGGTGTCAGTAATGATAAAGGTATCAAGTTTTCTCAGTATGATCGTATCTACAATACCTTTGCCCCACACTTTGACACCTATGCAATTATTATGGAGGATCTGTGGAAAGACCATAGCGGTCTCTCTCAGTTTCTAAACTATAATATCAAGACTCTACACTATAATGTCTACACTCCCGACCTTGGTTCCAAACACCCGAACGAACCTCTCCACTTAGATGACCAATGGAGGTCAGATAAAGAGGACATCACTCAAGAGTCAATTGATATGGGAAAGAAGAAACTAGGATATGTCTATGAGAACTTTGAAAAGACCTTTGGTTATATACCATCAGCATGGGAGTACCAATAGTCAGGTAGTTTACCGAAGTATTCCTTCCACTCATCATATACGAAACCGAGATGTTGTTTAGACCACTCATATAACTCAGGTGAGATATCATCCTGTTCTGATGACCATTGATCCACCAGACCTTCTAGTTTAGGTGCTTTTGTTCCTCTCTCTGGCACAAATACATTATCATGTATCTTAGTGATTGGATATTCTAGAAACCAACTGATGTCTTGTTCACCACGGAAGAACTCCTCCATGACCACAGGTAATACATTGTGTTTACCAAAAACTCTTCTAAACTTTTTGATACCATCGACATACAAAGCACCCTCATGTATAGGTTCCTCTGTTAGTAAACGTTTGTATGTTCCTATGTGATCAAACTTCTTTTTTTTCTTTGCTCTTTTTAATATATCCTTTTCTTGCTGTGTCCACATAGAAAAATGATGACCATACTTACCTACTCTTGAAAAGTAGCGGTAGATAGGATCACGGAACTGGAATGTAACCTTGACATTGAAGTGTTTTCTCAACTCTCTGTATACTTCTAGTAGAAATTCTTCATCCAAATAAAAGGTGCTATTGGAGAAGTCACCCACAGCATGATATGTGCCCTTCACTCTCTCTGCTAATCTAACATAGTACTCAACGTACTTCTTGATACTATATGGTGGTTGTAGATGTTGTCTAGTCTCGTTAGGATTGATGAACTGTCGATTATCAACAGCATCTATCCATGGTTCACCTGGCAAACTTGTTATGTACTTGTATCTGATGTATGATTCTCTCTTTTCATCTGACTTTGTCATCAACTTCAGATAGCAGGTCTCTTTCGAGTATCCTGTGTGTACATACTTTTGATCTTGAGCAAGTGTGAAGTAATATGGAGTAGTGCCACTCCAACCTGTACCTGCATTGAAAAGAAAGTCCACTATTCTATATCAATTTCACATCCTGAGTAAATTCTATTTTTTAATACTAAGTCTTCTTGTACAAAAAATGAGTTTAGTGTAATTCTAGGTTCGTCATATGAATTTCTAATACTATGCCATGTTAGATTCGGAATGGAGTTATGAAAAAATGCCTTATTTGGTTTCCACTCTAATTCATATGTGTACTCTGAAGGGTCACTTGCTTCTTCATGGTCTCCTTCATCATTTTTACTTAGATTCTTATGTAATATCGTTCCGTCACTCTTCAATGGATCAACATATAATATGGTTGTGCTTATTCTTGCTTTATTATCACAGTGTGGAGGGTAAGTCCACTTTGAGGGTGCGATTGCCCAGTGTATTATCTTTTTCAACTTGCCTTCATATCCACGGTGAGGTAGATCATACTTATAAAACAACTCATTTGTCTCTGGTATGATATCTTCACTTTCATAGTAACTATATTTGTTTCTGACTTCTAATTCTTTCTTCTCATAGTTTTTAGTTGTTGCACCAACCTCATAAAAATTTTTCAGATGATTCTGACCTAATTCTCTTATAGTCTCCCATCTTTCTGGTGACAGGAAATTCTCAAAAGCATAACACTCCCAAGGTTTTTTGATGTGAATAATGTCCATCATTTATTTAGAATTGTTTCTATAGTCTTTCTAGGTCTATTGATAAAGTTCACGTCACCTGAGTATACGATAAAAGTATACCCCTCAGATATTCTCTGCTTATATTCTGTCTCAGGATCTTCAGATAGATGATTACCTGGTATGTGATATCCCATCGGCACGTTGTTTATAATACATCCTCTCTTGTATGCTTCTAGTTGACCTTGAAACTCAAGAGTTGTGAAGTCACCTGCACACCCTATAGACGCTGACAGGTCATAAGGTCCTATCAAAGCAGCATCTACTTCAACACTCAAGATGTCATCCATATTTTTTATCGCTTCATGGTGTTCTATCATAGGAATGAGTAGAGGTTTCTGTCCCACACTATACAGATAGTCATGAAAATTACTACCATATCCGTTTGCTCTATTGAAACCAAGACCTCTTGACCCTTTTGGTGGGTAAGCAATAGCATCTTTAATGTCAGACATCTGTTTTCCAGTTCTAACTTGCGGAACTACGATGCCACCAGCACCCTGTTCCATTGCTTCTACAGCGAGATATGGGTCAGGTTTGGCAATTCTTGCTAGAGGGAGAGTGTGCCCAATCTCTAGAGCACGAAATATGTTCGGTAACTGGTGTCTTGTGATATTACTGTGTTCTAAATCCACTCCTACGAACTGAAATCCGAAAGAACCCATCAATTCTGCGAGTTCTGTGCATGGTAATTGTTGCCAAGATCCAATAACTACTCCTCCACTAGATAGTTTTGCTCTTATAGTATCAATTCTAAGTTCTTTATTCATGATTTTGTTTTCTGGATGTAGTATAACATATGGTGATGAGTTAGTAAACCCTGAAAGAGACAGATTTTCCAAGAATCATGTCAACATTGCACGGTGTGGACTGTCAAATGACATGATTGTCATGAGAACTATCGAGTATATTGAGCAAAATCCCGATGTAGACTACGTTGTAACGCAATTTACAGTGCCTAGACGGTCAACATACTATGAAAATGAGTGGAAGAGCATAACTCCATGGAATAAAAACGTGGAATCAAGTGTATATTATAAGTATTTGGACTCCCAAGAGATGAGAAATATGAATTTATGGAAGAATGTGTATATTCTAGATCAATATTTACGTGACATACCGCATTATTTCTGGAGATTGAGTGAAAGCACAGAGGATACATCAACAAATGACGGTATTTTTAAGAAGGTGGTGCCTTGGAGTGGTATGAAAACCTTATATGACCTAATTGGTAGACCTGATACACACCCCAACCACTATGTTACAGGTCACCCTAACGAACTAGGGCACAATTTGATCTTTCAACACCTCCAAGGCGTTGTCCCAAACATATCATACCACTCATCATAGTATTTGGCAAGGCATCTTCTACCAAAACTCATGTCCTCATCAGTCAAATCCTCTAAATCCGAGGAGTACTGGTCACTAAGGTTCTCATAGTGTGGTGCTTTTGTTCCCATTTCAGGATAATAGCAGTTAGGGTACAGGTTTTTGATGTTGAATTGTAAAAAATTACTAAGTTTTGATAAAGCATCGTTCTTTCCTCCCCATAGATCCTCAGAAACGATGGTTGTGGTACTAAAAATTGACTTATAATACTTTATCCTCTTGACAAACTCACAATTTATGCTATAATTGCCCATCGTAAGATAACTCCAGAAATAATCTCTCGATGTTGAGTATTTTTTACGAATATTCTCGTCAGATTGGAATTGTGCAGACAATTCACTGTATAATCTGCGAACTGGATCACGGAATATAATCAAAACCTTGATTTTAAAGTGTTTTCTGAGTTTTGGTGCTATTTCTTGTAAAAATTTCTGGGGAAGCATGGCATTGCTGTTAGAAAAGTCAGCAACATAGTCATATTCGTGTTTTATTCTCTCATAATGTCTTTTATAATATTTGATATACGTCTCTATCGTTGGTTTTGTAAATAATTCTTTGATCTCGTCTAGATTTTCAGTAAAAGCATACTTATCTTTGAGATGCCACTCATTTTTGTAGTGTGGATTCTCGGAATTACCCACAATAAAGTCATACCAAGGTTTTCTCCACTTCCATGCCTCATCGCTATATAAATGATATAGAAGGTGACTCTCTTTTTGTAATCCTACATGAGCACACTTGTTAGAACGCTGCAAAGTCAGATGAAGAGGACTTGTAGCACTCCAACCAGTACCTGCACCTATTATTAATGGAACTCTCATGAAACCTATATTACATTTGAATGCAGGGGTGGGTTGGTCAGCAACAAAACCACTTTGCGACACATTATCAGACATTGGATATGCAATCTGCCCTAACAGAGAGCATACTACAGAGTGTAATGTCCTTTATTACTTATACGAGAAACAATACAAACCAGTTCATGCAAATTTCTACTGGCACACGGTACATAAAAGGCGAGGTCTAGACTTTGTCATAAAAAATACGACTTTGGAGTGGTATATCGATTATATCAAGTCTCATATCGTAGATACTCATAAAGGTGTCAGTGATTTCTCAAATAGTAACACAGATCTACCTGCATACTTTCTAAAACAGATTGCACCAGTGCTTGAGGAGGAATTTGATGTCAGAGTCACGACAATATGGAGAAATCCAGTTAGAAGGTCGTATTCCCAAATGTCAGCATGGTATTTTGAGAAGTGGGATGACAGTCATAAGAAATATCCAGATAGTATTAGATATTGGAGGTCACAATTAGAAAGACCTTCACATCTATTACCAGATTACGTAGAGGTTTACAAAAGTTGGTCATCTGCCTTCAAAAATGTGTATCCTGTAATTATGGAGGAAACATGGAAAGATCCTAGTGAACTTTCCGACTTCATAGGATGTAAAATTGACAATATGAGTCAAAATTTGTATTTTCCTGAACGAGGAACTCAGATGCCACATAAGAGAGGTCTAGAACATCAGTGGCAGAGTGATATGCAAGATTTAACTGATGAAGATTTACAATATGGTAGAAATAGACTAGAATGGGTGTATAATAACTTCAAAAACAAATTTAAGCGAATACCTGAGTCATGGGAAAAGTAAAACTATTACTAAACGTCGGAACTTGCTTTTCTGCCACATCTCCGTTCCATTACACGGTTTCATGGGATCATAAGTGTGTTTTCAACGGACATTGCAAAGAACCTCAGTATCTTTATCATTTAATGGCAGGTACTGATCAACTGAAGGCAGAAAAACGAGATAAGACTAGACCTAAACCAAATCAGGCGAAAAAACAGGGAAAACCTGATATATTGACACAGCACTCGGAATATATTGTTGGTAAGTGGACACAAGAGCAATATGATGAGTTTTTTAGAAGTCCTATGTCAATAGACAAGTATATTACGTATTGGATTAGACATTGGGAAAATGTGAAGGATGAATTTGAGTGGGTAGGTGATTTTTCCAATCAAAGTGCATTATTGTCAATTCCCTTCATGGCATCTATAAAAGATCAGTTACTTGAGCATTTTGATGTCAAAGTGACTATGCAATTCAGAGATCCTGTAAGAAGATTGTTTTCTGTGGCAAATAAGTGTGTAAAAAATAAAGAATACAGTCAACGCAAACAACTAAAGAATAAATTCTATCCTGATCGAGTTGAGCGTAATAAACAGGTACATGAGGCAATGACACCCATACAGGTGATGTATCAATGGTTGTCAGGTGCATTTGAACCCAATGCATACTATTCTACAATATACAAAAGACATGCACAGATATGGGGTAAAGAAAATGTGAAAGCAATCGTTATGGAGGAGTTTCATAATCCTGATAACGAAAAAGAGCAGTTAGCGATGTTATCAGACTTCTTTGACTATAAGTTTACGAGTATACATGAAAATGTGTATTATCCTGATATGGGGTCGAATCCACCTAAGTATGATTGGTTGAGTGACCAATACTCGTCTGATATCGTGGATATCACAGATGATCAGTATAAAAAGTGTCGTCAACTTATGAATCAGGTATATAAAGAATTTGATAAAACATTCGGGTATATTCCAGATGAATGGGGAAAATAAACCACTATTATTGATCAACGCAGGTGTAGCGTGGTCTGGAACTAAACCACTATGCAAAACACTGCAAGTATGCCAAAAGATCACACATCATGGTCTTGTTGTCGAGAATAACATATTATACTACCTATACTTGTTACAGACCGATCTAAAGCAAGCAAAACGGTATTTCAACGAAAGACACAACTATAGAGTGCGATCTGCGATTGATAGCAACTCTATACCACTTGATTTGGATTATTTGGAGGATATCTTCAAAAAGAAGACAACTATCCATACTTACATCAAATATCACCTTGATCTTTGGGAAAGGAACAAAAAGAAGGGATATCTCGGATTATCCGACTTTTCAAACAGTAATGCCATCTTACCCTCCGATTTTCTTGCTTCTATCAAAAAAGAGTTAGAAAAGCACTTTATAGTCAAAGTAATCATAATATTCCGTAATCCTGTGCGGAGATGGTATTCTGAAGCGTCAGTCGAGTACAAATACAATACAGGCGAACATCCAATGGAATGGAGGGGTGGGACTGCAGATGTGACGGGATATAAGGATAGTATCGAATATTGGAAGTCAAAACGCATAGATCACAATTGTGACTACCTACAGATCTATAAAAACTATAAAAGTGTATTTGACACTTATCCAATCGTCATGGAGGAGTTCTGGTACGATCAGAGTGGTCTCAGTGATTTTCTAGGACGTGATATCAGTAAAGTCAATGCAAACGTATATTTTCCTTATGTTGGCGTAAACAAAGATCATACACCTGCAGATCTACAAGAACTGTCAGATGATGACCTTATTTGGGGTATGAACAAACTTGGGAAAGTGTATGCAGAATGGGACAAAGAATTCGGATATATACCTCAGTCATGGTTATAATATGAAAAGACTTTGGAGATGGCTAAAAGGAGAATACAAACTCTGGAAACTTCGTCGTCAAGATCCGTACATCTATGAGGATGATGACGAGTAAAATACCACTTCTGGTATTTTGTGGATGGGGTCACTCTGCAACTACTCCTTTTTATTACACCGTTGCGTTGGATAATAAAGGATTTCATGGTGGTCATAAGAAAGAGACAGGGTATCTGAATGAACTAGAAAACTATGAGTACTTCGATATACCAATGTGGAAGTACACATCAGATCCCTATGAGAGATTATTAGGTAAAGACGATCCTCTTACACCACCATCTCTAAATTGTCACTCACCATACACTAGACATACAGAGGAGTTTATAAGAGACTGGATAGCAGAACCACCAAGTATACAGAAATATATTGATTATTATAAGATACACTATGAGAACATCAAAGATGATTACCATGGTGTCTCAGACTTTGCTAATGGTAACTCATGGTTGAGAGAACCATTTCTTGAGAAGTATATTCCAATACTACAAGAACACTTTGATGTAAAGTGTATATTTGTAGCAAGAGATCCTGTACGTAGATCTTATTCAGATTTCAGTGCAAAGTTTACAGAGAATGATGTTAGTGGCAAAAGACTAAAGGAGGGATGGTTGTATCCCGACAATCCTACAGATAAACAATATACTAATATACATGAAATGTTCCGTAGTGAACTTCATAAGAGTTGTACTAGGTTCTATGTTGAGTTTTATCGTAAGTTCAAAAAGTATGTGCCAACATTACAACTTGTTATGGAAGAGTTTTGGGAACCGAGTAAGTTTGAGGAACAGACAGCAAAAGTATCAAACTTCTTGGGGTATCCCATAACAAAAATTCATGACAATGCCTTTTGGCCAGAAGCAGCAGATAATGCACCACAGTACGATTACCTCAAAGACCAGTGGGGGTCAGTCAGAGACCCTCTGACACCTGAGTTATATGAATATGGTAGAAATGTACTATTCCCTGTCTACAAGGCATGGAAGGACGAGTTTGGGGTCTTACCTGATACATGGGGTAAGTTTATATGATTAATTACTGGGCTACACCCAACATGGGTAAGATGCACATGATGCAACTTATTGAAATCAATCAAAAATCATATACAAAGAATAAGTACCCATACTACATTTACAAACAGTGGCATGATCCTAACGATTACAGTACTAGAATAGAGAAGTCATATGTGCTTAGACAAGGTCAGTCAAACATAGAGACAGCAATAAAAACTAAAACAACATTTGGTGAGAAGGTCAAACACAATGGTGGTGAACTACATGCATACTTGTGGGAGGTAGCAAAGAGCAAAACTGATAGCGTCAAACTACATTCAAATACCAGTGAAGAGGGTGGTGACCTGATGGAGCGTTACTTTGGTAATGTAAGAGATAGAAAACCTCCTGATGAATTGATCAAAGACAAAGACCCCGTTGAGGTGTTCTTTACAGACAAGTGGTTTACTTTATTACAGGAAAAATTCCCAGTATCTCCTTCTACAAATTATCTTGGGACTTTCTTACAACCATACTTGAAAGATAACACAGAATGTATCATTCCTTTGGTTGAGGAGTTATGTGACGTTGATTTTATTTTTGATCCTTACATAATTATGGGTAGACAGATGTTGGGCACACCAACAAAAACTCTTTCGGACTTGTCTGATCAAGAAAAATATGTTATAGACATATACAGATCAAGAAAGAATATTATTCCATATAAAGAAGACTTGATTGATTGTTTTGCTAGTAAGTTGAAGAGGTATAGTAATAAGCATGCGTACCACAAATATAAAACTGAGGATGCTTCGGTATTGTATAAACTTGATAGAAACTTATTGTGGATATATCTCGACACTGTTGTACAGCAGGTGAGAAGAATAGAGAGGTATTTTAAACATAACAATATAGAAGCGTACTACTTCAATATGGATAGGGATGGATATAAAGATACCTTTGGGTTTGAGAAGGATGAATTACCACGCACTCAAACTCATCCTGGCAACTATCCTCAACGAGAACTATATGAGACGATAGCAAAAGAATATGTTATGATGAGAAACATGAAGGACATGAGGAGGCGAGGAAGAGTGTATGATAGGCTTTAGTGAAGGATTTCATGATGCAGCAGTTGCTGTAGTCAATGATGGTAAGATTTGTTATGCTACTCATTCTGAGAGATACTCAAAAAGAAAGCATGATAAACACCTTGATGTCACTGCTGCTGCCACTGCACAACTATTATGTCATGACCAGAAGGTAGCATTCTACGAAAGACCATGGTTGAAAAGAACAAGGCAGTTGTTTGCAGGTCAGAAGGCATGGTATAGACATAGACATCTATCACTCAAACCAACAGAGTATCATAGTCATCACAAGTCACATGCTGCAGCAGCGTTTCAGACATCATCATTTGACGAAGCAGCGATAGTTGTTGTCGATAGTATAGGGGAGTGGGATACTACATCTATATGGACTGCGGAATATAAAGACGGAAAAGCAGTATATAAGAAGAGGTGGTCGCAGTGGTATCCGCAATCTATAGGTTTGTGGTACTCAGCACTCACGAAGTGGGCGGGATTACGTCCACTAGATGAAGAGTATATCTTTATGGGTATGGCAGCATTTGGTAATCCCGTGCACATGAATGTAGTAGAAAGGCAGTTGCATAAGAATAATCACAAGGGAGCGAGGATAGGAGACTATGACAAGTGTGATATTGCAAAGAGTGCAGAGAGAATACTTCAATTAGAACTCAATAACATATTTGCTAGAGCATCACAATATAGTAAGCACATCTGCTATGGTGGTGGTGTTGCTCTCAACTGTGTCGTAAACACTGGATTGAGGGAAATGTATAACATGTGGATTATGCCTTGTCCTGGTGACGCTGGTGGTGCTCTGGG
>CETY01072008.1_pt1 | contig 11772 bp, 18 predicted proteins | sample 361551 | NCBI WGS metagenome assembly CETY01 (sample SAMEA2623135, study PRJEB7988) | marine metagenome | biome: marine biome (ENVO:00000447); feature: deep chlorophyll maximum layer (ENVO:xxxxxxxx); material: "saline water (ENVO:00002010), including plankton (ENVO:xxxxxxxx)" | depth 45 m | reverse complement strand
TTGGTAACAATTGGAATATGTAATCTTGGTTCTGGATCTCTATGCCAACTCAATGTTGTTCTTGGCAGTTTCCATAACAGTCTAATCCTACCTAGTTTATATTTTGATGTCAGTGTAGTGTATACTTCGTTGAAGTAAGTGTCCTCAAACAGTTTGACAAATTCAGAGTATTGCGTTTCGTCTATTGGTGCTTCTCTAGTTACTTCTTGACCTGTATGATCAGGTCTTGTCCAAAATAATCCTCTAACATTTCCGCCTGTGATTGAGTTTGGATCTCCTGGTACCTGTGTAAGACAGATTGCGTTGATGTCTCTTTCACCAAGTGGCGATTGTCTTGCTACCCTAGTGTCTACTTCTTTTAATGCTGATTGTAGTTTGTTAATATCAAAACAAATATCAGGATCTTTATAAAAGTTTGTATGCATATTAAATATTTATTACCATAAGTAATACTCCTATTAATCCTGTCATTGCTAGTATTACAGCAATCTTAATCCAAAAAATATGATGTGGAATTTTTTCCCATTTTTCTATTTGGTCTTTGGTTGAATGTATCTGCATCCAAGGACCCCACATACTACTCTTCTTTATGAGCACTGCCACGTTTGATTGTATCAAGTATCATCTCAATATCATCAAATGCATCTCGCTCTTCTGATAGACTGTTTTTGTATGCAATCTTAATTGCTTTGTTTAGTACAGTAGGTTTAATATCAAGTTCTTCTGCAATATGTTTTACTGTATCTCTTAGGCCTGCTCTTAAATCATCTGACTCTTGCAATACTTGTGTGCCTTCATCAAACAATCTAATAAGTTTTGCTTTTTCTTCTTGATTAATTGTTAATGCCATTTTAGTTTCCTATTAGTTTTTTTATTGTATCAATTGAATACTCTCTTGCACCTTCATCGTCACCATCACATTCAAGTGTGTCAACTATTCTAGTTGCTCCAAGCTCTTCCATACGTTTGTCAATTTTCTTAGGACCTCCACAAAAATAAGTGTGCGAACTGTCTCCTAACCCACAAATACCATAATTAATGTTGCTGAGATCTATGTCAGTTTCTGATAGTTTATCAAAAAATTCTTCGCCATTAGAAGGAATATCGCCTTGCCCTGTAGTACTGGATACAAATAATACATTTTTCATCGTTTTAAATGTATCAATATCAACATCGTTCATTTCGCTTATCTCAATATCAGCACCTAATTCTTTTGATGTACTTTCAAATACATCGTTGGCTACATCTTCTGCTGTGCCAAACATTGATGCCCATAATATGTTTACTTGTGTCATTTATTTTATCTTCCTAACTTTTTACTCCTACCCATTGGTAGTTCTTGTTGTTTTTCATAAACACCACCTTTTTTTGCTTCCCATTCAACACGTACCATTTTGCTTTTAGTATTGCCTTGGAAAGACTTCACTGCTCTTCTATATCCTAGTGCGTCTATGGTTTTTGTTTCTTCTCCATCGTAGAACGTGTAAGTTCTCATTTTTGCCATAACCCTCCTTGGTTATATATTATTAGTATTTAACTTTCTGCTCTAAGTGTCTTATTTCCCAACCTGTGCCTTTGTCTTTTTTCTGCAGGTCAACCCAAACACTATGAGCATCTAATTTTTGATATACTGAATTGATTGTGTTTAAATTTTGTTTTAACTGTTTAACCAATTCAACTACTTTTGGATCTTTCATAATCGCCTATCCTTTACATTCAATAAATACTATAATAAAGTATAGTGACGCATTAGTCAAGAGGAAAATTCATGGAGTTAGATATCAAAACATTCTGTCATTTACCGTTTACATCTGTTTGGATAGGTGGAACTGGCCTAATGAATCCTTGTTGTAAAGCCGATCTTCATCAACAAAAAGAATATCAAATTCCACATCACAACATAGATGATTATCTGAATTCAAAAGAATTAGCACAACTAAAAAATGATTTAGTAAAAGGTGTAAAAAATCCTGCCTGTAATGCTTGTTGGAACGAAGAAGCACAAAAACGGATATCAAAAAGACTTGAACAACAACTTTTTCAGGATTGGCAAAACAAAAAGTTTATTCCAATGAAACACAATACCAACACCTTGTCCTTGCAACTTACTAATTTATGTAACCTTGGCTGTAGAATGTGTCACTCGTTTTCTAGTTCAGTTATTGAAAAAGAAGATATAGAAAATAGTAATTTGTATTTCAGCAAAAAGTATGGTAGCTCAGAAAAGCCATATTGGCATCATAAAGAGGAGTATTTTGATGATTTAAAAAAACAAAAAGATTGGTGGGCAAACAAGAACTTTTTAAAACAAATTTACGATATATTGCCTAACATTACATATATAGATGTGTCAGGTGGAGAACCATCTATTAATAAAACTTTTATAGATATACTAGATTATTGTATTGATAATGATTTTGCCAAAAACATAGATTTAACTGTTACCACAAACGGACAGCAGATAAATCCAAAATTGATAGAAAGATTAAATAAATTCAAAAAAACACAATTGATTGTTTCTATCGACGGTTACAAAGATACATATGAGTATATCAGATATAAAGGCTCTTGGGACAAACTTGTAAAAAATATTAAAATTTTTCAAAAATATTCAAAAGAAAATCTTTCTTTAATGTGTCACATGACTGCTCAAGTGTTAAACATTTTAAACTTACCGACACTGATAATTTGGCTTGAAAAAAACAATGTTGATTGGAATACCATTGATATTGTTTTTAGGCCAGACTATCACAACATACGATTATTAACCCAAGATGTTAAATCTGTTGCACTTAAAAAATTTGAAGAATTAAGACAACAACACACATTTAGTTTTAAAAAAAAATTACTAATAAGTAATATTATAAAAGCATTGAAAGTTAACGACCAAAAATATGCAGATGAGTGGTGGCCATATTTTGTAAGAGATACTAAATTAAAAGATGAAATAAGAAAACAAAGTCTTGAAAAATCTGTTCCAGAACTGTATAATATAATAAAAGAAAGATACACTTTTAAAAATGAAACTTAAAAACATAGTATTCTACGAACTGGAACTAACATCAAAGTGTAATGCTAGATGTCCTGGTTGTTCTAGAACTATCCATGGTGATACACACCCAGGACTAGATATGCTTGATATTTCTATTGACTACATTAAGAAGATTTTTCCACCGGAAGCAATCAAAGGAAAAGAATTTGGATTTAGTGGTGTATATGGTGACCCTGGAATGAATAGAGATCTATACGACATCTGTAAATATTTTTTAGAAAATGATTGTGGTCCTATTGTTATTGATACCAACGGTGGTATGCAAACAGAAGCATTCTGGAATAGACTATCTAAATTAAGTTCAGAACATACCATGCGACTGTGTGTAAAATTTAACATAGATGGCTACGAAAATACCAATCACTTGTACCGTGTTAATGTTAATTGGAAAAAATTAGTAAAAAACATAACTGCATATTCACGAGGTGGTGGACGAGGAGTATGGCAATACATTGAATTTGATCATAACGGCAATGATATTGATAGAGCAAAACAACATGCAAAAGATATTGGATTTGATTTTCATGTAAGAAGATCAGCAAGAAATCAATCTAAAAAATCTTGGAAGTCTGTTGCTAAGAAAAAAGAAGATGGAAAAATTATAGAAAAACAAAATACAGTAACGTCTACTAAAAAACAAATATTGCATAAGCATTCACAGGCAAAATACAACATCACACAAAAAATAGATCATATAAAAGACACAAAGTTTACAGATATCAGTTGTAGACTGCTTCACGAAAAACGTGTGTATATTTCACATGATATGAGGTTATGGCCTTGTTGTTGGTTTGGAGATATGCACAAGGATAATATTAGAACTGATAATGTTCAAAAGGGCAGACAAAAACTATTTGATTTAGAAAACAAATATGGTAAAAATTGGAACGACTTATCTAAATATTCAATTGACGAAATATTGCAACACGAATACTATTCAAAAATTTTACAACAATCTTGGGATACTGAACACGAATTTTATATCAAAAGATGTGTAATTGAGTGTGGCGGACACGGATCTAGATCAAAAGTTGAAGTTGAAATAAAAGAACTTGCCAACATGTCAAAATCTGATTCTAATTAAAAAAATAATTATTTCTTTTGAAAATCTTTTGAGCTAACACCTAATTTAGCAAATGCATCTGCAAATGCTGTGTTTATTGGAGTCGACTGATTGTTGCTCACTGGCTTGTTATTCTTCTTTGCAGGTTTTTTCTTCTGCTTTGGCTTGGTTATTTTTTTAGTAGGTGTAATATCACCTATAATGTATGTTTGTTTTTTATTCATATACTGCTCGGTTGTATGTTATATTTATATAGATATCTGTATTTACTACCTATAATCGTCTTTATTGATCTTTCCTGCTTGTTCTTTTAAGTATAACCACCAATCTATAAACAATAATTGCATCACAGTACCCAAAGGTGTTAGCAAATATCCAAATAAAAATGGAAGGCCTATTAGGAAGAATACAATTGTTAATAGATATTTTAAAGGATTATCTGGTTGCCATTGACTCCACCTTGGAGGATCATATGGATCTTTATTTCTATAGTCTTCAAATTCATATTTCATTTAAATTCCAGTATTAAATATTAATAAGGTTATTGTAATAATACTTATAGTAACTACATAAATCCAAGCATCAGATAGAAGATCTTTGACTGCTTCTTTAATGAAATTACTTATCTTCATACTTGTGAAGATCTTCAAGAACACCTAAAGCCATAGCAGATGTCATTCTCAGTGTTTGAGATGTTTTGCCAATCCTTTTTAGATGTGCTTTGGCAGTATCGTTGTATTTGATACCGTAATGATTTTTGACATATTTGGCAAACTCAAGTATTTCTCCTTCAAGTTCTTCCAACCACCAAACTTTCATATCAAGTTTTGATGCAACAGAATGTTTAACGTATGCTGGATCTAATTTAATTTGATTGTCTTCTTTGGTTATACGTTTCCTCGCCATTTGCCATACCTTTCTCTTTTAACTTTTTTTTTAACATTTTTCTTTTTAGTTATAATGCCAGATATCCAATACCTGTCTAATAGATAGTACCAAACCGAATTAACCAAAGGTTCGACTATTGCATCAGTGATTGCTACCCAAAGCTCTATACCTGGATCTAATAATTTTAATATTGCGGCCGCAATCACAAAGTGGCCAACAGTAAATACTATTGTTCGGGCCAATGACCCATTTAGTCGTGTTTGAAATAGTTGTTTTATTTTTGTTTTCATTTTTATCATTTATTTTATTTGTTTCTTTCCATTAACCATATAATTATAGGTAATGAAAATGCCATTATTATGTAAATTTCTAAGGTTGTTAATTCAATTCCACATCTTAGAATACATTCTCCCCACCAATTGTTTATGGCTTCGATCATGCTTATCCAACCGGCTCAAGTTTACCGTTTTTATCTGTAAACCAAGTATAGCCTGCAACTTTAGCCTGCTTGTCAAATCCTTTAAGATTATAAGCAAACAATAAGTCTGGTTGATGTGTGTTTCTAATCAACCCGTACTTAGATTGCCTATTTCCTTCAAGGATATATGTGGCTTGTTTTGTGTTTGGGTCTTCAACAAGTTCAACTTTAAACTTGTGCTTACCAATAGTGATTTCTGTATTTTTTGGCAGATCACTGTGTGTTTTTACTTCGTTATTCATTATTTTGCCTCATTGTTATTTAACATAGTTTTCTATATTATAGCATCATATAGGTATCTGTCAACCATAAAGATGCCTAAAAAATTTATTATTTTGTTGACTGTTTGCATATAAATATAGTAGTATATTGTAATAATGAAGGAAAAAACAATGAGAAACCCATTTTTTTACGTGCCAGATATAGAATACGATCAGAATGAATTAAAGCAAATATTAGAAACAAAATGTAAATGGATGGAAATGGACGGCACTGCTGACGCTCCGTTACTATCTAAAGAGGATGTTCCTGATAGTATTAGAAAGTTTTTCAACTACACAGATCCATTTGCCACATGTGGTTATGTTAAAGTAGATGTAAAGTACGATTTAGTGCCGCACGAAGATGAACAGATTTTAGCCCCTGTGTTTGAGAGCAAACACCAACTTGCTGGTTTACCACAGTATTACGTTGATTGGTTACGCATTATTGGGTCAAGAGATTGGGGACTATCGTTTCCAGTTTCTGGAGACTTTACCAATGTTGTTACTAAAATGTATCACAAACATAATGAAGAATACATTGATGAATTTTCTTTAAACACTGCTCCTACATTTTTTCGTACTAGAGGTGAATATTTACATGGTGTTGTTAATACATCAAGTGAACCAAGAATATTATTTCAATTGAGTTTTAAAGGTCATGATATGTATGAAGCATTTGTAAATAACACATATCCATCATGTGCTAGTAAAGAAGAAGTTTTAAATAGAAATAAAATTAATCAGTAATTTACACTAAATTTTCTTTTTGAAGAACGTACTGTTTGTATTTGGCTATACTTCTTTTGATTAGATTGCGATGTTCTGATTCAATTACTTTGCCTAATACAAATCCAACAATTCGATCATCATCAACAACATCTTTTACATCAACACCATGTGGCTGTGTACAGTTGTTAATTAAAAATGCATCTGTTTCTTGAGGTATAGTACAAAACCATTTTTGTTGAGTACTCATATCTTTTGTGTAATCATATTCTTTGCACATATACAATGTATCTCTCGAACCACTCACAACAAATCTATATCCAATTGGCTCATTAGCCAGTTGATGATCTAACATGTCTTGAGTTATTGTCATATGATGTCCAGGATAGGGTGACTCAACATAATTGCCATCCACATGTGGCTTTACATTACCTGTTGACCTTGCTAGTCTTACATAAAACTTATATTCAAATGGCAGGTGTTTATCAATCCATTGTAATAGCTCAGGATATTTTTGTTTTGCCATATCATTCCAAGATTTCATTTCTCCAAAAGGTTTTGAAAAATCTTTCTTACCCATTAATGTTTCTTCATCCCAACACACAAATTTTTCTTTCCCATCAAAGTTATCTAGTATTGATTGCTTGTTTGGTATTGGTGGTATATCTAATGGTGTAAATATTGTCATCTTTGTACAAATGCCTTTTCAACTACAAAATGTGCTGGTGTAGAAGTATTACCTTCTTCCATACCAAGTGATTCAAAATATTCAATTAAGTCTTTGTTCAATCCTTGTGATCCACATATCATAAATCTATCATCCTGCGGATCTAGTGATTGGTTAATTGTTGTATGAAATAAATTATTATTTTTAATCCATTCCGTAATTCTACCTGTGTGTTTCCAATCTTGTTGTGTTAGTGTGTTAAAGTACCTAAAGTTTCCTAGTGTTACTTCTTGCCAATCATTGTTGAAAGTTTCTAACATGTCTTTATATGCTAGTTCGTTTTCGTATTGTACTGTGTGTGTTAACACAACCTTATCAAAACGTTCATATGTTAATGGATCTTTGATAATACCCATATACGGTGCTAATCCTGTGCCAGTTGCAATTAAATACAAATTACGTCCAGGCAACAAATAGTCAATCACTAGTGTTCCGGTCGACTTGCTGTTTATTAGAACTTCGTCACCTTCTTTGATATGCTGTAGTTTAGAAGTCAAAGGTCCGTCTTCTATCTTTATAGATAAGAATTCTAAAAAGTCTTCGTGGTTAGCAGAAGCAACAGAATATGCTCTCATTAGTTTTTTGCCTTCATGCTGTAGGCCCATCATAACAAACTCACCGTTGTTAAATTTTAGTGGAAAGTTTCTTGTAGTGCGAAACGAAAACGTTTTATCGCTCCAGTGTTTCACCTGCAAGACTGTTTCTTTATTGATCATTAAAATACTCCTTTAGTAGTTCCCATTCTTCAGGACAACTGTCCTTAAATTTTTGCTTTCTAATCTTATCCAAAGCATTAGTATAACGTACAAAATCTTTGATTGCAACCAAATCATCTTCTTTTTTATTTCTGTATGACAAATATTTAATTTTATTTGTCCAATCTTTTTTAAAACCTTTTGGTAGTTGATTAATTATATCACTACTCTTATATATGTTAATTAATTTATCTTTGACTGCATTTGGTAATAATTTAATATCAAGATATTTTGGCATGGAAACATATGATGGGTGTGTTCCACTTTCATTTAAATCTGTTTCGATAGCATATTTTGCCATAAACTCAAATTGTTTTATCATACTAATAACTGTGTATGTTTGAAATGTAATACTAAAGTCTAAAGTTATTGTATCTGAATGTTTCTTAATTAACTCTAACGCATTCTCTATTACTTTCCACCTAGCAGGATATCTTACGTACTCATAACTGCTTCCATATCCGTCTAAACTGATAGACAATGCAACATTTTTAAAATGTACAAAATAATCTTCAATCATTTCTTTTGTGATTTTTGTAGCATTTGTTATGATATGTAATTGGATTTCTTTTGATAATTTCTTGTCAATTAATCTTTTTAAAACTTTAAACAAATTAGAAATAAGCAATGGCTCACCTCCTGTAAATTTTAAAAACACTGTGTTGTCAATTACTTTTTCAAATGATTCAATAAAATTATCTTTTTCAAAGTATCTAAAATTCAAATGTTTATCTTCTGCTACTTCTAATATTCTGTTGGCATCTCCACGACTAAACTCTTCAAGTTCTGGATTGCTGATAATTTCTTTTAATATTTGTGAACTGCTCATGTAATCACACATTCTACATTTTAAATTGCAAAGGTTACCAAACTTTATATCAAAATTTATTGGAGCAGGTGATGGCGTAATAAAATTATTTTTTATTGCTTTGTTGGCTTCATTATAAATGTATGTTCTTAGTTGCTTGTCATTACGTATAGAATCTACTTTTTGAGATCTAAAAGACGGAATTCCTATGTCATCTTTTTCCTTACATTCAATACACTCTACAGGATAAGAATTACTGCCTAGCATCTTTCTTGATTTTTTTAAGTAATTAGAATTCCACCATTCTTCTATTGAGTTATTTGATTTAGAAACTTTAATTGAGTTAGGTGGAGGCGTGGCTATACAACAAAGTTTTTGATTACCAACAGTATCAATGGTTGAATGATAATAAAGCAATGGGCAAAAGGATTTAGACTGCTCAGATAATTTATCAAAGTCTTCTGCAGAAACTTTCTTTTGCCAATTAACTTTTAATTTTTTACTAGACTTTTCTGGTGTTTCCATACTCTACAACTGTACAACCTTCTATTTGTGGACACTGCCTCCACGGATCAATAATATATGATCCTTGTGGAAAATTATAATTTGCTGTGTCGTCTGTTCCATAAGTTACATTTGGGTTATGGGCCAACAAGTAAACTGCTGTACCTAAATCTTTAGGTGGATGATCGCCTGTGTGTTCATCTTGATAATATAAAGTTCTACCCGCTTTTTCAATATAGTGTCCAATTAGCAAACTGTATGATCCATTAGTGTATGGTACATGAGGTTTATATGCTTTGCCTACAATTACGATTGGTAAGTTATATGACATTAGTTTTTTAGCAAGATTTTCTGCTTGTACTTCTCTTGCACCCATGATAGCATCAAACAAATCATAACCTAAGCCTAAATGGTCTGCCATCCATCTTAAAGCAATATTATCACGTGGGTGACAAGCACCACCGTCGCCCATACCTGCTGTCATATATTTTGGTCCCATAATACGCATATCAGAAAATGCAAGTGCTGACGTTACTACATCAACGTTAATATTTCCTTGTTTCTCTGCTACGTCTTGAATCATGTTTACCAAACCAATCTTTGCTGAAATAAATGTGTTATAAAATATTTTAATTGATTCACATTCATCCCAAGTACCAACTACATATCTTGGATTGTTTTGCATCATTGGTTTGTAAAAATCTATAAGTTCTTTTGCATCACCAGTTTTTGATCCATCTTCTGTACCAATCATAATCATTTCTGGATTTACCATATCCCATTTAACTGAACCCATTGCAATCAAGTAAGGATTATAAACAAAACGTGCATTTGTAATCAATGGCTCAAGCTCACGTCTTGTTGTGCCAGGCAACACAGTTGATATAAGAACTACTAATTGTTTTTTATTAACAAATTGATTAACTTCTTGTAAGATGTTTTTTACAATTGTATAATCAAAATCTTTTGGTTCTAAATGTGCTGTTGGTGTTGACCCATCATACCGTGGATCATGTGGTGTTGGTGCCGCAATAAAAACAATGTCTTTACCTTTAACTGTTTCTTGTATAGTTGATTGCATTTTAAAGTTTTCTGGCTTTCTTGGTTCCACATCGTAGCCTTCTACCATGTATTGCTGTGCCATGACTTCAGCACAATCTTGTCCTAATTTACCGCAACCAATCATTGCAACTTTTGTATCTTTTATTTTCATGAATATACCCTCACTTTGTGTTGTTGTTCAAATGCATCTGCGTGTTGTCTAGTATTTACCAGTGGCTCGCCTTTGATGTTTAGGCTAGTGTTTAGTAATATTGGACAACCAGTTTGATCATAGAACTTTTTAATTAAATTATAAAATCCTGGTGCTTCTTTTTGTGTTACTGTTTGTACACGAGAAGTACCATCAGCATGTATTATTGCTGGAAACTCTTGTGGCTTTCTACATATAGCAACTGCCTGCATGTAAGGAGATTCAGTAATGCCTCCTGGCATTGTAAAGTACTCGTGTACATGTTCTTCGAGTATGGCAGGAGCAAAAGGTCTAAACTTTTGTCGTTTTTTAATATCATTTACTCTATCTTTGATTTCACCTCCCCTTGGGTCTGATAGTAATGATCTATTACCTAATGCTCTTGGGCCAAACTCTGCTCTACCACTTGCTACTCCAATAATGTTTCCATTTGTTAGAGCTTCGCAGGCAGTATCAACAGGATAGTTACCTTCAATATTTGTGCCTAAAAAAGGACCTTGCCAATTTAGTTTATCACCATAACCAAGTGCGGCCGCTCCTAATGAGTTACCTGCGTCACCTGGATTAGGCATAATCCATATGTTTTGATTTTTAGTATACATTAATGAGTTGGCTACACAATTAAGTGCAACTCCGCCCATCCACACAATATTCTTTTGTGAACTGTAAGAACGTGCTATTTCAAACAGTGTAAGAATTTTCTTTTCAATAACCAATTGTATTGATGCCGCAACATCATATGAAAACTGATGATCAAGCAATGGCATATGAGCCATCCATTCTTCAATACCAGCATGTACGTTCATTTTTAATTTTAAAGGATCTTTTGTGTCAAAAAAGTCTTTTTCAATTTGCTCTGCATACTTTGGTTCTCCATATGCCGCCATACCCATTAAAATATATTCTTCTTCGTTTGCTTTCAATCCAACTCTCTGTGTAAATGCTGAATACAATAAACCTAATGAGTGCGGATACTGATATGTTTTTAATCTTTTTAAATCGTTTGGTGCTGTGTATTCCCATATTGATATAGTGTCAAACTCTCCAATAGCATCAGCAACAATAACACAGGCACTGTTGTATGGTGATGTGTATGCTCCTGCGGCCGCATGTGCTTTGTGGTGCTCCACATATTCTAACTTATGTGGTACCATATGTTGGAACTGTTTCATATACGTCTTTGGTAGATTACAACTTTGAAATACTTCTCCCCATTGCCCAGCAACCATTTGTCTGCGTTTCTTTAGCCAAGGTCT
>CETY01147796.1_pt1 | contig 11806 bp, 15 predicted proteins | sample 361551 | NCBI WGS metagenome assembly CETY01 (sample SAMEA2623135, study PRJEB7988) | marine metagenome | biome: marine biome (ENVO:00000447); feature: deep chlorophyll maximum layer (ENVO:xxxxxxxx); material: "saline water (ENVO:00002010), including plankton (ENVO:xxxxxxxx)" | depth 45 m | reverse complement strand
ATTTGTAATCGCATAACGTCTCCACAAGCAGGTGCTCCAACCATACCTGTACCCACGGATCTATCACTTTCAGATAATCTTCCAACGTTTCTGGGTCTTTCATAATGTTCTAATACCTTATCAGAGTAAGCCATATTGTTTCTCAAATTTACCCATTGAGTAGTCATCTCCTATATCGAAGTCACATCCAACAGGGGCTCCTGGAATAATTATTCCTCTATCTAATTGTATCCAATGTTTAAGTTTTTCACTATATGTATCTATTTCTTCTTCTGGCACTTCTGCAAGAATTGAGTCGTGTACTAATGCAAATATACGGGCCTTCATCTTAGATGCTTGTATATCTGCGTGCATATCTACAGCCCCAAGAAGGTTAATATCACTAGCAGCAGACTGCACCAAAAAGTTAAGACCAGACCTAATGCTATGGCTCTTGATACCTGCATCTGAAGATTTGACATTTGGTAATCTCCTTTTTCTTCCAAAGAAACTGTAGACGAATCCGTTTTGCTCAATAAACCTATGATTCGTGTCAATCCAGTTTTTAAGTGCATGAAAAGATTTAAAATAATCATCAATAACCTCTCTTGCTTCTTGTTGGCTGAAGTAGGTTCCAGAGTCTTTAGTAACTTGTTCACTAATCTTCTTTGGCCCTGCTCCATACATTATGCCAAAAGTAACAGCTTTGGCGGCTTGTCTCGAAGTAGTATAAAACTCTGCTACGTCTTCTACATCACAGTCTAATTTAAATACTGTTTTTGCAATACTACTATGAAAATTTCCTCCTGAACGAAATACATCCATAAGAGCTTTATCTTTTGCAAGAATTGCCGCAACATATACTTCTGCTGTGGTTAAATCCATTGCAACAATTTTATGTCCTTTTGCAGCTTTAATGCAACCTTTTACAGCTGGGTTATCCCGAGGAAGCTGTTGCATATTAAGCTTACCACTAGAGCTAAGCCTACCGCTAGTAGTGCCATGAAGGTTAAACGATGTGCGGAGTCGGCTATCTCTATCCAGTTGCGGTATGATTTTATCCAAATAAGTATTTTTAATTTTGGATCGTTGACGTATGTCAAGGATAAGTCCAGGAACTTCGGATTGACTCTTAAGCTCTCCGAGTACTTCTGCATCCGTAGAGTGCGCTCCCGTTCCTGTTTTCTTTCCAGTAGGTTGCAAGCCCAAGTGGTCAAAAAGAAGGGAACGAAGCTGCACAGTAGAATTAGGGTTAAAATCTTTATCATTAATACTCTCCCACTTTCCTATTGCTGGGTTTTTATATAGTTTAGAAACTGCTTCATCTATCTGATCCTGCATTAATTCTTGTGATTTATATAATCTTGTTTTATCAAAAGGAACGCCATTGTCTTGTGCGGCCATTAAAAATCTAGTACCAGGAATGAGGATATTATCGTATACCCACTTTAGTCTGGCATTCTCTTTGATTTTTTTAAATTTATCATAAATAAGATAAGTACATAGAGCATCCATAGCTGCGTATGTTTTCATTACATCAAAAGGAATAGACCCCCATTGGAAATCATTTTTTAGTATGCCGTTCTCTTTACGATAATTGTCCATCCAATCATACATAGGCTTCTCGTAATCCCCATAAGGAGTGTACTTAATAGCTAATGTTTTTAACCCGTGATTGCCGGGGTTCTCATTAACAAGATACGATAGTAACATTGTATCTTCAAACTTTGGAAACTTAAAGTTGAAATGGTACTCAAAAAATGCCATATCAAACTTAGCGTTGTGAAATACTACTGTTTTTGCATTGAAAAGTTTTTGAAGTAGTTCTTCAGTTTCCTCGTCAAAGCAATCTGTAGAAATATACGCTCCTCTGTGGCCGTCATAACAAAGCGATATACCAAGTATATGCCCATCGCGAGGGTACAACCCAGTTGTTTCACTATCAAGCGCAATAAAAGCCCCATCGTGGTCAATGGCCGCTCGAATGAAATTGTTACAGTCTCTTGTGTCGTCAATACCGAATGCAATCTTTTCATCTATAATCACCTCCTTAATTTCACCACTAATATACTTAATGATGCTCTCTTTAGATTCATCCCACGTCTTTCTAGCTTCCGGTTTAAATGTAAGCATAGCGGGATTGATTACTGGCAGAAACTTTTTTTGTACTTGCTTGCCAGAATATTCTGTAACTGAATTTATTTTTGTAAAGTATTTCAAAGACTCACTTCCAACTAATACGACCCAGTCGTAAAGACTTAGATCAATAGTTATGTCACAGTCTCGCTTTAATACTTTCTTGATTGTAGGATCAGAACAAAGCTGGTATTGATCGAACTCAAATGCACCACCAAACTCTTTTCTGTAATCCGTCCTACTCGGTTTCGTTTCTACTAAGGCAACTTTAGCCATATAACTTCTTCCTTAATTTCTCTACTGAAGTTTGAGTTAATGCACCAGGGTCTGTCTCTTTCAAATGGACATTCCTAGCTACGAGACCAACTTTCTCACATTCACTCACTAATTTTTCTGCGGCCTGTTGGCCAGGGTCATCACCATCAAAGAATACTTCTACATATTCTGCTCCTTGTACTCGGAGCATTGATAGTTTTGTTTCATTATAGTTATTTGTTCCAAAACAGCATACAGCATTTGTAAGCCCTTTATCATGAAGATTTATCATATCAAATATTCCTTCTACCAAGATTACTGAGCCTTTAATGAACTCAACAACTGGAAAGAAAGGAAGTCTTGCCCCAGGGGGTGTAAACTTGTATTTAGGGGTTCCTTCTGCTGTATGACGCCCTTGAAATGCAACTATTTTTCCTGATATATCTCTTATAGGAAAAACTATTCTCCCTACATAATCAGGATTAGGGTGTTGAAATGCTTCAAATTTTTTATAAGTTTCTGGTTTAATATTTCTCCAGCTTCCTATAAAGGGCAATCTATTTTGGGGAAAGGACAAACCAACACTTTCAGAGCGCTTTTGTATAAGCTTCTTCTTAAAAAGTTCCCTTCTTTGTTGTAATTGGTTTGCCCTTTCGCCAAAATAATTAAATAAATTTCCTTTAAACCCACAAGAAAAGCAGTTAAAAATTCCTGTAATTTGATCAATTCGCATACTAGGATTTTTATCTGCGTGTTCTGGGTTTAAACAACTCACTAAAAAATCTCCTCCTTTTGGAAGGAAATAAATATTTTTATCTGTAAGTAGAGTTTCTACATTCACCAGCTAGGGTTCTCATCAAATTGATCGGGACTGTCGTCTCCTCCGAATACAGCTTGGTATTCTTCATGTAGAGAAGGTTGACCATCATCTTCTTCCTCTTCTTTAAATATTGGAGGATCTTTGGGGGGAGCATTATCTTCCCCGTACCTACCCCGCAAACGATTCCCATCGCCATTGAGTTCAGTTAAATCTTGTTGTGTAAACTTAAAGTCAGGTGCTAATCCCAAAATCGTGTCCCCTCTGGTACCATCCGTGGCGTGCAATACGCCGTTACTAAGGCTTGTGTGCCTCTATATCTGCGGTTACTGTATCGACCCCGCTCAATTCTATCAGAAAAATAATTACATCTATTTATATTACGAAAATACATATTCGCAGTCGGCTCTCTGTCTCCATCTATAATTACTACTAATAAGAAAGCCATCATCATTCTATTTACCTATATCCTCTATGTTATCTTTACTTATAACTTGATAAGCACCTTTATTATATGCAGGTGCAATAGTATACTCAGAAGAAGCCTCTACTTTCCAGTCTTGGCTAGGCTGGGGCTTATAAGGGGTAAGAGGAGCTGACGGATAGTCAGGCGTCTCTCGTATAACAGGCTTATCATTAGCATGAAGCTGCATATACTGTACCTTACGCTTATTTTGATATAATGATTGATTATTTTTCTTTCTACCACTAGCTGCGTATCTCATACTGCCGTTTATAATCATAAAGCCTCCACTTTTAAATATATATTATACTAGAAATACATATAAATGTCAAGAATTATTTTTAGATGTCGTCTATTTCTTCGCCAGTTTTCTGGTCGTTATCAGCTTTTTGGCTTGGCGTAAGTGCAGTCTCTGGTCCTATCTTTAAGGTTTCCCAATCCATAGTAGAAGTAAAAGAACGCATAGCGGCGGAGCGCATTTTAACACAATTAAATGTCATACAGGCATCTTCTTCTGTCCAAGGTTCCATAGCATATGCCGCATCAGCAGCATCTAGGATTCCTTTAGCAAAACGAGCTTCACCGCTAGCGTCAGTTTGGTACGGTGAGAATACTGGGGTTTTGTATTCTTGCGCCATACTCTTCAGTGCCTTGCTAACTTCTATCTGTTCCGTCCAGTCGTATTGACCTCCCCGAGAGGGTATACTTGAACGTTTTACTTGATTAATGTAATCGACAATAACGACGCCTACATTCATGTCACTTTTGACTTTTTTATCAAGTTCAGCGCGTATCTTAGACAGAGTAAGAGAAGGATCATAAATTACGTCAAGTTGTTGAGTTGGGAGAAGCTCACAACTAGTAGTTAGTTTTTTATGAAACTTAGCGTAGTTTCGATGTTCTCGATACTCTGCAAGTCTCTCTTGACTGTCTGTGAATCTTGCGGCCTGCCACTCGGCTACTTTTTCCCACTCTATAATACTTAGGTTTCTGGCCTTTAGTCGTGAGAAAGAAATACCCGTAGCAATAGAGCAACACCGTTGAAGTATTGCTATACTGTCCATCTCAATAGTGAAATAGAGGGCTGATTTACCCGAAGAATATACGCTGTTAGCTATGTTGGCACAGGTGATGGATTTCCCTGCCCCGCGGCGACCACCAACAAGAATCAGGTCTCGGGGGGAGAACGTGATCTCATTATCGTGGTCAGTATTTAAGCCGAGGGGCAGGTACTTTCCAGTGTCTTCATCTGGCTCCCACAAGGGAATACGTTGCATACTCTCTTGCGGTTCTTGAAGGTCTACTTTGTCTTCGATATCAAGAACTATCTGGTGCAGATGTTTGACTGACTCTTCCGCATCTTCAAAAGATATAGAATTGTCAACATAATCCTCAAGGGAATTAAGAATCTCTTTTTGAGTAAACTCATTCTTGAGGTATTGTAGAAGCATGTAAGGATCTGCATCTACTTCGACCGAATCTACTGCAAAGAGTAACTCTTTAGTAGCTGTGTCGCGAATCTCATACTTGAGATCCTCAATCGTAGGGAGTCGGTGAAACTTTTCACAATGCGAATCAATCGCTTTAAAAAGCGTATGATATGCAGAGGGCAAATAATGCTTGCGAGTGTTAGACCAAGACTCGAAATCTTGCAGGTCTAAAACTTGCTTCAAATAAGCACTTGCTATATTCAACGAATCCCCCGAAAAGAATACAGCCGCAATGACCCCTCACTACGGCTGTAGAATTAACACTAAATTAAGATGCTGCTGCTTTTTCCTTTTTGGCAGCTCCATCATAGTCAGACGCTGTTAAACCTCTTCGGGTCAACATAGTCTTAACACCACGTGCAGTTTTACCGATTGACTCTGCAATCGCTTCAACTGTCATGCCAGATACATCTCCAAGCTCCTCGAGAGGATCGCTCTTGTTAGAGCCCTTGGTATGTTCCTGACGGGGTATCGCGTCAATATCACCAGAACGTAACAGGCTGAGAGCCTTGCCACGTACACTGTTTACAGTTCGGTCTAATGCTTCAGCAATTCCTTCAACGAAGGCGCCGTCATTAACCATCTGTATGAAAGTAGCTTCCTCATCGGGAGAGTACGTTCTAACAGTCTCCACTTTGGGAGCTGGCTTAACATGACCAGTAAGTTCCATAGATAGAATCTTACCTTGTATAGACTTAGCAGTAAATGCTCCGCCTTCAAAGTTATCTGCAATCTGAGCATAGGTATACTCACCGCTATTGTCAGAAACAAAAGCTGCGAGAGTAGATTCTTGAGTCTCAGAAAAAGCACGAGTGCTCTTTGCTGAAGCAAGTTCTACATCAAAACCCATCTTTCTCAGTTTGCTAGAAACTGATCGTGTAGTAGTCTCTAACTGCTCTGCAGCGTCTGCTACAGTAGCTTGAGATACTGGGGATTCATCACCGACAAAATTAGTGAGCTCGTCGGTACGCTCATCTGTCCACTTAGGCAACGTTGCCATTCTCTTCTCCTAAAAATTCTAATAGGTTGGTTACTATTGTTATGCCCTTATCTTGGGCGGTTTTTGTTTTTGCGGATTCTATTCCTGACTCGTTAACAAGAATAGTCACGTCTTTAGTAATTGAACTCTTTACTTCATATCCGTTTTTAGCTAAAACTTCTTGAGCTTGGGCTTTAGTTTTAAAACTTTTCAGTTTACCACTAATACAAACTACTCCTTTAGATACTTGCTGTTCTGACTTGGCAAAGGAGAAACCAAAAGGTAATCTCACTAAATCAAATAAGAACTCATCAAAGTACCAGTTCAATAAATTTTCTGTAGCCTTTGGTCCAAGACCTGCTGCTTTACACTTGTCCGCATTTAGTTCAGAGATGTTGTTTATCTTTGTGGACAATTTTTCAGCTGCTGTCTTTCCAATTAACGGGATACTAAATGCTGGTAATAGCTCATTCATACTGCTTTTCTTAGAATGGGTTATCTCCTGCAAAAGTTTAACTGCTAGTTTTTCAGAGGAAAGAGCATCTCTAATCTCTAGGTAAGTCATATCATAGATAGACTGAAAAGAGGAGAGGCCTAGCTTCTCAATGCTCTTCGGGCCAAGCCCTTTTATCTTTAAGCTCTTTGCAAAATGCTCTATTCGTTTCTGAACTTGAGCAGGGCACAAGGAGTTTACGCAATATAGCAGATCATTTTTCCACTCAAGTGAGCTATCACAAGAGGGGCAAAATTCTGGAGCTTCTATCGCTTGCATAAAGATTCCTCTGAAATTGAAAAGATATTATATATAATTTTAGGTTCCATGTCAAGAATTATTTTTCCTCAACTCGTCGGACAATACGAGGGATAATTTCACCGCTTCGTATGACCTCGACTTGGCAACCAGTTTCAAGACCTAACTCCTCAATGTGAGCCATATTGTGTAAGGTTGCTCTTGATATAAGAGCGTCCCCAATCATTACAGGTGATAGTATTGCTACTGGTGTAACAACACCTGACTTACCTGTTTGCCACTCAACTCTCGATAGTGTGGTTACTACACCTTCTTTTTGAATTTTAAAGGCAAGTGACCCTTTAGGGTGATGAGCGGTAGTGCCTTGTTTACTCCAATACTCAATATTATCTAATCTGTGTACTTCTCCATCAGTTGGGTACTGTGATGCATCAACTGAGTTAACAGTTGAAAACCCAAGCCCCTCTAACCAACTAAGAAGTACAGTCCAAGACTCTATAAATCCATGAGGCTTCATCTCATATGCAACAAAACGTAGTTCGTTGCATCTTGGTATAAAGTCTCGGACTAACTTTAGGTTAAGTGACCCCGCTGCATAATTTCTCGCATTAGGTATAGAAATAGGAGCAACTACTTCACCATCAATTTGTACTTTCTTATGAAAGTTGATAGTCTCTGGAACTAGAAACTTCATTTTATTTGAAATATCTACTCCAATTTTTCCGTTTCCACGGGTGGTTGCTCTTACAAACTTCCCTTTATCGTATAGTATGGATACTGCCGAGCCGTCTAACTTCGGACTGCAAACTACCTCTTGTCCTTCATGAGAAGTAATCCAAGATAGTAATTCATCCTCGTCAAATGTCTTTTTTAAAGACATCATTGGAAATGAGTGACGAACTCCAGAATCTGGAGTGTATCCTACATTATTATCCTCATGCAAAGCGTCCCACTCAGCGTCAGTCAAAGGACTGTCACCACCTTCGTAGTACATTCTTGCTGCGGTTTTTTTGTTGGTATTCTCACTCATATGTATATATTATACTAGAAAATAGGGTTGGAGTCAAGAAAAATTTAGACTAATCAGGTAAATAAATTGATTTTATTAAGTCTTCAAAGTGCTCTTCAATTATTTCTTTAGCTTCTGCTAAGGATAATATCTCAATGAGGGCACGGAACAACTCTCTTGAGTTGTTAAAGTCGAGGGGCATTGCAACTCCATCAGGCGTAGGCTTCCATTCCTCATTGAAGTCCATGTAATACTTACGAATATGAATATACTCAGTACCCCTAAAAGTATTGACAACCACTCGTACTTGAACTTCTTTTTCTTCGTCATAGTGAATCACATGCTCATAGACGGAAGGTGCTTCATGCAACTGTATCATTCTTCATTCTTCAATACAGAGGACAGCGGCACTACGCTAGTCACATTCTTAGGTTTTAATAAGCGATACGAATCCGTGTCCCAGCAAAACAGTAGCAGGGTTTCTTCGGATTCTTTCGCTCGGTTTTTCTTGCTTTGAATGTACTCGGTGCTAAAGTCCAGCGTACAAACATTGTACTTTAGCTTCTTTGAGTTCTCACTACGATAAGTAATGATTGCATCACCACATTCATTTACAAGAGTGGCTAGTTCGTCCTTTTTCACGACGCTCCTTAGTAGGTAGGTAAAAAATCTTTTACTGTCCTTACCTTTAGAGCAAAAAGTACCTCGGGAATCTCACCCGAGGAAAGTACTAGTCAGCCATTAGGCCCGCAAAGTATTGTGCGGCTTTACCAGTCATCTTGGATATAATATCCATGTCTGGCTCTAAGCCCTTATCAGTTATAGCGGCTACTAACGTATCTTGTGCAGCTTGCTTAGATACGCGTGTACCACCTGAGGAAGTCCCACCACCATTCCCCGTAGCTTGGGCCTTTTTTACATAGACCCCTGCTTTTGTTAAAATCATTCGAACTCCGTTAGGGCTCTCTTCGAGTTCGTCTGCTATCATCTTTACAATCTCCATTGATGTTTCAGGAGTTGGTTGCTCTTGCTCGTACATTTCTACTGCTTGTGCTTTTTTCTCGTCATCCCACGCCATTTTGCGTTTTCCTCTTTTTTGTTGTTGCTGGAAATAAAATCGGTCGCCCATTGGTTCCCTCATTTTTATAAATATTATTATACTACTATTTTAACCCTCATGTCAAGAATTATTTTTCGCATCTGTCCAAATTGTTAGAGAATACTTTTCCCCGTCAATTAATTCTGTAGATAAGTGTGGATGGGTTATTTGGCTTGGCCATATAATTAAATCCCCAATTTCTATACTATCATTAGTAAAATCTTGCCTGAGAAATTTTAGTATTCCTCCTTCATAATTACTATTTAATTTTATACTTCCACTGATGAAACTCTGGTCTATATGCTCTCGTAGGCGTATCTGAGTATCATTACTATATTTAACTGCAAAAATACTATCTACTTCTACCTGTCCATTGAAAAACCATATATCATACATCTCTCTAAGAACTATATTATCAAACTGTTCTTTAATTAATTCATACAAATCAGGAAAATGCTTTTTTAATTGTATATCATGAGTTGAATAATTTCTATCATAAGACCCTTTTGTCCACAAATTACTTTCTTCTAATATATCTACTACTAGCGTTGCAAAATTAGAAGTTAGAAACTTAGTATGAAATATGTCTGTACCAAGCTCTGTTAAGTTCTGCGGGTAAAATATATTATCCATTATATTTTTTCAAGATTAATGCCATACTCTTCCAGGTGAGTTAATTTACCTAAGTCACAGGCTAATGAGGCAGCATAGTATCCTCCTCTTACAAGCTCTTCAGTGTTTTCCCATACGTATATATAATAACACTTACTTGAATACTTTTTTACATAATCTATTTCATGCGCTTCTTTTTCTACTACTGCGGGCGCATGATAAAAAGCAGACCAAACAGTCTCTCCAGAGTTAAACTCTTCAGATACACACTTATCAGGTAAAAAGGCATGCCCTTTTCTATCTTCTACTGCTGCAGGTCGTGTAGGTACTCCTACTCTATCAAGTATTCCTTTTATAAAACCTGAAGAACGATATAGTCCTTGAGCAATTTCAGATACAGACTCACCACGTAGGTAAGACTGTATTGCATCTTTAATTTCTTCTTTGGTTGCTCTTTTACCCCTTAACTGAGATTTTCTAGTAGCTCTAAAACTTTCTCTATCCTCAAACTCTTGAATTATATTATTAAGTCTCGTAGTATTATACGAGATGTTCAGGATTCCACACGCCTCCTTTTTGGTGATAGGTTTTTCCGTCGACAGTAACGCTATCACGTGTCGGATGTTCTCCTGAGTCAGCTTCTCGTGGTCTTTCTTTTTCACTCTTGCCAATTAATTCATCCTCCAATTTAAATAATAAACAACACATCGCGTGTGCTAAATGTGATAAACCTGTTTCTTCATCATTTTCTTCCCCGTCTATATGTGCAAAGATATGACGCAGAGCAGCACTTGCATACCTATTTTGTAGGTCTGGTACTTTTCTCCAGTTTTCTGCATCATACTTTTCTGCACCATAAGTAAGAACTTTACCTATTTCTAGCATAGATTTGGGAGGGAGTAAATGTAATTTAGGTTTATCCCCGTCGTACTTTCTACCTTCGTCCACCCACTCTTTAGGTGGGCCACTAGTGTACCCCCTGTCATAATCCACTATCATTGTTCCTGTCGATTATTTAATATTTCTTCTTTTAGTTTGGCATTCTCACCTGTTGCTCTTTCCTTTTTAACTCGGTGATTATTCTCATACGGAGTAACCCATCTCAAATTATCAACATGAGGGTTGAGACCATTATCATCTATATGGTCTACTATATACACACTTTGTATCCACTTTTGTTGTTTTACATTAAGAGTGTGCCACAGCTCCGAGAAACATAAAGGTACCGGTTTAGGTAGAAAATGCTCTGCTACGAATATATGGGGTTTAACCCCCACCTTCACTTGTTTGCCATACTTATAGTCGTTATTAACACTAAGTCTAGTACTGGACTTAGGGATAAACGACCCTTTAAAATCGTCATAACTTAAAGACAGCTGACAGCCTGCATATCCATTCATTGAGCTCCATTTTAGTTTTTTCCCTTTCTTACCCATAATATTCCCATACTGCGATATTTTGTAGGCGGAGGCATCATATTGATCTGTGACTATTGGTTTCCAAATCTCATCTTCTATTTCTCCGAGTATTTGGTTTCCTGTTACACTATCTCGTGGTCGAATAGGGTTAGTATATCCGAACTTTTGTCTCCATCGACGTATAGTTCCTATATTGGCAATATCATATCCCATACTCCTATAGGCATAGAACTTTTCTTTATCAGTCATACCTTTTTCAATATACTCTTCCATTAATAACCTTAATACTGGCTCACTCTCTTTAGTGAGCATGTTTTTCTTTCCTCTGTTTCCACTCGGCATCTTAGCCTCCTTATTTCCACGGTAACAGGGTCATACCGATCATATTCAGTATAACCTCAATTAAAATAAAAAATACTGAACCTACTCCTACTTGCCAAGCCCACCACTTCCAGCCTTCTAAGTTAGAAGCCCAAGTAGCTAATTTACTTTTTCTGGCTTTATCGTAGGCTCCAGTATTTTCACCTATTTTTTCAGCCCAATAGTTTGGACTAACTACGTTTTTCAATCCTTTGAGTATTTTAACTATCACCTTTTAGGCCGATACCAGTTTCTACATTGAACCATATTATCAAATTCACCTGTTGAGACCTCCTGTCTACAGGTTTCATTTAGTTCTTTATTGCCTGGCTCAAAAACTGCAACCATGGTTAAAACCCCAATAATTATTAGATAATCCATTTGTACTCCTTACTTTTACCGAGATATTCGTTGTTGGTAATCTGCTTCATCTTCACG
>CETY01197535.1_pt1 | contig 11818 bp, 5 predicted proteins | sample 361551 | NCBI WGS metagenome assembly CETY01 (sample SAMEA2623135, study PRJEB7988) | marine metagenome | biome: marine biome (ENVO:00000447); feature: deep chlorophyll maximum layer (ENVO:xxxxxxxx); material: "saline water (ENVO:00002010), including plankton (ENVO:xxxxxxxx)" | depth 45 m | reverse complement strand
GGAACGGATCCTACTACCTTAGAATCAATTGCAATTTGTTCTTTAATGTCAGAGTACTTCATACTATTTATCCTTTAAGTGCAGCTGATGGTACTGTGAAGTCTTTTGTATAAAGAACTTGATTAGTTATTCTAGCATTGGATATATAACCTTGATAAAATACAGTATTATGTCTTCCTATATATACTCGAGTGTAGGTTGACAAGTCCTCAGTATATGTGTTAGATGATGTACCTGCATTACCTCCGTTAATATACAGTCTAATCTTATTGTCCGATTCTCTTGTTACTGCAAGATGATGCCATTCATTATTTGGTACACTATTATTAGGACTTGTGACAAAATCTGAAGTGTTCCACCAAGAAAGATTATTATTACTTCCTACATAAAATAAACGGTATGAACTTGTATTATTTCTATCAGCAAAAGGCACAATTCCAAAAAGTGGATCATAACCACTAGTTTTGGTAATATACGCCCAACATTCTATAGTAAATACTCCTGCTCCGATAATAGCATCTGTGTGTACCAACATAGAAGCAGCGCCACCATCAAAATAACCAGATCTCATTCCTCCTGTAGGAGCAAAAGCAGAAGCACTTGCACCAGCTTGGACAGCTATAGCTGTTCCACTATTTCCTCCGTTTGTAGCCAAAGTAGAAGTATGAGCGGCTAACAACTTAACATTTGATGCAGTAGTTGTAACTCCTTCTTGAAATGACGTCGTTGTAGTTAGCGTTTCTCTTAAAGGAATAAAAGGATATCTAGATATTCCATCTGTAAGTCTTAAATCTGAGATATTACCATTAAACTCTCTTCCGCTATTTTGATGTCCTATATCATATTGAGTATAACTAGTTATATCTGTATTATCACTACCACTTGAATATAAACTTCCATCAACATAAACATTTACAATTCCATTAATTCTTATCATAGCAACATGATGCCACGCATTTAGTGAAATTGCAACTGTTCCGTCAAGCTGAAATGTCCAACTTCCTGTATATTTGATTTTAGCATTAATGTGATTTGAACTATCAATTGAAAGCCAAACACCATTGTTAGATCCATCTCTTGACATAAATATTACGTCTCCAACTGCATCTGATCCAGTTGCAGTTGGATATATCCAAGTTTCTAATGTAAAATTACTTCCTAGACCTAAATAATTATTAACAATTGTTAATCCATCTCCAGTACCATCAAATAGTATAGAAGGTATAGAATATTTTTGAACTCCAGTATCTGATTGTACATTTCCAATAAGTTTAAGATTATATCTACTACTTCCGTCAATAATTTTACCATCAACTCCTTTAAATAATAATTTAGTATGAGCAGCAGTTATAGAAGTATTAACATTTGTGTTAGAAGGATACGTACCTCCTGTAGTTGTTAATGGACCTGAAGGTGGAGTAAATGCCCCAGTATATACTGCAGTTCCAATAACCATTCTATAATCTGCAAAAACAATATCGGATGAACCTTCTCCTCCGTCACTTGAAACTCCAAAACTTATATCACCGTCTTCATTATCTACTATTGTTCCACTGTATGAACCAGTAGCTACCTGAACTCCATTAACATAAAAATATATGTTATTTCCGTTTCTCACATAAGCACAATGATACCATACTTTTTCAGTCATTACATAACTTATTCCTGTAGGACTAAATGCACTATAGATATCCCATGCACCACCTGTATTAGGCTCTCTGCCTGCACTAGATGCATATAACTGTAATGTTTTTTGTGTACCACCACCGCCTAGATAAAAGGTAAATGCCCACGGACAAAAATCACCAGATGATGCCCAACCATGAGTAGTTACAACATTTGCCGATCCTCCAAATTCATTTACATACATCCACCATTCAATAGTAAAATTTTCATTGGTTAATGCAAAATCATTATGATCAGAAATTCTTATTCCACTATTAGCATAAGCATGAATGCTACCACCGTGTTTAGATACATCATATACGTGATGTTTATAAGGAGTAAAAGGTATCATCTCTGGTGTACCATTAAGAGTCATTGCATGATTATTTGATGAACTATCTCTCATCATTGCTTTAGCACCTAATAGAAAAGTAGTTCCGGATATAGCAGTTAAAGGTTCAGTAGGAGGTGTAAAGTTTGCAGTATATACTGCAGTTCCAGCTACGACTCTTGCATCACATATGTATCCATTAAAACGATAATTACCATCGCTAAAACCGCCTACAGTAACTTTTCCTGTTTCATTTAAGTTACCTGGAGATCCTGTTCCAACTGCAACACCGTCAACATATAATGTCGTTGTGCCACTTACTTTACATGCAGCTATATGATGCCATCTATTATTATTAACTGTTCCTAGCTGAATTGATCCAGCACTAGGTTGATTCCATTGAAATCCTGCAAAACCATCGGTATCATCATCTAGATATAAATCCCAACCACCTGAGTTCATAGTTGATCCAGATCTAGTTGACATTATAATATCATGATGAGCATTTCCCGGATCTGCTGTTCTATATACCCAGGCCTCTACAGTAAAATTTCCAGTACCACCTAAATTTGAAGCATTGCCATTATTTGTTGTTCGAACATAATCATTAGCAGCATTAACATAAAGACTATATCCTGCAGAATTATAAGGGCTAAAGGTTCCTTGTTGAGATGAACCAACATTATTTATTGTTCTAGAATTACCGGTACCATTATTATCTACAATCGTAGAATTTATTCCAGCATCTCCTACACCTCTTAACAACAATGTTGTTCCTTCTGAATTTGCTACGGTAGTATCAAATGTCAATGTAAATGTAGAAGCAGCAGAAGCGATATTAATACCGTCACTTGCTGTAAATGTCAATGTGCCGGTTGGCATACTGGCTGATCCAGCTGAATCCTGTGTCTTAGGTTCTATAGTATAGACTGAAGAGTCATTTGATATATGAGCAATATTATTCATTGCAGTGTTAGCCGAATATCCCCATGTTATAGGCATTCCTTCTGGATCAGTTGCAGCTAATGTAATTGTTGTAGCAGTTCCATTTAGATATGCTGTCGCATCTGTTGCTAATTCATAAGTTCCTGCTGGGCTAGTAGTAAATGATGGATTTGTATTCACTATAGCGACATTAAACCAACCTTGTCCAGTATGAAGATATAGTTTATCTTGATTTGTAGTAAAGGCATACGTTCCTTCTATGCTATCACCATAGAGTCCTACCGGAAGAAAAGTATTACTTCCTGTACTTACAGCAGAATCATATATCAATGTCTGGCCAGTTATTCCGGCTCCATCTGCTACTGTCTTTTTAATTGATGATAACTTCATATTATCTCTCTATCATTACCCAACCTTGGTTCGCATCTACAAATACTAGGCCAAGAGCTGATCTGTTAATATCCATTACAAAATTTGAATCTGATCCCATAATCTTACTATTATTTCTCTGTATTGTAATATTGTTTGTTGCTGATGTTCCGTAAGCATCTACAATTCTTACCTCATCTCCTAATGTAGGACTTGCTGGTAAAGTAATAGCTTTAGCTCCACTTGTAGTATTTACAAATACACCTTGTCCAGCAACTGCAGTATAATCAGCGGTTTTAACTCCCTGCCAATCAGTACCTCCAGCAACTCTTGCCTGAACATAAGCCGAATCAACTACAGGCGATATCGTTGCTAGGTTAACAGTAGATGCACCTCTGTAATCACTGATTTGTATTACGTCATCTGAATCTGCTCCAGACGTTAGTACTACTGTAGTTCCGTTTGTTGCAGTATAGTCATCACTATCTACAAGCAAGATACCATTTAGAAACACCTCGATGCTAGTTGCATTATATGATAGAGTTTGTCCTTTAACATCAGCTCCTGCAAATGTGGTTTGAGCTGAGTCGGCATCATATCTAAAGTGTTTAACCCCCTCACCAATACGATCAAATGAAGATATGTTAATAATATCATCACTATCGGCACCGGAGTTTAATACGATTTGAGCACCATTTGTAGCTACGTAATCATTTGAATCTGTTAATAAGATACCATTTAAAAATACTTGAATACTTCCAGGTGTATAGGATAATGTCTTACCGTCAATATCAGTTCCACCAAACGTTGTTTGAGCAGAATCAGCTTCATAATCATATTGTAATATTCCTGTAGCTTTTTGTTGTATAGATGAACTATTAGCGATTAAAGTATTTACTGCAGCCGAATCAACTGTTCCTGCTCCAGAAACTGTAATTGTCTTAGTAGATCCTGAACCAGTAGCTGTAACTCCAGCACCTACAAAGTTTAATGTAGTACCTGCAGTTGAAAGACCTGATCCTTCTTCTTGTACAGTTACTCCGCTTCCACCACCTGATATCGTAATTGTTTTAGTTGCACCAGTTCCTGATGCTACCACTCCGTTTCCTACAAAGTTGAATGTTGTAGCGGCAGTTGATAGACTACCTCCTTCATCTTGAACTGTTATTGCAGAACCACCACCTCCGCCTGAGGCTGCTTCTAAACTAATTTTTCCTGTAGAATTATCATAAGTCATGACATAGTTGTCTTGACTTCCTCCTACAGTTTGATCTGCATCAAATACAAAATTACCTAATAGTACATCACCTGTACCATGTGGTTCAATATCAATATTGCCGTTTGAAACTGATACAATTTTAGCGCCATTAACATCTAACGCTCCACCAAGTTGAGGTGTAGTATCTTCTGAAACATTATTAATTGAAACCGCTTGAGCTCTTGCATCTGTATAATATAAATTTGTATTTTCTGTTAAATTTGCTGTGGTAAATCCTGTAAAATTTCTTGTTCCAATTCTTGCTGCATTACCCATGTGAGCATGAGCTGAACATTGATAATGTAACATAGATGGTGTAGCATCACCTACTACTATTTGAGTGTATGCTCCAGAATTTCCTGGTGTACCACTTGTAGTTACATTAGTATTAAAGATGTTAGTTTTGGCTGCTTCATAATAGAAACGTAAAGGATGGCCATTATTAGTTCCATCTGACTGATCAAATTTATATGTACGTCCCGGAGTTAAAGTAAGTAATGGACCTTCTACTCCATTCATTACATAACCAGAACTTGATCCTGTACTGTGATAACGGTGAGCTGTAGTTTTACTTGCAACTGTTACTGCAATTGTAACTACTGCTTGATTTGAACTTGCACTAATATGATCTAGGTTTTTTATTATAGGAACTTCTAATGTTCCATCTATATCTGCACTTCCTGATATATCTAAACTAGAAGCTTCAATCTCTCCACTTGTTTTAAATATAACATTATCACCACCATCTACTTCAAATATGATTTGATTATCAGTACCAAATTTTATTCTGTTATCAGCATCTCTTCCTATTTCTAAAGCAGCGTTAACAACAGATGTAATTCCTGTTTGAGCAGCATCTAAACTCACTGCACCACTTGATACCGCAAAAAATGTATCACTAAAACTAGCAACACCTTTATTTGACGTTGTAGCCTCTTCAGCCGCAATTGTTAAAGTATCTGTTGCTGAAACCGTAGCATCTATACCTTCTCCAGCAGTAACTGTTAAAGTATCTCCTAAGGCTACAGCTTGAGTATTACTTCCATCACTTAATGTAAATGAAGAGTTAGATAGCTTAGCATTTGCAATTGATCCTGCTAGTTGTGTACTACTGACTCCACCTGATTTAATAGTGACTGCTCCTGATGAAACTGCGAAATCAGCTGAAGCAAAACTTGCAATACCTTTTGCAGAGGTTGAAGCATCATCAGCATTTATAGTATTACCAGACTTAGTTAAACCTGTACCTGCTGTAACTTGACCAGCTCCTGAAAACTGACTGAATGTTAAAGCAGTGGATCCAAGAGTTATTGACCCAGTATTTGTAAGAACGAATCCAAGATTTGCATTTACTGTTCCTTCTTCTACAAAGGTAAATGCTCCTCCTGTTACTTCAGAATTTTGATCGAAGTCTGTAGCTCTTGTTGGTGCACCTGAACTATTAACTGTGTAAATACCGTTTTGAGATCCTGTACTTTGATTCTTAAGAAGTATTCTATCACCAGTTGAAAGTGAAACTCCATCTACAGTTTGACCATTAGCAAAAGCTGAGGATAAAGTACCATTTGCTGTTGTTGCTATTCTAACTGAAAGTTTGACATCTAATCCACTTGCAACTCCATCAACATAGGCTTTAACCGATTGTTGTGAGGGTGGTCTAGTAGCACTATTAGTTGACATATTATCTTCATCGATTAAAGATAAGTCTCCGGCATCAACATAAGCTTTTATAGATTGTTGTGAAGCAACTTTAGTAGCTGAATTGGAAGACATATCGTCTTCATCAAGAAGTGCATTAGTTATTCTTGCATCTGCTCGAGCATTAGTATAATATAAATTAGAAGAATGTTCTGATATATTTTGTGTGGTTATACTAATATCACCTGTACCATCAAATGATACACCTGCAATATTTCTTGCATTTTCTAATGCTGTTGCTGTTGCAGCATTACCACTAGTACTTTGATTTAATGTACCAACTACTAAATCAATAGTTCCATCGCCATCTTGATAGGTAGCAGTGATTCCTGTTTCAGTATTACTACCAAACATAGCTCCTACAAGATCTTGGATATTCTCAGAATCTATATTTAATGTAACATCACCACTAGCACCACCGTTTAATAATCCTTTACCCGCTACAACAGAAGTAATATCTCCACCACCTCCACCACCAGCGGCTGTAAATGTAATTGTATCTCCAGAAGCATTTGTAGTGATAGTCATATTACTACCGGCTGCAAATGTTAAAGTATCTGTAGCTCCATCGGCAACAACATCATCTTGACCTGATACTGAAATCGTTTTAAAGGCTTCTGTAACTGTTCCTCCAGCATCTGCAGCTGGTGCCCATTCTGAACCTGACCATTTTAATATCTGGTTTGTAGATGGAGATGTACCACTTACATTTGATAAGTTTCCAATAGGAATATTAATATCTGCGCTACCATTAAAATTTACTCCAGCAATTGCTCGAGGTGTAGCTAAAGTTGTGGCAGTTGCAGCATTGCCTGAAGTATTCTGAGTACCTGCGGTATTAACACCTGGGAGAGCAATATCAGCAGATCCATTAAATGATACTCCACCTATAGCTCTTGTATTTTGTAAAGTAGTCGCAGTAGCAGCATTTCCAGAAGTATTTTGATTTCCTCCAGTATTAACACCCGGTAAAGTAATATCAGCAGATCCATTGAAAGATACTCCACCAATATTTCTTGCAGTAGTTAATGTGGCTGCTGAGCCGGTTGTACTTTGATTTAATGTTTTGATTGATACGGCACCAGATGAAACCGTAAAATGATTTGTATTAAAACTAGCTACACCTTTATTAGATGTTGTAGCATCTTCAGCAGAAATAGTAAGAGTATCAGTTGATGAAACAACTGCGTCTATACCTTCACCAGCTGTAAATGTTAACGTATCACCTAAAGCAACTGATTGTGTATTACTACCGTCTGTAATTGTAAAAGATGAATTAGCTAATTTAGCGTTTGCAATTGATCCAGCCAATTGAGCATTTGTAATTGTACCAGATAATGAACTTGTAGGATAATTAGTGGCATCGGATAAGTCAAAGGCTGGAGTTGCATCAGTTGCTCCTAATGCTAAAGATACTCCACCATAACTTACAGTAGAATTTGCTAATTTAGCATTGGCTATTGAACCTGCCAATTGTGAACTACTAACACCACCGTTTTTAATTGTAACAGCACCCGATGAAACTGCAAAATCAGCACCATCAAATGAAGCTATACCTTTATTAGATGATGTAGCATCTTCTCCAGATATTGTAGTTCCAGATATATCAATACCTTCTCCAGCAATAAATGAAGCTGCATTCAAAGCATCTAGTTCTGCTTTAGTCGCTAATCTTGTTCCACCTGCTGTAGAAGCATCATGTATTCGTAATGTTTTATTAGTGGTATCAAATGTTATTTCGCCTGCAGCACCTGTAAAAGAATTATTTTGCGCGTTGGTGCCTCTTCTGAATTGTAATGTTGTAGGCATTTTTTACCTCAAATTTCCTATATTTAGTATATTTATATAATATATAGAAGCTAATTTAAGCTCCGACATGTGTTTCTCCAGCACCATAATCTAACACTTTGAACTGTCCAAACGGTTCTAAACAATCATATATTGTTCTTAAACTTGATCCAAACTCATCTACATCTTTACTTCCAAGAGTATTAGACCCATCATCTTCTCTAGCTCTATTGTTTCCATCGCCTTCTGTATTTCTTAAATCAAAATTAGTAGATCCAGGTATTGTAGTTGTATTAGATGTAGTTAAACTTGGAGTAGTTCCTTGAGCATCTCTTAGTTGTAGTCCTCCTGCGGTTCCTACACTGATTTTTGCAGATCCTAAATTTAAAGAAGATCCTGAAAGATATAAATCTCTCCATTTTTTTGTTGCTGTTCCAAGATCGTATACTTCATCTTGTGAAGGAATGATGTGTTGAGCTACAGCAGATAAATCTACACTACTTCCACCGCTTCCACCATTTTCGCTAATTAACTTTAGTACATCTTGTTCACCTAAACCTCCTCCACCTAATGAAAGCGCTTTTTGAATATTTTGTACATGAGCTTTATGTTGATCATCATATTTTTTAAGAGCAGGTTCTAATAAAGGTTTTATATCATTTACTTCAAGTGATTTGCCCGGATCTCCTTTTTCTCCAGAATCACCTTTCTCACCGCGATCACCTTTATCACCTTTTAAGCCTTGAGGTCCACGATCTCCAGTTTTTCCTTGTTTACCATTGATTCCATCTTTTCCTTTTGGACCTTGTAAGCCTGAATATCCATTTTCTCCTTGTAATCCTTGAGGGCCCTGTGGACCTGATTCTCCTCTTTCGCCCTTGTCTCCCTTTTCACCGGTTGGACCTTGAGCACCTCGTGCACCAATCTCTCCCTGTATACCTTGTTCACCTTGTTCACCTATTTGTCCTCTACTGCCTTGATCGCCTTTTTCACCTCTCTTGCCAACTTCGCCTTTAAGGCCTTGCTGACCGGTTTCACCGGTTTCTCCGGCTTTACCTTCTTGTCCTCTATCTCCCTTTTCACCTATATCTCCTCGTAATCCTTGTAAACCTGTTGCCCCTTGTTCTCCAATTGAACCACGTTCACCTATAGGGCCTCGATCACCATGTAAACCGTCAAGTCCAGGGATACCTCTCTTTCCTCTTTTTGGAGATTTCTTAAGATATTCTATCTCTTCTTTTAACTTTTTAAGAGATAAAGCTATAAGAGCTTCATTAATTACTTTTGACATAATTTAATTTGCCAATGCTTGAGCAACGTTCTCTAAAACCTGCAATTCTTTTTCTTTAACTTTATTATCTAAAATTTTACCTTCTTCATCTAAAGGATTAACTTCTTCTATTATTTCCGGAACTTCTTCATAATAGTCTTCTTGTTGATTATCATCAGGTTCTTCTGTTTCTCCGCTTTCAGCTTCTCCTTTTATTTGTTTATCCATTTCTACAACATCATCATCAGACATTCTTAAAACATTTTTCATAACCCAGTCTTTAGAAAAGTAAGTACCTATAAGTTCAGCATTTTTCATAGTTTCGAGAGTTTGAATTCTTTCTCTTAACATTTCAGCATCACGAAGTTCTGTGAAATGGTTATCTCTTACATAGTCTACTATGACTTTATTTTTCCAAGATTTCCAATCTTCTGGTGTAGTAATACCTTTAAGAATACATTGTTTTTCTAAAATTTCTAGAAATACTTTACTAAATCTTTTTCTTAAACGATCAATGAATTTTTGAAATTTTAATTCATCTCTACTTATTTCAGTAGCTCTTCCTAATATACCACTAACTTGTTCTTGATCTAAACGACTCATAGGAACATTTAGCGATTGGAATAATTTCTTCTGAAAATAAATTATATCATCTATTTGACCAAGATTATCACCACCTGGTAATGTAGTAATCTCTGTACCTCTACCACCTTCTCTTCGCGGTAACCAAAAATCTTCTAACATTGACATGTGTTTACGATCATCTTTTATTTCACCAGTCTTAGCATCATATACTAATTTATTACGATATCTAGTCATAATATCTTTTAAATATTGTTCAGCTTTACCTCTTGGTAAATTACCTACATCAATATAAAATATTCTTCTTTCTGGAGCTCGAGCCAATCTGTATATAACCAATGAATCTTCCATCATTCTTAATTGATTTATTGCTTTAAGAGCTTTATGTAAGTAAGATACAACTTTCTTTTTATCTTCACTTAATAATCCAGAAGTTACATAGCATATTGCATCAGTTGATATTTTAACTCCTGAAGAATAATTACTTCCACTTTTCTCTTGAAATATAAAATACTCATCTGTTTTTTGAACTAAATTTGCACCAGTCTGTTCATCTTTTTTCTTTTTAACTTGTTTTACTTTTCTAATCTTGGCAGCATCAATAGGTCTTACTTCTTGTATCCCAGCTTTAAGATTAGATTCATCAACCACTAAATGATAATATATTCTACCATCAACGTACCATCTTCTAAATATATCATGACCCAACTCTTCAAAATTTAACATTTGAGTCACGTTACTGAATTCTTCGTTTAATTGATTTTTTATTGTTTGACTTACACCTTGTAAGTTATCTAGTACTAGACTAACTGAAGCTTTTATTTCACTTCCACTAATCGCTTCATTAATGATATCTTCTACAGCCATATCAACTTCAGGCTGATATGCTACACCTCTGTATTTCATAATCAGTTGTGTATTATCTTTAGAGTCATCTCCTTCAATATTAAGAAATTGACCGTAGTGAGATCCAGATGCTGTTACATAGCCTGCGCCGTCATCATCTACTTTTGGTACTACAGATAATAATTTTTTATTTTTCTCGTCTTTAACTCTTTTAAGTTCAAAGCCAAATAATTTTATTCCGCCATTATCAGCCATATTTAATCCTTATAGTGGGAGAGCATTAAGCTCTCCCTATTAATATGTATATTAAGATGTAGTATTAGATTCCCAATACTGTACAGCAAACTCACAGTCAAATTCTTCAATCGCATCTGCAGCATCGTAAGTTACAGAAATTGATCCTACAGTTGTAGGAAATGCGCCTCTGAAATTGTAAGTTTTGGTTGTTGCACCATCTTTATCAAGTTGTTCTACTACAAGGTCTGCTTGGTAATCTACAGGGTTTGTTAATCCTGTATTAGCTGTATGAGCATTAATACCATTCATCCATCTTTCAAGAGCATTTCTTGTGTCCATTGTAGTATCATTTATTATTGTAACAGTCCAAGGTGCAAATGTTCTGTCTCCAGCCACCTTTAAGTTTCTACCTCTGAAAGGTACCGTTATTAAACCAATAGTAGATTCTGGTAATAACGCAGACTTACATAAGAATGATGATAATTCAACATCACCATCTGCATAACCTGGAAAGTTTATTGTTGCTTTGAATAGATTAGGACGAGCGCCTCCACCTCTGATTTTGGCTTTAAAATCGTCAACTCCTAGAATTGCCATTTTTTACTCTCCTTTCCTAAACTGTGCCGACGATTTCAGTGAAATCGACGCCGGTTCTAACTCCGACAAAATTTAATGTTACAAAGTTAATAGAGCGAGCAGGTTTTACAAATACATTTGCAATAAACTCGTTTCTATCAATCACAGCGGCTGAGTTATTAGTTGAATCACAAACTAATTTAAAGTCTGTAATACCTCTTCTTCCTTTGATCTCTCTTAGGAATGGTTCAAC
>CETY01454897.1_pt1 | contig 11819 bp, 9 predicted proteins | sample 361551 | NCBI WGS metagenome assembly CETY01 (sample SAMEA2623135, study PRJEB7988) | marine metagenome | biome: marine biome (ENVO:00000447); feature: deep chlorophyll maximum layer (ENVO:xxxxxxxx); material: "saline water (ENVO:00002010), including plankton (ENVO:xxxxxxxx)" | depth 45 m | reverse complement strand
TTTGCTTTAAAAGAGTCATTAGTAAGCAATGGAATAATCTTCTCAGCCAATAAAAAACCATTTTTACTTACCCCAACAATTAATAATTCTTTTTCACTGTGATACTCCTCAATAATTTGAAATGCAATTCTTGCTAGTTTTTTCTTTACATCATCATCATTTAGTATGAGAGTGCTTGTTTTTTTCATTTATAATATTTAAAACCGGGCTACCAATTTAAGATTTAATCTTCTAGATGTTAAAAAACTTGGTATGGAATATTGCCTGCCACTAACATCTCTTATCCATGTGTAATTGGTTGTATTAGATATATCCAGTAAGTTAAATACTTCAAAAGCAATCCAAAGAGCTTCTATCTCATTGAAAATAGATTTCTCTTTAAACTTGGATCTGTCAGTTTCATTATTTATGAGGTCTTTGGAAAATCCTATGTCTACTCTTTTATAAAAACTGGATCTTAAAGTATCAGAATATCTTTTATTTCCAGGGGGGCCATAAGGAAGTCTTGATGCTACAAGAACATTTATATTAACTTTCATATTACTCCATTTTACTTTTTCTGTGTCCCAATCATCTGGCATCTGGTCTTGAAAAAACATAGAAAATGATAATCTTTGGTCAGTTGGTCTTGGAATAAATCCTGGTTCATATAGTATACTATCTGCTCTGTTCTGATCTATAGTATATCCAGGTATAATTTTTTCTCCATTTTGGTTGAAGTATTCATAATAGAAATCATTAGATAAATCTTCTTTTGTCTGCAACCAACTCAAGGAAGCATAGGACTGAATTCCTTCTACAAACTCACCGTTAATTTTTAAATCAATTCCTCTAGCATAGCCTGATGCTAAGTTTTCTCCGTAGTAGTTAACTCTTACATTTTCTATTTCATAAGGAATAATATCTTGTAAGAATTTATAATATATTTCAGATCCAAATTTGAATTTTCTATCCCACATATTAAAAACTAAGTCACCACCAGCAACTATATGAATTGATTTTTGAGCTCTGATCATTGGGTTGATACTGCCATCTAAATATCTTGCTGCTCTGTAAAATGGCGGTTGATAGTAATATCCAGTAGCTAACCTAAATGTTATGTTCTTTCTTATGATTTGGTTATTTTCATTTCTGTAAAAGGCTGGTCTCCACTTAATATTGACTCTGGGAGAAAAAACAGTTTGATTGTTAAATGTCCAATAATTAGCTCTAGCTCCAATTGTGGCCGTAAAATAATCTTGGCTAGTGAATGTGGTATCTAAATTAAAATTACTATCAGTAGTATATTGAAGATTTATTTCTTTTGATCTATTAAATTTGAATCTATGCTGAATAAATCCAGTTAATCTAGAAGATGCTATTTTATTATTTGCTCTTATAAGGTTGCTGAGGACTAATTGTTGGTATGGAATAGAACTTGGATCTTGATATCCAACACTATCAATAGGTTTTGGAGTATTAAATCTAGCTGAATCTAAATAGTTCCATTCTTTTATATCGTTGGTTACTTTTTCTCCTTGAAGCTTTAATCCCCAACTTGTTTTTTGCTTTTTATTTATAAAATCCCCTTTGTGATAAAAATTAATTACGTTAGCTTTTAATTGATTTCTTGCATGATTTAAGAAAGCTCCAACTCCTCTGTTGTATGCAACATCTCCATATTGATCGCTACTTAAGTCTCTCTCTAGTTCATCTAGTCTATATTCACCTAATAAGTCAAAATATTCTGTTTCATCAGTATTGAATGTCGAAATGAAATAATTAAGAGAAAGTTTTTCAGTAGTTTGGTGTTGAAGAGATAAAGCACCCATATAGGTTTTGTATTGAGTATTTTCTTGCCCTTCATAATATACAGTAAATCTTAGCGCTTCATTAATATTTCCAAAATTGGTTTGTCTATTTTCAGGTTGAACAGAAAATAAATTGTTAGCTGCAGTTCCAAAAGCTGTGAGTTTTAATTTTTCATTTAAATTAAAATTGATTAGACCTTGAACATCTGCAAATCGTGGTTGATATTCTCCTTTTGTGTCAAGAGCACCTAGAAGATAGGCATTTGTTCTATATCTAAATCCAAAATTGTAATTGATTAGTGAACTTGGCCTATCTCCAAATTGTAACTGAGTTCCCAATAAACTTGTTGAAAGATTGGCTTCAAAATCAATAGGTTCCCTATAGGAAATATCCAATACACTAGATAATTTATCTCCATATTTAGCATCAAACCCACCCGCAGAAAAAACAATATTTTCTACCATTGAGGGATTTATAAAACTTAGTCCCTCTTGTTGTCCAGACCTAGCTAAAAATGGTCTGTAAACCTCAATCCCGTTCACATATATTAAATTTTCATCAAAATTACCTCCTCTTACATTAAACCCACTAGACAATTCATTATTTTGCCTTACTCCAAAACCAACAGAAGAAAGTAAACCTTCTATATTTCCGCTAGGTAGGGCAACATTAGCAGCATTTATGGTAGGTAATATTTCTGTAGTCGAACTACCAGGATCTTTGTATTCAACATCATGAGTTTGAAGAACTTTATTCTCCATTCTAAAAAAAATTACAGAATCAGTCTCAGGATTTAATTTTTTAGAAATCTTTTGGTATTTAACATGAGACACTTCTAAATTAAAGTATCCATTATTTTCAATTTTGAATTGAAATTCTCCTTTTTTATTAGATGTTGTACCAATTTTTGTATCAATCACTACAACATTAGCTTTGTTTATTGGTTTTCCTTTTGATGTTTTTATAGAACCCTTTATTATTACATTTTCCTGTCCAAAAACTAGGGAAGAAAAAATAAGCATTAAAATAAATGAACCGTACTTTTTATTTAATATCATTTATTGCTTTTAAAGTCTCCTCTTTTCCAAGCTTGAATAAACTGAGACCATGCTATAGGATTTAGTAGACTAATTGGAGCATACTGCCCAGCATAATACAACTTGCTTTGAATTTGTTGCTGCTGCCATTTGAAATTCAAGGCACCGTCCATAGGAGTAAATTGCATTCTTTCATTCAGTTTTTCTCTTGATAAGTTATTCATTGCTCTTTTATAGTCATCATTTGGTATAGGTGTTTCAACAAAGGCTTTCGCAAATTGTTCTTTAGATGGCCAAGGATATATAACGGCAGCTTTAAGCATAATAGTATCTTCGTACATTATTTGAATTAATGAATATTTGCTAGTCGTTAAAGTATCAGGGATAGTGAAAGATGATTTTTTGAAACCAACACTGCTAAAAACTAGCGTATCTCCCTTCTGACCTACAAACGAAAAGTATCCAAAATAATCTGAAATTGTTCCTCTTTTAGTTTCTTTATTTATAACACTACAATAGGGTATAGGTAATAAACTATCTTGGGAAACGACAACTCCGCTAAATTGGATAAAGTCGTTATTGTTTTGGGCGCTAACTGGGTTGAGAGATCCAACTAATAGAAAACTAATTAATAATATTTTAAATGATTTTTTTATGATATTGATAATTATATACTAAATATAACTAAGCCAGTAATTATTCCTGCACATATGGTAATAATATTTTTAACTTTTCCTCCAGAATGATGATCTTCAAAGATTAATAAGGTGGTAATGTGTAATAACATTCCACAGGAAATAGCTAGAAAATTATTAGACCAGTCACTAAAAAATTCAAATTTTATTAGATATTCACCAAAATAGCCCCCGGCAGGGCAAGAGATTGCAAAAATGAGCAGAAAAATAATTTTTTTGGATAAGCTAGAGTTAATACTTTTTAGAAAAATCATCAGAACTGCAGCAATGGGTAATTTATGAATTAAAATTGCCGATAAATAGACCCAAGAAAAAGACACTTTATTTAAAGAATGAGTGTGACTATGTAACTCATCAAAAGTTTTTACAGGAATACCCTCTATAAATGAATGAATTGATAATCCGATGAAAATGATCAATAGCTGCTTATTAGAAATTTCACCATGTAAATGAATATGACCATGCTCTATACCCTTTGAAAGTAATTCTAGTAATATTTGCAAAATAAAGCCTCCTAATAAAAAGTATCCAGCTTTATGAGTGTTTCCCGAAAAAAGTTCAGGTATGATATGCGTACATAGTAGGGTAAGGACAATTGCAACGCTAAAAGATATAATAATAGGTTTATAATCTTCTAGTTTTCTAGAAACTAATTCTGTCAATATGCCAGTTAGTAGAACACTAAAAAATAAAATCTCTATCATGTTATCGCTTTTTAGCAGCTAAGATCAACCTATCGCTATTAGAATTGTATGAATTCATTTGATAATCTCCAAAAGCTGATATTTCATTAAATCCTGTTTTTTTAAGCATTTGAATAAAATCATCTAATTCAAATAATTGGACTTTTTCCTTAAAATTCAAAACAGAATCTCCATCTATGATTTTTATTTTTTTAAATACATAATTATTTGAAATGTATTTATCTATTTCAAAAATAATATTGTTTATTATTTTTATTTCTTGATTATTATTAATTGTTCTTTTAATTTTTTCAGCATTTAAAAAATCGATAATTAATAATCCCTTATTTTTTAAATGCTGGTAGCAGTTTTCTAAAACTTTAATATTTTCTGATTTTTCATCAAAGTAACCAAAACTGGTAAATAAATTGAAAATATATCCATATGAATTACTCATTTTAAAATCACGCATATCAGATAAATAAAAGTTTTGATTTTTAGATTTATTACTTTTTGCAAAGGCAATATTTTTCTTAGAAATATCAATTCCATCAAGAGCTGTAAAAAATTTACTTAATGTTTTTGAATGTCTCCCTTTTCCACAACCCAAGTCCAATACCTTTTCATTAGGATTTAGTGATAAATGATTTTTTAATCGTTGAATGAAATTATGAGCTTCGTCATCACTTCTATCAGCATACAGAATATGATAATATTTGGAATTAAACCAACTTACAAACCATTCATTATTGTCTATCATTTACGAAAAAAAATATTGGTAAATCTAATACATAATTTATTTAAGAAAGCTTTTATTTTTTTGTTTAACCTTTCAAGTATTTATTATATTTGTTTTTGTTATATGACTACTACTACATTTGACTTATATAATTTAATGGAGCGTGATAATGTTCTATTAGCATTTAAAGGGACTGTTACATCAGGTCTTTTAGATTCTGTTTTTCAAATTATGGAATCTAAAATGGTTGATTTAAATGATTCACCAGCTACCAAAAAGAAAGTTTTCAATGTGTTAGTAGAATGTTTACAAAACTTATATCATCATATTGATGACTTTGATAAGGATAATTTTATGGACGCTTCAGGTAGTAAAAAGTCTGCAATTTTTAGCATAAGCAGAAATGATGAAGCTTACAACATTGTAACAGGCAATTTTATCTATCCAAAAAATGTTCAAGAAGTCACTAATAAAATTGACCATATCAATTCCTTAGAAAGAGATGAGTTAAAAGCTTATTATAAAGAAGTTTTGAATAATGGTAAATTAAGTGAGAAGGGTGGAGGAGGACTAGGACTTATTGATATTGCAAAAAAATCGCGAAGTAAGTTACAGTATAGCTTTAAAGAAATTGATGATGATTACTCATTTTTCACATTAACAGTTAAAATTTTAAAATAAAAATTATGGAAGATTTAAAACAAGAAGGTTCTGCAAAAACACCAGTAGTTGAATTCAATTCAAGTGGAGAATTATTACTGAAAGGTAGATCCATCCCAGAAAACTCAATAGAGTTTTACAAACCACTTATAGAATGGATTGAATCTTATTCAGAATCACCAAATAGCTCAACTGTCTTGAATGTTCAACTTGAATATTTCAACACAAGTTCATCAAAATGTATCCTAGATGTATTTAAGAAATTAGAATCTGTGACTGGAAGTGAAGTTTCTGTTAAATGGTATTATGAAGAAGATGATGAAGATATGCTAGAAGCTGGGGAAGATTATGAAGCTATCATTGATTTACCCTTTGAAATGATAGAGGTTGAAGAAATTTAATTTTTATAAATTATTTTAATTAAAGGCTGTCTATGACGGCCTTTTTTTTTGCAAATAATGAAAAATACTATTATAACAATTGATGGACATTCTGGATGCGGGAAAAGTACTTTAGCTAAATCCCTAGCTGAAGAGCTGAAATTTCTATATATTGATACAGGAGCTATGTATAGAGCTATATCCCTCTTTTTTTTAAGATCCGATTTAATTTTTATTAAAGAAGGTGAATTAAAAGAAGGTTATAAAGAAAGAATGAATGATGTTAAAATTGATTTTTCTTCTCCTAACTCAAATGGAAAAAGTTTTGTCAGGCTAAATGCCGAAATTGTAGAAGATGAAATAAGAGGAATTCAGATATCAAATTTAGTTAGTCAAGTTAGCAAATATAGAGCTGTAAGAGAAAAAATGGTATCTATTCAAAAATCTTATGGAAAAGAAAATAATATAGTTATGGATGGTAGAGATATTGGTTCTATTGTTTTTCCCAACGCAGATTTAAAATTTTGGTTAACTGCTTCAGTTGAAATAAGAGCTTACAGAAGATGGCTGGAATTTAAAGAAAAAGGACAAAATATATTAATAGAAAAAGTAATTGAAAACATACAATACAGAGACAAAAATGACGAAACTAGAGAGGAAAGTCCCTTGGTAAAACCGGTGAATTCTATCGAAATTGATAGTACCAAAATAAATGCACAAGAAACTTTTCAATATGCATTAGAGATTATAAAAAAGCATTTAAAATACTAATTTGAAAAGAGTATTGTTTGAAATAGCATTTAATGGAGAAAATTATCATGGATGGCAAATCCAAGAAAATGCGATTACTATCCAAGAAATAATCCAAGAAAAATTATGTGTTTTAATAAGATCTTTTAAAGAGATTAATCTAGTTGGTTGTGGTAGAACAGATAAGGGTGTTCATGCAGAACAATTTTTTTTTCATGTAGATCTTCCAGTTGATATCAACTATGAAAATTTTTTATATAGTTTTAATCAAATTCTTCCTTCAGATATTTTAGTTAAAAGTTATCAAATTGTTGATTCTGACTTTCATGCTCGTTTTAGTGCAATTAGTAGGACTTATGAATATAGATTGACTCAAAAAAAAGAACCTTTTCAAAATTCACTATTTAACTATGTTAGATATGATTTAGATATTGAATTAATGAACATTTGTTGTGAAAAATTAATCTCCTACAAAGTTTTCACTTCTTTTAGTAAAGTTCATACAGAAGTAAATAATTTTATTTGTAATGTTACTGATGCTTTTTGGAGGCAGGAAAAACATCAACTTACTTTCACTATTAAATCCAATAGATTTTTGAGAAATATGGTAAGAGCCATTGTTGGAACAATGTTATTAGTTGGTAGAAAAAAAATTTCGGTTCAAGACTTTTGCCACATTATTGAATCTGAAAACAGATCTGCTGCAGGACCATCTGTAAAAGCAAAAGGTCTTTTTTTGGTTAATGTTGCTTATCAAATTAATGAATAAGGCTAACTCTAATACATGGGATTCTAAGCTGTTTAGAAGAATTTTAGGAATTTCTAAGCCTCATATAAGATTATTAATATATGGGATTATTCTCACTATTTTACTTGCTTTCTTATCTCCTTTAAGACCATATATTATTGGGAAATTAGTTGGGGAATATGTGAGGCTATCTGATGAAAAATCTTTATTATATGGAGCACTATTAGTCGTTGGTATTTTAATAATTGAGTCTATAATGCTTATTGCTGTTTCTTATATTTCGAGTGATTTAGGTCAGCGCGTTGTTAAAGACTTAAGAGATCAATTATTTAAGCATATTACTAAATTGAAACTTAAGTATTTTGATCAAAACCCAATTGGAATGCTCGTAACTAGATCTGTTAGCGATATGGAAACTATAGCTGATATATTTTCGCAAGGTCTACTGGTTATTTTAGGAGATTTATTAAAATTAGGAGGAGTTCTATGTTTTATGTTTTACATAAATTGGAAACTTACTTTAATAGTTTTAATACCAATTCCAATATTAATTTTTAGTACTAATATTTTTAAAAAGGCTATTAAAACTTCTTTTCAGGAAGTGAGAAAGCAAATTTCTTCTCTAAACTCCTTCGTTCAAGAGCATATAACAGGGATGAATATTGTACAAATATTTAGTAGAGAGGATATAGAATCTAAAAAATTCAGTAAAATAAATGAGGCTCATAAAAAAGCTCACATAAAAGGTATAATGGCTTATTCAATATTTTTTCCTGTTGTTGAAACCTTAAGTGCAACTTCAATAGCGTTATTAGTATTATATTGTGTTTGGTCAATCTCATATGGTGGAGTTGACTATGGAACAGTTACTACTGAAATGATGTCATTTATTCTTTACATCAGTATGCTTTTTAGACCTATTAGGATGTTAGCAGACAGATTTAACACTTTACAAATGGGGATGGTTGGTTCATCAAGAGTTTTTGAACTAATAGATAGTCAAGAGTTTATATTTCAAAAAGATAATTTGAAACCTGATGGATTTGAGGGGAGAATTAAATTTGATAATGTACACTTTTCATATAATGATACTACTCCAGTATTTAAAGGTTTAAGTTTTACTGTTAATCCTGGAGAAACCGTTGCCATAGTGGGTCCAACAGGAGCTGGGAAAACATCATTAATTAATTTAATTTCAAGGTATTATGAATTTCAAAAAGGAAAAATAACTATTGATGATTTAGATATAAGAGATGTTGATATTAATATGCTCAGGTCTAAAATCGCAGTGGTCTTGCAGGACGTATTTTTATTTAATACAACTATTTTAGAGAACATTACAATAGGAGATTTGAAAATTTCAAGAAGGGAAGTTATTAAAGCAGCTAAGAAAGTAGGAGTTCATGAATTTATTAATCAATTACCAGGTGGTTATGACTTTGAAGTTAAAGAAAGGGGAGGGCTACTCTCATCTGGGCAGAGACAAATCATAGCTTTTTTAAGAGCTTATGTTTATCAACCTCAATTACTGATTCTTGATGAAGCAACTTCTTCAATTGACACTTTATCTGAGGAATTTATCCAAAATGCTACTGAAGAAATTACAAAAAATAGGACTTCTATAATAATTGCCCATAGGCTGTCCACCATCCAAAATGCAGATTCTATACTTGTAATGGATGATGGAGTAATTGTTGAAAAAGGGAGTCATAGAGAATTACTAAGAAAAAAAGGTCAATATTATGAACTATATCAAAACCAATTTATTTCCCAATCTTACATTTAACTAAAGATATTCTTTAAGATGTTCTTTGGTGTATGAATTCTTTTTACAGTTTTTAATAAAGTTTTCAGGATTGCCTTCGTAAAGTAATTCTCCACCTTTTGTTCCACCTTCAGGACCTAAATCTATTATATAATCTGCGGATTTAATAATATCCATGTGGTGCTCAATAATAATTACATGATGACCCATTTCCACTAAATCCTGTAAGGCCTTTAAGAGTTTATTAACATCGTGAAAATGTAATCCAGTAGTAGGTTCATCAAAAATGAAAAGTTTTTTTTGTTTTGATTTACTTTGACATAAAAAAGAAGCTAATTTTATCCTTTGTGCCTCCCCTCCGCTAAGAGTATTTGATGTTTGACCTAATTGGACATATTCAAGTCCTACTTCTTTCAGCGCACGTACTTTAGCTCTTATTTTTTTGCAAAGCGTGGTGTCTTCATTGAAATAATCCAATCCCTCTTCAACGGTCATTTGAAGAACTTCGGAAATATTTTTACCCTTGAATTTCACTTCTAATACTTCATCTTTAAACCTGTTACCATTACACTCATCACATGTTAAGTGAACATCAGCCATAAACTGCATAGAAATAGTAATTTGTCCTTCTCCCTGACACTTTTCACACCTGCCTCCATCTACATTAAAACTAAAATAACCGGGTTTAAATCCTTTTGATTTTGCATGATTTTCATTGGCAAATAATTGTCTAATATCATCATATCCCTTTGTGTAAGTTATAGGGTTAGATCTTGAACTTTTTCCAATGGGGTTTTGATTGATTAACTCAACTCCATTAATTAAATCAAGATTTACTTTGATGTTTTTACAATAATTTACTTTTTCTAATCCTGTAAGAAAATATCTTTCTAAAAAGTTGAATAAAATCCCTCCAATCAGCGTTGATTTCCCACTTCCACTTACACCAGTAATCACACATATTTGGTTAAGAGGTATTTTAACAGTAATATTTTTTAGGTTATGCAGATAAGCTTCTTCAATAATGATAAAATCTTTTGGTTTTCTTCTAACTTTCGGAATTTCAATAGCAAGTTTTCCGGTAAGGTATTTGGCTGTCAAACTTTTTTTAGATTTGACAAGTTGATTATGGGTTCCTTTAAAAACTATTTCGCCTCCATGTCTGCCAGCTTCAGGACCTATATCAATAATCATGTCAGCTGATTTCATCATTTCTTCATCGTGTTCTACAACAATAACTGTATTTCCCACATCTCTTAATTTTTTTAAAACTTTGATAAGTTTTTGACTATCTCTTGTATGTAATCCTATTGATGGTTCATCAAGAATATACATAGAACCAACTAGTGAACTACCAATGGAGGTAGCTAAATTTATTCTTTGAGATTCTCCACCAGAAAGCGTATTAGATGCTCTCATTAGGCTTAAATATCCTAACCCAACATCATTTAAGTAACTTAATCTAGAACTTATTTCATGAACAATTCTTCTAGCAATTTGTGTATCGGTTTTGTTAAGTTTTAGATTTTTGAAATAGGATAATGCAACACTGATGGTCATATTGTTAATATCACTTATTGACTTTTGGTCTACTTTTACATAGTTGGCATCAGGTCTTATTCTAGTTCCGTTACAAGAACTACAAGTGGTTTTCCCTCGATACCTAGAAAGCATTACTCTATATTGAATTTTATAAGATTTACTCTCTAAGTATTTGAAAAATGAATTTAAACCTTTAAAGTATTGATTTCCCTCCCATATTAACTCTAAATTATCTTTGGAAAGATTTCTAATGGGTTCATGGATAGGAAAGTTAAAATGATGAGAGTTTAATATTAATTCTTCTTTCCAAACACTCATTTTTTCACCTTTCCAACATACAATAGCATTATCATAAATACTTAAGTTAGGATTGGGTATGACTAAATCTGAGTCGATTCCCATAACCTTTCCAAATCCTTCGCATTTTTTACAGGCACCATATGGACTATTGAAAGAGAAAAAATCTAAGCTTGGTTCTTCAAATACAATGCCATCTTTTATAAAAAGATTATTAAAACTTTTTAAGGATGATTTATCTTCTTTAATATGAATAATATTACAAGTTCCCTTACCCTCATGAAAAGCAAGTTCTAAAGAATCAAGAATTCTAGACTGATTTTCGGGGTTATCATCATTTTTTATTCTATCAATTATTAATTCAGAGTTTTCAGAAATATTTTCATGATCTAAGTCTTTTATTTTATTTTGATCCAATATTTTAGAATAACCTTGTTGTAAATAAATTTGAATTTGGTCTTTCGTAGTTCTTCCTTTTGGAATAGTTACTGGACATGAAATCATAAGTTTTGCTTCTTTAGGAAGTTTAAGTATGTAATCTAAAATATTTTCAGGCGAATCTTTATTTACTACTTGATTACTTAAAGGAGAATATGTTTTACCAATTCTGGCAAATAACAGCTTTAAATAATCATAAATTTCAGTAGTAGTCCCAACAGTACTTCTTGGGTTGGAAGAGTTTACTTTTTGTTCAATGGCAATTGCAGGTGAAATCCCTTTGATATCATCTAT
>CETY01161393.1_pt1 | contig 11835 bp, 19 predicted proteins | sample 361551 | NCBI WGS metagenome assembly CETY01 (sample SAMEA2623135, study PRJEB7988) | marine metagenome | biome: marine biome (ENVO:00000447); feature: deep chlorophyll maximum layer (ENVO:xxxxxxxx); material: "saline water (ENVO:00002010), including plankton (ENVO:xxxxxxxx)" | depth 45 m | reverse complement strand
ATAAAATATAATATGAGTAATATGAAACAATCAAAGTGTATCCTATGTGACTCCAGCTTCAAAGGTTGGGGACATAACCCAGAGCCATTAGCATCTTCAGATTATGAATGTTGCAGTACTTGTAACGAAACACGAGTGCTACCTTATAGAATATATCAACTAACAAGATCATTATGAGAACACAAGAAGACGAGTATAACGATAAGAAAAAGAATCTCAATATGTCAATACATTATTGCGAAAGAACTTTAGGATTAACTAAAGATCATCCAATGTTGAAATACTATATTGATGAGAGAGATAAAGTAATTGACTTTTTAAATAACATACGATGAACTACGATGAAAGTTTAGATCAAAACAATCCATACACTATGGATGTATCAGAGTACTGCGAAGAATGCGGTGAACATAATGGTAGCCATCCAACAGAAGATATTTTCTGTTCTGAGGAATGTTACAAAAAGTATAACTATATAATAGATTAAAACTATGCCAACACACACCAGAAAAACATTTTATGTAGACTACGTTCCAAAAAGAAAGGAATGGGTAATAAGAAATCTGTCAAGTAAATTAATATTATTTTCTTTTAAAACAGAAACTGACGCTAAATTATTTAAACGTAAACTAGATAAATTCCCAATGGGATAACATTATGAAAGACTTATTAAAAGAATTCAAACCGCAGATAGAAGCAATAATCATAATAAACGTAATATCTTTTATAGTAAATCTGTTATTTAGACTTATTATAAATTAACAGCAAAACTTGATTATGTGGTAACAACAAGTGTAACTTCGCAACAACAAATATTATGGACAACAACACAGAAGAACTAGTGAAACTATTACTAGCAAGGATAGAAGCACTAGAAAAAGAATTAAACAAATACAAAGAAGATAAACAAGAAACGTAGTTTATCGATGGAGAGTTCAACAGTTTAATTTTTATTTATTAAGAATTAAAATGAGGAATGATAAACGTGAATTAAGTGATTTGGGGGTGCTTCTGCACTATCTGGAAATCTTATAAATAAGAATAGTATTTTGCTATTCATCTAATAATCAGTAACTTTATATCAATTAAATTTTAAATTCAAATTATGGCAACTAAAACAACCACTAAGAAGAAATCTGTATTCGAAACATTGAATGCGATTAATGTCAACGAACATACCGAGAATAAAAACGGACTAACATATCTGTCTTGGGCGTGGGCTTGGCAAGTAACTAAGGAGAACTATCCAACAGCTATATATACTATATATGAAAGCGCAGAAGGAATGTTCTATCATACCGATGGCAAAACAGCTTGGGTAAAGACAGGAGTAACTATTGAAGATGTAGAACACATTGAGTACCTCCCTGTAATGGACTATAGAAATAAGTCTATATCTATGAGCAACATAACATCTACTGATGTAAACAAGACCATACAGCGTAGCTTGACTAAGGCTATTGCTAGACACGGACTTGGACTTTATGTTTATGCCGGAGAAGATTTACCTTCTAAAGATGATGGCAAAACTCCAGCTCCAAAGAAGGTAGAGAAGAAAGCTGTTAAGAAGGAAGATACTAGCGAAGAAAAGTTTGCTTTAGCTAAAGAGTATATTGGTAATCACGGAAACAAAAAGGAGGCAGTTGAAATGTCTCTGAAATGGTATGGTGATATCTTCACAGATAAACAGAAGAATGATCTAAAAGCTTTAGTCTGATGCAATTTGCTATTGACTTACAAAAGAAGACTGGCAAGAGCTGGTTATCTTACAGCTCTATTAAATTAGCTGTTGAGGATCTGGTGAGCTTTGAAGCTTACTGTGCTGGGACTTATTACAAGGATTCTGATGCATTAACTTTTGGTTCTGCATACGATTGTCTCTTATTTGAAAAAGATAAGTTTAAAGATCGGTTTGCTGTTATGGACGATAGAGAGATTGTCGATGAAATTGGCGGAAAGAATCCTAGAGTTACCAAAAAATATAGAGATTGGAAACAGCAGTTCTCTGAAGGAGTAGAAGGGAAAAGACTTTTATCTGGAGAAGATTATTATAAGGCTTTAGATATGATCAAAAGATTGAAGTCTACAAATATGTATGATATGTACTTAGCTGATGCTGAATATCAGTATGAAGCTTCCGGGTTTATAGGAGATATTCCTGCTCACGGATTCTTAGATGCTAAGGGTAAGGATTACATAGTGGATGTCAAGTCTAGTAGAGGTATTAAATACTTTCATAGAGATGTATTCTCTTATGGCTATGACTTACAAGCATATATCTACACTCAACTCACTGGTATACAAGACTATATGTGGGTTGTACAGCAGACAACATATCCTTATACAATGGGATTATTTACGTGTTCTGAGCGAACATTAGAATCTGGCAAACGAAAGTTTGAGACAGGAGTGGACATCGTCCGCTCATATCTTGATGGAGATCTATCCAGTCAAGAGTATTTTATTCATAGAGAAATCTAAAAATCAATTATAATTATGGAAGCAACACCTGAAAAAAAGAAACGTTATGGTTTTGTAGCTGCCCCTGAATATCCAGAGGGTGGTAAAATTAAAATGAAATGTAAACTTTCATTTAAAGTAGATCAGCTTGAAGACCTCAAGCAGTTTGCTACAGAAAAAGGTAACATAATAGTTACCGCAATCGAATGGAGAGAAGGATACCCATCATTGAGTGTCTACGATCCTAGAGAACAGAGAAAAGAAGATCTGCCGTTCTAGTGATAGACAAGGCGATCATATCATTGATCTCTTTAGAATGGGGGAGGGAACTGACAAACGTCAACCCTCCCTTTTTTCTACTCAAAAGTGATGATAGTAAAAGAGAAGAGGACTACACGTTTGCCCTGCTTCACTGTACTATGCAAGGAAAGTATATGATCTTTGAACCTTTCAGTGATCAGGTAGATTATGTTGTATTTTTCATCGATGGTAGAAAAGATAAAGACAACTGCGTAACATCTTATTGGTTTCCAATAAGGGAGCAGTTAAAACAAGGTAAGCTGGATTCATTTTATGCTGTTAAGCATCTAATTCATAAGATTAAAATCAATGTTGGGAAGACCGATTTATTATATGCAAGTGACAATATCTTATCAAAAGAAAAAGATTAAACTTAAAAAGAAATCTTGGCTTGTTACAACAAAAGAAACAGCTAGAGATATAATGTTACACGACAAGAGGTCTATGATAAGCTTAGAGAACAGAGTTTATGGAGCAGCTGCTAAAAAAGGAGTTGTTATCATTAAGATAGATAGCAAGAAAATAATTGGAGAAACAAATCATTAGTTATGAGAGATCAGTTTATAAGAATAGCATTAGCCAAGCTAAAAAAAACATATAAGTTTTATCCTCAGAGGTTAGCTGTTGCGGCTAAGATGTATAGCAGATGGATTGAACGAAAAAATATTAAAAAGTGACCAATTTTATTTCTGATATAGTATTACTTTTAAGCTTTGTATTATTAATAATTTGCATAATATCGTCCATCAAAGACCGTTAAAGTATATGATACAGTTTAAGAATAAAAAAACTGGAGAATTGATTACTATTTCAAGAGTAAGAACCTATATAAATGATGATGGTTCAAAAAGAAATGTTGATCTCTCTGGAGAGTATGACCTAAGCGAATACGACCAAGTAGTTGATGACACTAACTATTCTAGTATTCATTGCACTAAAGCACCTAACGACAAACTATGAGTTATATTGTAAATAGCTTAAGCGGAGGTAAGACTTCTAGCTATCTAGCTGCAAACTATGTTGCTGACTATGATATATTTTCTCTCGTTAGAATAGAAGATAATAAGTGTAAATTTCCTGACGAAAACATACGAAAAGAAGTAGAAGATAGAATACAAGCTCCATTTGTAGGAACGGCAGAAGACGATATGATTATATATACTATGCTTGACCTTGAACAACATATAGGAAGAAAAATTACTTGGGTAACAGGAGAGACTTTTGATCAAGTTATAGTAAACAAAAAAAGTAAAGGCAAAACATTTTTACCATCTCATATAAGAAGATTTTGTACTACAGAAATGAAAACAAAACCAATAGCCTTTTGGATTTATGAAAACTTAAAAAAAGCTCCTATTATGAATTTTGGATTTAGGGCTAACGAACATTCTAGGGCCAAAAGAATGAATGATAGAAAAAATAAAAATGGTTTTGTAGAAGTTAAAATTATAGTGGGTAAAAGCAACAATGGAAGAAATAAATGGAAAACAATAAATTACTGCACTCCTAATTTTCCTTTAATTAAAGACGGAATATATAAAGATCAAATAGAAAGCTATTGGAAATCAAAAGAAGTAAGGTTTGCTTGGATGAATAACTGTGTAGGTTGTTTTCATAAAGAGCCAATTTTACTAAAAAAAATGTGGGAGAAACATCCAACCAAATTAAATTGGTTTGCTTCAAAGGAAAGGGAAAGTATAAACAATGCAACTTGGAGTGAGTTTTTTACTTATGATCAAATAAAAGAATTAAACACTCAATTCCAGTTATTTGATGATGATTTTAACGAATGCGATTCGGGATATTGCGGAATATAAATTAACGACAAACTATGAAAAAAACAGAAGACTATATTAAAGAAGTAGCAGAAGAAATTATATCTTTATTGCTAAAGAAGAATAAGGCTTATGGGGATACAGCCAATAAACCTCCCCAAATATTTTCTAAGCTTTCACCAAAGGAAGCTATACTAGCTAGACTAGATGACAAGTTAAGTAGGATTAAAACAGTAGGGTTAAACGACAAGACTGAAGATACAATGCTTGATTTAATAGGGTATTTAATTTTATATAGAGTTCAATTAAGAAAAGAGCAACACACAAATGACACAAGTAACACTATTCAAGAACATAAAGGAGACGGGGAACCCAATATACGTAGATATTCCTACAGCACTGGAGAGGATACGAACTGGGTCTCGACATCGACTTAAGATAGAGAAAATAAGAGAGGGGCATAAGGAGGAGAAAAAAGAACTACCTATTACCCTTTGGTCTGGAAAGTTTAAAGACAGAAAAGACGAATCATTATCTGATCATAGCGGACTTATAGTATTAGACTTTGATCATATAGAAGTTATTGGTAGCAAGAGCATATTAGCTACTGATGAATATGTTTATGCCTGCTGGGTATCGCCATCGGGAGAGGGTTTAAAGGCTTTAGTTAAAGTTAACAACCCATCTGACCATAGAGATCATTTCCGTGCATTACAAGCATACTTTGACAGAACATATGGGTTAGAAGTTGATCCTTCTGGAATCAACGAATCAAGGGCTTGTTTTGAAAGCTATGATAAGGATATAGTAATTAAAGAATCTTCATCTGTTTTTACTAAACTAATATCTGAAAAAGCATTAAGCCAAAAAGCTGAACATAAAGAAACATATACTGACTACAATAAGTTGGCTATTGTAAGCTCTATGCTTCGCAAGGCTGATGATGGAGAAAAGCATTCTGTATTACTCAAGGCATCTATTCTTTGTGGTGGATATATCTCTGCTGGAAGAATGGAAGAGGACGAGGCTATACGTATTCTTGAAAGGGAACTGTCCCGGAGGGAGATTGATAGCCCAGAGGTGGCTAGAAACACAATCAGAGATGGTATAGAGAGAGGAAAGGAATTGCCTATAAAAGAGGTAATCAATGGAGAGAGTAAGATAAAGCTGGAGATGCAGATCAATGATGGTGATATGTCTTTTATTTCTTCTGATGATGAAGACTTTCGATGGATACAAGATTTTATAGCGGGTAAATTAGAATTAGGTTTAGAGACTGGTGATGAGCATTTAGATGAATTCTTTAAATACAAAAGAGAATTCTTAGTTATAAATGGAATAAGTAATGTGGGTAAGACCACATTGGCTTTGTATATGATGGTTAATGTGTCTATACGTCACGGATGGAAATGGATAGTATACTCTGCTGAAAATAAAACAGCATCTATAAAGGCAAAGCTTATGTCCTTTGCTGTAAATCTTCCATTAAGTGAGATGAGAAACTCTGAGATCAACGAGGCATATAAATGGGTTAATAAACACTTTAAAGTGGTAAGTAATAATCAAGTATATAGTTATACTGATCTTATAATCTTTGGAGAAAAGCTGTTGAGACAAGGAAATTATGATGGGTTTTTTATTGATCCTTACAATGCTCTTAAGATAGAGATGAGTCAAGGTAACACCTTATCAACTCACGAATATCACTACGAAGCTGCTAGTGAACTGTTAACTTTCTCCAATAAACACAATATAGCTGTTTGGTTGAATGCTCACGCTATTACAGAGGCCCAAAGACGAAAAGGGCCAGACGAATTGCCGATGGCTCCATATGCAGAGGACACTGAAGGGGGAGGTAAGTTTGTTAACCGTAGTGATTGTTTTTTGACCTTACATAGAAAAGTTCAACACCCGGAATATGATATGCGAAGGACTATGGAATTTCACGTTAGAAAGGTTAGAGAGACTGAAACGGGAGGTCAGCCAACAATGATAGACAGTCCTGTGCTTTTTGAATTAGAGCGATCTAACACTTCTTTTGTCAATAAAAAGACAAATAAACGCTTATTTGAGTCAATTTTAGTACAAAAAGAGAAAAAAATGCAACTTCCATTAGGAGATGAGGCTGCTTTCTAATAACTTTACTAAATGCTTGACTATAATGAAATCCAAATTAAATTACCAAAGCCCCCAAGCCTTAATCAATTTTATGCAGGAAGACACTGGACAGTCAGGTCGAAATTTAAAGAGTCGTATTGGAATGAAATTAAAGAGTCGCTTGATTCAATTGATCCGTTTACTATGCTACGTTTTAGCATATACGTTCGCTATAACTGTAACTATGATGTGGATAATGCTATTATTTGTGCGAAATTCCTTGCTGATTATCTTAGAAAAAATGGATATGTTAAAGACGACAGCCCTAGATACTTTTTCTCCCAAAAAACGGAACACGACCAAGATGTAGAAAAGAATACCTTTGTAGCTAAGATCAAATGTTACGGATACCAAACAATGTAATATGAAAGAAAAAGAACTTAGCGACTTGTATCATAAAGCTACCGAAAGGATACACAAACTAACAACAAGCCTATACGAAGACTTACATACAATATCAGGTAAACCAAATGTTAGCACTGAAGAAATCGCAGCTATTACCAATAAGTATAGTAGGTGGTTCAGATCGGAGCTAGACTTCATAAGATCAGCAATACAAGAGTATAAAGAACAGCAATGATACACAATGAGAAGGAACTTTTTGATCTGATAAAAAAAAATATTATTCCAGATCTAAAGAAGTGCGAAGATCAAATGTCAAAGTATGATTGCTATTCTAAAAAGCATAACATAGATATAGAATTAAAATGTCGAAGAACTCATTATGATGATCTGTTAATAGAAAGGATTAAGTATAATGCTTTAATTATGAGAGCAGAAAAGAACAACACAACAGCTATATATATAAACTCAACTCCAAAAGGTGTATGGTCATTTAAACTAAATGATTTAAATTCGCCTTCTTGGGAGAACAGGTTTATGCCACAGACAACAGATTTTCATAAACAAAAAGATGTGTTAAAAGAAGTAGGTTACTACAACATATCTGTTGGCAAAAACTTAACCAATATTTTAATATGAAAGCAAACTACCATACTTGTAAAGGAAGAAAGCTTAGAATAGATAGGCTACTTCAGGAAGCCGCTGGTCTTTTTACTGCTTGTGGTAAAGACTCAACGAAAGAAGAGAGATTAGAGGCAAAGGAAAAAGAGAAAGTTATTCTTAAAAAAATATCAGAAATCGACCCAGTGTTCGCAGAAAGATGCGGATGGAAACCTAAATTAAATTAAATAGATACAATAACTATGAGAGCAAGACCTCAATTGATGACAATACCAATTTTATTAGAAGCTAAAGACACATTCTTTGGCCCAAACGAAAGACCATCAAGGCATAGAAGAAACGTATTAAGGCGTATGGCATTTTCAAATGTATTTATATCTAGAGCTACTACCCTTGACTTAGGATCTGTTATTAATAGAGATCATTCTACTATTGTATATTACGGTAAACAACACGAATGGCACTCAAAGCATTGTAAAGAGTATAAGGATTTATATGATGCGGCTAGTGAAGTATTTAGAAAATATGATATCCCAAAGACAGATGAATCAGAATTTTCAAAACTAGACAATGCATCTTTATTAAATCAACTCATACAACTGAAGCAGGCTTTAGATAATAAAAACAAAATAATAAAAAAGCAAGATAGGCAGTTAGAATCTCTAAAGGACTATTATAAAAAAGCAGAAAAGGCTAAGAAGTCATTTCCCACTATTTGATTTATTAGGACACTCGCCATTCTTACATTTACATTCTACGGGACGAAGAGAACACCAACCCTTCATTACGAACCACAAGCTTCGCAGTCATCTGGACTATCTACGCTACAGCTTGGTTGGTTCTTTTGTTCTAGGTCTATTAGCCAATTATCAAATTGATTTTCTGTCTTGTATTCTTTGTTATTTTCCTTGTCCACGATATTTTTTTTTATATAGTTTTGATGTTTTTAGATTACTTGATTTAGATTTAGCAACCACACCGGGTCGCCTAACCTTCGCCTTTTTCTTAAAAAAGGTTTGAACTTGAAGTCTGGCCATTATTTAAAACTTAATTGATTTTCTAACTGTTAGTACTCCAACAGCTACTAGTAGTATACTGACGAATCCCCAAAAGGTATATCGCTGAACTCGTTGAAGTCTAGACTCATTAAACACGAGTTTAGGAACAACAACGCTAACAGTACGTACGACAGTATCAGCATCACAACCGCCATCGATTATAAGGGTGTCGAAGCTCCGCATAATTTTGACTCGGAAGTTGTTCTTTACGATCTCCACTGTATCCGTGTTTGAGATGGTGACCGTATCCAATACAGCAGTCGGCTCTGTCACAACCGTGTCCGTGACAGTTATCGTCTTCTGTTGGAGGATCGATGGATCTAGTTTTACTGCTCTTTGCAGATGCCAATTTGCTCCGCAACCGGGAAACAAAATTGTAGCAAAAAACAACGTAACGCATAATAAATATCTGTTCTTTTTAGAGTTCATATCCATACAAAATGTAAAGCCTTTCTTTGCCCTTAAAGTTACGCTTTATTGTCTTTATTGCGTCACTCCTCATCTTGTAATTTTCCTTTCCTAAACTAATATTTACGATTGCCTCATATTGTTTTTTAACCTCTTCTAATTGTTTGGTTCTCACTTTTTTATCTAAAAACCCAAGCTCTTCAAAATCTTTTTTAGTAGCTAATTCTTTTACATTAAAATAAAATTGAGTGTTAGCATTATATCTATAATCTCTTATCGTTGTCCTAGAAACAAGCCCGGAGAAATAATCTATAGCATTTTCAGCTTCTCCTTTTTTAATATAATCTCTATAATATGAAGAAGCAAAAGGAGGTATTATTGTTTGTTTTGCTCCATAAGATGTGTACCTAAGAACTTTCTTAAAAATATTATCTGTGTTTTCAGCAATATCTCTTCCGTAAACATCTTTTCCTTTAGTTAGATTAAAGATAAGTTCAGCTGCCATATTAGGCCCTAGCATCTCCCAAGCGTGATTAGGCAAACCAAATGGATCAGTTATAATGTCAAAGACTCCTCCATATGGATCTTCCAAAGAGTAATCATACATACTAATGTTTCCTTCTTTAGTTATTTTAGTTATAATTAAACTATGGCCTGCTGTCCAATCTGGTCTAAGAGCTTTAGCTGATTCATCAAGATCTTCATCATCTCCTAAGAATAAAGATGCTAAACCTGTAGCTATTCCAATCCTAAGAGAAAAAAGTGCTGCGACACCAAATGTTCTTGAAAGACCCGCTTGTAAATAAGCTTTTCTTTGTACTGAATCTAAATTTTTATCTTGAGTCCCTTTTTTAATATCAGAGGCTGCATTTTGAACATTACCAATCATACTTCTTATTGCTTCTAATTCAAAACCTAAGAAGTCACCAAAAGGTAATTTAGCTAGTTTTTTGTAGAATCTAGGAAGTCTAGAGAAAGTAGGTGTGCTTTCTTTTACTATCTCAGCAGCTGTTCTATATGTTTCTACCTTCTGATCTTCAGTTAAAGCATCAAACTTTTCTTTAGAATAATTACCGTTTGCATCTGTAACTTGTTTTCCATAAAGCTTTCTTGCCATTGAAGGTATCTCTTGCCTAAATATAACAAGCTTAGTATAGTCATCAACAAAAGAATAATTCTCAGTAGACCATTTGTCAAATTTATTAAATGATAAACCAGCTTTATCTAAAAATGTTTTAATCTTACCATCAGCTGGCTTTCCTTCTATTGCAGAACTTATAGTCAAGTCCATAAGTCCAGCAAAGTTTGCATCTACACTACTTCCAAGTAATCCGTATTCTCCCATAAGCTCAAGCATTTCAGTTGTCTCATTGTTAAGTATGTCTTTACCTTGAGCTGTTCCAACTAACGCTTTGCTTCTTTCTTGTATATCAAATAAAGTTCTTTTATTTATAACACCATTTGCCATCATAGTATACCAACCTCCCGTTAGGTTCTTTCTCCAAGTTGGGATGTTCCATATAACCTTACTTTTTCTAGACAGTTTTAAAATGTCAAAGTAAATTTGACCTCCAATATTACTAGATTTATATAACGCTTCGTCTGATATAACTTCAAATAAATCTGATCTAACAAATTTTCCATTTAAAGGTGAGTACTCATCATTAATTTGACGATAAAGATTATCTTTTTTTTCTTGAGCTGTTATTTCATCTTTTATCATAGACTCATCAGCAACTCTCATCGTGTCATAAATAAACATACCCTTGTACTTTATGTTTGACAAGGCAGTAACAGTGTCACTAAAACGAGTTATTGGATCTTTCTCTATTCCTAAAAGAGCTTGTATGGTTTCAGGTAAGTCTTTATTTTTAGATTTAAGCTGTTTATTAGGTAGTTTTATTGATGATCCTCTAGCTAATCCTGAAAGTTGAAATCCTTCACCGCTCCTTATCTCTTCTACTTCTGCTAAATAATTATCTATTTTTTCTTCAGCTTCTTTTCGAAGTTTATCTTTAACTTTGCTATTTATCTCTTCCTGAGATATTTTAATATTTAAGTTTTTTTCAGAAGAGCTTAATATATCTTGAACAGCAGCTCTTTTTTCTTTAATCTGCTCATTTAGCTTAGTAGATTTTTTTGCTTTTTTTGCGTTCTTTTTAAGAATACCTATCTCATCAAATAACCTTCTTATTTTTTTTTGATCTTTTTCAGGTAAAGAAAGAATAGTCATTTCTTGTGCTAAGAACTGATCATAAACATACTGAATTGCATCATTCTTTACAGCCTCAGATGGATTGAATTTTCTATCTTTAAAGAACTTATAGCTGTTACGCATATATGTTCCTATATTGTTTTCAATAATAGATCTTGTGCTTTCGGGAATTGATTGAAACGCTGGATCATTAACAATACTTTTAGATAAAGAGTCAACATACGTTCTCATAAAGGAAGCTTGAGCTGATATCTGTTTACCAAGAACTAATGCATCTAATTCATTTTGCTCTTGATCTGTTATCGATCCATCAAATATTTTGTTTACATAAAGGGCAGCACTAGGTTCTTGTTTTAAAAGCCTTGCTAGTGTTGAACTCATTCCTTTTATCTTTCTATTTTCTGTAGTTGACCTACCAGATAAAGATTCTTTTAATTTAATTACTTTTTGTTGAGCTTCATTCCAAAAGAAAAATTCTCTCAGTCTTTGCTTTATACTT
>CETY01090451.1_pt1 | contig 11855 bp, 13 predicted proteins | sample 361551 | NCBI WGS metagenome assembly CETY01 (sample SAMEA2623135, study PRJEB7988) | marine metagenome | biome: marine biome (ENVO:00000447); feature: deep chlorophyll maximum layer (ENVO:xxxxxxxx); material: "saline water (ENVO:00002010), including plankton (ENVO:xxxxxxxx)" | depth 45 m | reverse complement strand
CAAGAAGTACAAATATATTTAGAACTTGCCGATTCGCTAGGGGGTGTGAAGGTAAAACTTTCTGTCCCACCTCTTGCATCAAGAAAGGTTTCTATCGTGTCGCTATCGGTTTCGCTTAAATTTTGCCAACGCAAACTCCATTTTTTTAAATTTTGATTAATACCAAAAGTAGAACGTTGAGAATAACCCGACCCAAAAGCCGCCGTGTTTGTCTTTGGTACGCTGGTCTTACTTAGACCATAAGAAGATTCAATAGAGGGAAAGGTTGCCATTATGCGTAAAGTAAACCCCCCGGCCTGCGTTCATTTGCAATTTGATTTTTAACAGCCATCGCGACGACTTTTCCTAATACTCTTGCTTGACCTTCATCGCCTTCAACTTCGGAACCTCCAGACGCATCAACATTAACAACAACGCTAGTGGAACCCATACCCCCTAACTTGTGATTCGGTGTGATGTTTCCGCTTTGATTTCCCATCCTTAAAATCTCTGGCCCTTGCTCACCAACTAAATAAGCTTTATTAGCACCAACAGGGCCGCCCATTGCTCGACCACCGCCAAAGATAGAAAGACCGCTAAAGAATCCCGTTATGTTTTTAGTGAATGTTTGCTGTATCGCGATACGTGCCATATCTTTGATAATGCTATTTGCTAAATCCCTAAAATTTAATTTGCCCGTAGTCACGAAATCAAATAACGAATCTTCCATTTTTTTTATCCCACCTATAACAACATCCGCCATTGATTCCTCTACGGTTTTAATAGACTCGCTAAATTTCGTTAGTTTCGATTGCATTTCTTGACCAAAAGTTTTCGTCAACCCGTCCTTTGTGTCTTTATTAGTTTTTTTCAATCCTTTTAGTGTTTCTATACTGTCTTTTGTTGCCCCGTCAAATTTTACGATTTCTGGAGTAATTGTTTTAAAAATTCCTACGGTCTTTATTGTTTCCGCTTCTAATAATTTTGTAAATTCTTCGTTTTTCATGCCTCTAAAAACATCTTGGTATTTACTAGGATCTCTACTTGTTCCTATTAGTGGGTCATCAGCTTCAAAGAAAACAGGTTGCTTTGTAAGACTAAAAATTTTATTTCTTTTAAAATCTCCTTTTTTTATTACCATTTCTTCTCTAAATCTTTGGAGTGCGTTTTTCTCTGCCTCATCTCTTATTCGCGCCCTAATGGATGCAAACTCATCACCTGTTTTAATTCTGATTGCTGCTAAATTTCTTTGATTTGCAAAAACTTGGTCAAGCCAATTAAAGATATTTTTTAAATTTTTAATTAACCAATCAAAAACAGGTTGTAGAACTATTTTTATATTGTTTGCAAAAACGACCATATCATCACTTATTGAATTTAACCCATTCGTTACAACGTCAAAAACTTCAGAAGTCGCATTAACTAAAGGCTCCATAAAGGGAGCCGCCGCCCCGCCTAAAGCTTCATTAAAGTCTCTTACCTTTTGCCCTAACGTATCAAACGCACCCGCTAAACCTTCCGCCGCTGCCCTTGCTGCGCCCTTATAACTTCCCTCGACAATCTTTAATATTTCCGCTTGCGCTTCCATCTCTTGCCCTGATCGGTGCAATTCGAGAATCATTTCTCGTTGCGTTTCTGTAAATATCACACCTGAACGAGATAACGCCGTTAATCCTCTTGTCGGATCACTTAACGCCTTTGCTAACTGTAGGAAAGAACTTTTTAAATCTGTTTGGTTAATCTGCGCCAAGTCCGCCGCTGTTTCTGCTACTCGGCTATAAGAATCAACACCAATATTTTTAAAACTGGTTAATAATGCAAAACCTTTTTGGAATGCCTTTTCATCAAATAAAGTTTCAAATCCTAATTCGTCAGCAATGCCTCTAAGTGCTTTAGCTGCTATTGGTGCATTAGTCGTTACTCGCTCTAAGCCATTTGCCAACGTTGCAAAATCGGCCTCTCTTTCTGCTACTACTCGAAAACTTGTATTTAATGTTTTAAATAAAGCCGCCGCGCCACCTATTGCAGCTAATGGGCCAACTAATCCTTTAAACGCCCCCGCTAAATTCTTTGCTCTACCTTGAACCCCCTGCATAGAGTTTCCAAGTTCTTTTATCTTCTTTTGTCCTTTTACATTCGCGTTGATAGTAATCCCGTAATTACCGCCACCTGATCCGGGTATTCCTCTAGGCATTATTTAGCCTCCTTTTTATTTAATAAGTTCATTGCCGTTATTTCCATAACTTGTAAATCTTCAAACACGGAAGGCAAATCTTCTATTGAATAAAGTTTAGCTGTAGCTACTACGCTCGCATAATCTAAACCTGTTACACCTGCCATTGATGTACGCCATTGCGTCTGAACACGCAAAAACAATAAAACCGCTTCTTCATTTTCAGGCCAAACTTCAAAGTCGTCATCTTTCTCAGGTTCAGGCAATGCGATGCCCATCATTGCCGCATCACTCATTAAGTCATCTGTATTGTTTTTATCTCCGGCGGCCCAGTATTCAGCCGCCTCTACTAGTTTTTTCTTTTAGCTCCGGCTATTGAATCAAAGAACGCTTTTGAAATACTCGTTGCAAGCATTGGGACATCAATGACTTGATCTAATGCCTTTTGTGAAAACTTAATTGGGTTGCCATCATCGTCGTTGATACCGTCCCAACCTAAAAGAACTTCTGTTACTAATTCGCTTTCAGTTATTTCATTATTATCTATTTGTTCTCCCATCTGACGAATACGGGATTGCGTGATTCTTTTAAATTCAGCGTCAAAAGTATGACGTTCATGTTTTCCACCATCAACGGGCATATCGTGAACAACGGGCCATTTATACGAGTTGCCTTGTTTTAATACAAAAGACATAGTTTGCTATTTACTCATAGTAAGAGTAAACCCCTTACACACTAAAAGCAATATCTACTGGAAGACTAGAGCAACCTCATCATTACCTGTCGCTGTAGGTGTTGGGACATAAGGAACAGACAACATTTGTATTCCTGAATCATCGGAATAGGTTGGGTTTCCAATGTCACAAACAGGCATTACCGCCGCGACAATATTTCCAGCAGTAACACCGTGCTGAAGACATACCCGGCCCGTTGTGTTGTCATTCGCAATAGTAAAGAAATCTTTCTGAGCAATGGTTGGCGCTTCAATAACAATTTCACCCGTTGGCGCTCTATTAGTTAAAAGAACCTCAGTCGTGCCCCCAACTAATTCTCTATAAACAATTTCATTCGACATATCAACATTAATACTTGAAATCTTGGCGGTGTCAAAATCCATCACAGAAACAGCAACCGTATTACCTGCTTTAAATAAAACTGGTGTGGTCTGGTTAGAGTAGGTCGTTGACGGAAGCGCCGTGTCTGTCGGGGCCACATATTGCCCAGTCATGGAAAAATTAAAAACTGGAATAGCGCCCAAACCAAGCGACATATTAAACGTCCCTCGACATCCAACCGCCTTATGTAAGACACCGGAGTTATTGAAATAAATTGTTGTTGATTCAAAGCCAGTTGAAATTGGTAAATATTTAACGTTTGCGCTAATTGAATAACCTGAACTTGCACCGGGTACAAAAGTTGCAGTTCCGCCGGGCTTGACTGTTGCTACTTTTGAACTTCCGACGTAATCAACTATGAGTCCTTTATGTCCGTTACCTGTTCCGCTAGTAATTGTAATAGTTTTGCCAACGTAATAATCATCAACCGCGCTAGCACCTGACGCCAAAGTGATAGAACCCGCGCCGCCTGCCTGCGCCGATCCCGTCAACGCCGATCCGGTAGTTGTAGAAGAAAACCCGCAAGCTCTAAGCAAACTATCCATTCTTGAAGGAGTCGCGGCGGCCCCAGATCCCGCAACCTCAACCTCAAAATTCAACGCCACTCTGACGTTACTTAATAATTGATCTGAGTTCCCCATGAAAGACCTAATAAGATCTCTACTTACTGTTTCCGCTTCAATTGGGGTTACGTCTAGATTTCTAACTAATAGCGCATCCGTTCCAGCAGGCGATGAGTCAGAACCAGAACTGCTTTCAATCTTTGTTTGAATTAACCTAGATCTCGATAGTAATGCCACGGTTCAAAAGGATCTTTTTATATGTATCCATATTAGATGCTTTTATTATGGCGGCGTATTACTGGGTTAAATCTCCAACCTCTGTTCTATATAAAACAATGTATTCGCAAGTTGTAACGCCTATTGGTGAATCACCGTCAATCGCTTCAAAAGATACGGTACTTGGTTGAATATCTATCGCCTCGCCTCCCAACGTCAAATCTGCCATTATTTTTGAGTGCATACTAATAATCGTATCGTCGGCCTGTTCGTCTGGAACGTCGCCACTACTTAAAACAGTAACGCTGACAGACAACGACCAATCAAGAGTAGGTAAGGCGGTATTTTGTTCGGGATTGTCTGAACTCCATTCAATAATTAACGCGGGGAGCTGCGAACGTTGAGCAAGAGGAATAGTCCTAGAACGGAAAATGCGCGTGCTAACTCCTGTTGTCCCTGCTAAGGCCGTCTTAATTGCGTCTAATATGTCTTCTCGTTTCGAGGCCATTTAAACTTTCTCCAATGAGATCTGACAAGAAAGGCCATCTAAATCTTTTTCGTTTGTGCGTACTTTGTAATTAACAGAGTTGACGCTGATTGCATCGCCAGCAACTAAAGAACCGAAATCAGAATTTAAAACGTGAACAACTCGGTCAACCATTAACACTTGATCACCCGCAACAACTGACGTGGGTTCATCCAAAATACCGTTTGCAGTGGTAGCCCCCGCAGTGCATGAAACACCAAAGGGGCCGTCCAACATGCTCTTAATGTCATCAGCAAATGACATCTATTTTTATGTTGTGTACTTCTTAGAAGCGTAAGCTGTGACGTTAACGGCTCCTGTTCCGGTTCCGCCGCTCACGGTACTATTTGTTCTCACAAAGCGCTTAAGATCAGAAACGTTTAAAGCGATCTGTTCAAAAGCAGCGGTGTTCGCCGCAGTTGTACTAAAGCCACCATTTGAAACGTCCGTATAAGTGCCGCCGCTTGTGTCGCATTCTTGCAACTTAACGGCAAGAGTAACGCTTGCGCCCATTGCTTCAGATGAAAGAACGAAAGCAGCGCTTCCCTCATATCCTTGAAGATCTACACCTGAACCATTAGCGGTTGAAGCAAGAACGTCATTTGGGAGGATGTCAACGGCGGTCCCTTTAGAACCTAAATTTTGGATAGTCATTAGTCAGATACCTCTGGGGTAGAAGTTGATTTAGCTTTTTTAGCTTTTGGTTTTGCTTTTGGTTCCTCTTTTTGAACCTCACAGACAACGGCTTCTTTTGCCTGCCCTGAATTAATTAGCTGCCTTGTTTCAGAGGGGGAAGCCTCGACAACCTCCCCAACCTGAACGACTTCGCCTTTTAATCCGAATGAACTTAAGGCTTCAATCTTCATGCCTAAGCACCGAGACAGAAACTAGCTGGATGTTTTACAGCAACGTCAACATCTTGTAAGACTCTTACTCTTACGTTTCCAGACGCACCGCCTGTGTATGGATCAACTTGAAGATCTAGACCTGACCAATAACCAAGGATCAATTCTGACCAGTTACCGAACCAGATGTCACCTGCTTCTATTTGATTTGAGACGTAGAGGGGATAACCGTTAACGACTCCATCCTCATTAACAAAGCGACCAGAACCAGAATCTTTAGTCTTAACTTTCATCGCTCCGGCAATATTAGCGCGTGTAACGTACGCCAAAGAGCCAGTCAAAGCGTTACCAACAGAAATATCGGATTCCATGTTGACTACATCGCCAAAACTAGGATCGTTATTTCCAACGTTTTCAGTAGCAATGCCTGTTACGTTATGCAAGCCAAGTGGTTCAGAACTAGAGCCTAATCCGTAAAGAGCCGCGCGATCTATTTCAAGAGCAACAGAGGATGCAAGTGAAGATCTAACTAATGATTCAACATCTAAAGAAGACTGAATTAAAAGCTTCCTAGAAATATCTGTCATTGCGCCAATTGTGCGAGGTGTCATATTGACCTGCTCAATTGTCATATCGGATTCAGTTACGTTTGAACCTTCGCCGACCCAGTAGCTAGTTTGCTGAGATCCCTGTCTAGGAATTGAAATGTTTCCAGAAAGCCCGGTCAAGATTGTTGATCCTGTTTGAGCCAATACAGACGCATTCTTTAACAGGCTTATAAAATCACTTGAAAGCTCTGTTGCAACTAAATTACCGCCCGCTGTATCGGGTGAAGTTTGCATATCCCTACGAAATACCTCGTTAGGAATTGTGATGCCTCTCGATGCTCTACCAAGTTTTGAAGCAGCAGCCTCGGAAGCTTCTATTTCAAAAGCAGCGGCCTCACGCTTTGCAGCGCTCCCGGGATTAGCAAGATAGTCAATTGCTCTAAGTACTGAGAAGCTACGTGTTTCGGCTTGAGTTAAACCTATGTCAGTAGCGTCTGCCTTTGGTGCGATTGCTTCAGGCTTCCACTCTCGAAGAACAGCTTTATTGAACTCGTCAATGCTTCTTTCTTCTTTAATGTAGGTTTCGCCTAGATCTTGAAGATTGTATTTAGCGGCAACTGTTTGAATTTCTTGGATTCTTGAACGCTCAGCTTTGATCACTTTTTGGGTGTCAACTTCTGAACGCACCTCCAATTTCTCAGGGTTAGCGGTCATTGATTCGACTACAGGGTTTACAGGCGCATCAGAAGATGCTGAAACGTCGGAACGTTCCTCTTTAGACATATTAGATAGTGTTTCTGATTGAGCCGTATCGGTTTTAGATCTTCCTATTCCTGCCCCCTTATAATCTGCCGGAATTGCAACAACACTAATTTCGTAGGCTTCCCATGATCTAACAAGCACCTCATCAGAATCTTTTGATTGCTCGGTATCCTTAACCATGTACCCGAAGGATATATTTCTAATAATTTTATTTTTTATATCTCTAAATTTTGAAGCCGCAAATTCTTCTTCGCTAAATCTAACTTTCGCATAACCGCGTTTTTTCTTTTCATCAATCCAAGCACGCTCAACAACACCAATAACCTTGTCGGGGTCATGGTTCCAAAGGACAGGAGCTCCATCATTTAAACGCCCTAAATCTGCGCTTTGCTCCCGATGCTCTAGCGTTTCAAGGCCGAAGTACCTTTGTACTGGCTCCTCACTTGAAAAGGGAAATTCCAGCGTTCTATCTTCTTTTTCTACTTCTCTTACTTCTAAATTAAAGTCTCTTTGGACTAGATCTTTTTCATAATCACGTTTCGTCATCTTCCTGTTGATTAGTAGTTGTATCTACTTTAGAGACAGTTTCAGGCGACGTATTAACTTCATTGTCAAAAGATAAACCCAAACTTTCAGCCATATCAATCTCATTTTTACGCGCAATTAAAAATTCTTCTAAATCAATACCCGACATTTCACTTAATACCTGCGACTGAGTTTTAAACCCTGCTTTTACTGCTAGTTGGGCCGCTTGTGTTTCTTTCATGGGGTCTACCCATCCGTAACCCCTGAACATCCACCGCGCCATATGGTATCTACTCGTTTCTGTTTGATAATTACTTAATTGCAACACACCGGATAAAACGGCAACTTCTAGCCATTCTTTATAAACAATATCTAAAAACGATTCTCTTAATTGATATTGAAGCGCCTTAAACGCCTCTTGATCTTGCAACAAACTTAAACGCGAGCTACTGTAATTCGTCTTTGAGTAGTCGCGGGAAATCGTTTCATAACTGCACCCAATACCAGCGGCAAGAGCGCGGAGCATAGCAGCCAAGAAAGGTTCAAACTGTCCGCTTGAAGTATCAAGGTTAGGAACATGAACAGATTCCCCCGGTGCTAAATAGGCTACCTTGCCCGGAGATAGGTCAAAAACTCTTTCACCGTCTTCTACATCGCTCCCCTCTAATTCACCTTCGGGACTTTGTATCCATGCCATTTGAGCCGACGAAACACGTTTGGAAATAATCTCACTTTGCTCGTAGCCTTCTAAATGGTGCATCCTTTGAATTGCGCTACTCATCCAAGGCACGCCGCGAGTCTGCCCGGGCCTGTCAAATTTCGCTAAATGAATAATCGAATCAGCATTAACAAAAATATGTTTTTTTCCTGTCGTGGGTTGATTAACAAAGAGGGTGTCCCCCGGATGTTTTGTTAATAGTGCATATTTTTGAGGTCTTCCCCAATCATCTAAAAGCACGCCCATTTTCCAAGTCCAACCTTTCTTTTCTGCTTTCCCCTCATAATCAATATCTATCATGTCCGATTCAAGCAATTGCAAAGCAAAAGGAATAGAACTATTACCGAATTTTTGACCTCGAATAATTCTTATAAATACCTCGCCTGATTCAGCCCAATTAGAAACAGCAGAGCGACAAATATCATTCCAGCAAAGTTTTCCCGCTACGTCGCATGAATCAGCCTTACCCCAACTAGCCCACGCCCTTTCTATTTGTTCATTTACACGTTGATTTAATTTTCCCCCGCGTTGCTGCCTGACTTGAGCCTGCAACCTAACGCCAGTTCCTACAACGTTATCTGTAATTGCCCTAATTGCATTTTTGCAATAATCAACATCACGCGTTAATTGCCTTGATCTATTAACTAATTTCTTTAGGCTGCCTTTAATGTCGCTATCGGCTGAATTAGTACTTGTAACCCAACCGCTAGTAAGGCGCGATACTTCCGCCCCTGCGTACTCTCTTTTTCGTCTCGGTTTTATTGCTCTTGGGTTTGGTTCCCATAAAGCCGACCATGCGTTGACAATTCCCATTAGTTGAACCTCACATACATTGCAGCCGGATTACCCAGACCATTAGCTATTAAGTCCGCTTTTTGTTCGCGCTTTAATTGATATTTCAAGCGACTTTCTAAAGTCATCAAATCAGAAAGATCATATTTTTTAAGGCTTCTACCTGCAATTGAATATTCTTTAACAACACCGCCACTAACTAAAGTTCTTATTGCTGATTGAATCGCGTCGAGGTCTTGTTCTGTTTGGCTTTTCCCTTGCAGCGCTCCGGGCGTTCCTGTATAGGCGAGGGCTTGAAGAACTTCTAAAGCTCCACTCCCAACAATATATTTTTCTGATCCTTTACTAACCTCACAATTAAAGAACCAATCACCCGCGTCGAAGGCTGAACTATCACTAGCTGAAATTGTAAATTCCCAACCTGTTCCGTAGGTTGAACCCGTCGCAGTGTGTCCCTCCGAAGCCGTATTAGTTCGTAAATAAAACTTCATTACCCATGAATCGGTGCTTTGCAACGCATCACCAAAGGGGTCAACTTGGCTTGATTCTCTCCATTTAACTGTGCTTCCCGCACGTATCGAAGCCGGGATATTCACGCCGACCTCTTACCAATGTGTGACATACGACTTCTTAGTAACCTTACTATTAGATTTTAGACGTTGTTTTTTAGACGAATTAACGGAATCTAAGAGCTTATTAGCGAAGATTTGAAAGAATTTACCGCGTGGGAAGCGTTGATAAAGATGATTAAGGGCTGCATAGGCATAAACGGCACAATCTAATGCCTCAACATTTTGATTCTTTTTCTGAACGTATTGGGTACCCCTCCCGCTTTTCTTTAAAACCTTTCTTTCTCCTGTGAATTGTTTAAAATATTCTTCCGTTGTTTGCGCGTGAAAATGTAATTTATTATTGAACTTAAGCCTACTATACAACACATCTTTAATAGTGTCAGAACCAACCATATAAACAACAACACCGCCTTTAATTGGTTTACCTCTATAGTTCAAATCAACTTTTGAACCGCGCCCGATTGCTGGTTGTCCTGATTGACTACTTCCTTTAATTCCTATAACGCCCGAACCTTTTCTAGCCCTGCAATAATTGTAAACCGAGTTCGTTGCCAATCCGCCGGTATCTATCGCCGTACATTCAACTTTTAATTTACCGCCGTTTGGGTGTTCCCATTCAGCCGTTAACAAAACATCTAACCCCTCCCAGACGGTGCTTTGATTCGCGTCGCCAAGAATTACATCATGCTGGATTAAATACATATGCTCTTCTAAACCTATCCCCCACGTCGAGATTTCGATTCTCTCCATTTTCGTACCTCCGCCACCTTGCACATCTACCCCCTGAACTAAACAAACAACATCTTCAGGAATAGTGCCGGGTAAATATTTTTCACACTTCTCCAACATCTCTTCCGCTGATAATTGCGATTGATAAGACTCGTCAAAGGTTTCAGCTAATCGGGTATTAACAAAGGTCTTAAATAAAGGCGCGTCATCTTTTGACCTTAGAAATTCTTCGACTAATTCAGGCCAAGTCATCCAACCCGCGGGACTATAAATTGAACTCATTTGAAACCCTGCCGTCTTCCTTGTCATTGGTTTCTCTGCCCTCCACTCACCTTGTCTAAGCATGGAAGTCTTATGTGATTCGTCGAATCTTTCCCCGCAATGTGAACATTCATATTTAGCCGTTGAAGCGTCGCGGTTTTCCCATTTCATTTGCGACCAAACAAGGGTTTGATATTTTCCACAACAAGGAGATTTAACAAAGAACTTGCGGCGGTCACTTGCTAGGTACTCTGATTCAACGCGGCTGAACTCTTTTAAAGTCGGCGTACTCGTCATTAATATCTTTTTCCTGCTGAAAGTTGAAGTTCTTTTAATTGCAAGTTCTACGGGGTCGCCTTCACTTACCCCGCCGGAAGTACTTGCATCACTAGGGTATGAGTCAATTTCATCAAGAAACAAATAGCGCACTGGAGCGCTGCGAAGCCCGGCGGGGGAGTTACTACCTGTGAGGAGCAATATGCCATTTGGGAACTCTTTTATAAACATTGAGTTACTTGCATCCCTTGATCTTTGCGGGGCAATCTTCGCTTTTATAACGGGCGTTTCTTCAAAAGCAGGCTCTAACCTTTGACGGCTCATCCTCTTGACCATATCCAACGAGGCAGCAACACAAAGGATGGGGGCCGGGCAATGATCGATTGTATAAAGCAGGAAGTTGATGCCCATTTCTGTCTTACCTAATTGAGCGCCAAACATTACAACGACTCTTTCAACATCCGTATTTGTCACGCTTAAGCAATCCATCGGCTCTTTTAAATAGGGAACTCTTGACGTCCGCCAAGGCCCCGGCTCGCTTGAGCCTTTACTAGAAAGTCGTCTGTGGGAATTGCTCCATTCGCTAACCGTCATCGGTTTGGGTGGAATGATGCCCTCTATAAATCCTTTCTGAAATGGGTTCATGCTGCCTCTACAAATCTTTCTAAACAACTATGAATTTCTTGACGCATTACAGAGTCAATAGCTGTAGGGTCCGTTTCACTAGCAAATAAATTACTAACACGATCAGGTAACGTCAAAAACGCCTCACGAATACCAACCGCCAACTCAAAACTTTTCTTCTCTACTTCCTTTGCACTAATTAATTCTTTCTTTTGCTGCAATACCTGTATCCTTGCCAGCTCCGCTTTATAAAATTCGTTTTTCGCACGTGAAACATTGAAATCCGGTATTTGATCCGCTGGCATTTCCTGAACTTGTTTCTTTAGTTCCTTTTTTGTTTGAGCTGGTATTTGATTTAAAACAGGCGCCGTATTCTTATCCCATAACTCCATAGCCAGTTCCTTGTTAAGTAGCGTTTTGCCGTTGTGCTTAACAATTGCGCCATCTAAAACCCCTGTGCTCTTTCTTTGGCTAACCGCACTTCTAGACACGTTTTTGAGCTGCGCCAGATCTGCAAAAGTTATGAGCATTCTTTATTTGTTAAGTGCTATGTCTACATATTAGTTAAGTCTGTTAAGCAACCCAAATTTTTGACGCTAAAAAAATTCCGAGCCTTCGGACGACCCACATA
>CETY01011531.1_pt1 | contig 11859 bp, 8 predicted proteins | sample 361551 | NCBI WGS metagenome assembly CETY01 (sample SAMEA2623135, study PRJEB7988) | marine metagenome | biome: marine biome (ENVO:00000447); feature: deep chlorophyll maximum layer (ENVO:xxxxxxxx); material: "saline water (ENVO:00002010), including plankton (ENVO:xxxxxxxx)" | depth 45 m | reverse complement strand
GAGCAAGCGCTCTGGGATTTAACCTCAAAATCATTGAACATACCTTTCTACGATTTAGTAGGAGGCCGGCTTCACAGCGATCTTAACGTGTATGCGAACATTAATCGCGCAACGACGAATCGCAACCCAGAAGGATTTGCCGACAGTGCCGAACTGGCAGTAGCCGATGGCTTTAAGGCACTCAAAGCCGCCCCTTTTGACGGGTTTCCTTCTTTAAATTCATCTCCAATAGAAGTAAGCGCGGCCAAAGATTTAGGCATAGCATGCGTATACGCAATGCGTGAAAGAGTGGGCCAAGACGTTGCAATTAAAATTGATGCGCATAGCTTTTTTAATACGCAAATGTCGATAGACGTTGCCCGCGAACTGGAAGCGGCAAATCTTAGTTGGTACGAAGAACCCGTTCCCCCAACTCAAACAGAAAATACCCGTATTATTCGCGAGTCCATTTCTCAAACTCTGGCAGGAGGCGAATTCTTATTTGGAGTGGAAGGATTTAAACCACTTTGCGAACAAAACGCGGTGGATATCATTATGCCCGACATTAAACATTGCGGGGGGATGTGGGAAGCGATCAAAATCGCTTCTCTAGCTGAAGCTTATGAGATCAAAGTATCGCCGCATAACCCTAGTGGACCGATTTCAACAGCTGCTTCAATAGCCTTATGCGCAGCGATACCAAATTTTGATATCTTGGAATTTCAATGGGGCGAACAATCATGGAGAAGTAAATTAATAGAACCTAATGAGATTTTTTTTGAGGGTGCGATAACGGTATCTAACGAACCTGGTTACGGCATTACACTGAATGAGCAGACATTGGAACAACACAGGATTTAGGGATAGACTAGAAAGTATTGTGGAACAAAAGTCCGAAAATTACTAAACTCTGTCTCTCTTGAAGAACTTGGAGGTTGTCATGAAACGCCTGGCCAAACTTAAGCTCTTAATGATAGCTATCAGCATAGCCTCTCCCTTGTCAACCTCGGCTCAAAATCAAAATGTCGGATCCTATCTCCAAGACAGAACCCCATGGGGAGATCCAAACATTCAAGGGACCTGGGACAGAAGAACAATTACACCCCTAGAGCGCCCCGATCGGCTTGGCGATAAAGCATTTTTAACCCCGGACGAAATCGTTGATTACGAAAGGGCGAGTGCCGCAAGGGAGGACGGTCGGCCCTTGGATTTCAGTCGCACTAGCCTTTCCGTTCATGACCCCGCCGACCTAGATTATGGCTCAACTGTGTTGGCGACCGGTCAAACGTCGCTCGTAGTCGCTCCATCTGATGGAAAGATTCCTGCCTACACCCAAGTTGCAGAAGCAGAGGCAAAAAGATTAAGCAAGTTAAGAGAGGGCCGAGGCCCAGCCGATAGCTGGACGGATCGCACATTGAACGAACGATGCATTACTTGGGGCGTTCCCCAGGGTATGCTGCCGCAAGCTTACAACAACAATCTAAAAATTATTCAATCCCCAGATTTCGTTATGCTGTACATTGAAATGGCACATGACGTCAGAATAATTCCTATTGATGACCGACCCCATTTGCCGGAAAACGTAAAACTTTGGCATGGCGATTCTCGAGGGCACTGGGACGGAGAAACTTTGGTCGTTCGTACTAAGAATTTCTCTCCAAAAACGAGTTTCCGCCGGGCTAATGTTGGTTTAGAAATAGAAGAACGATTTCGTCGAACCGATAACGAGTTGCTGGAATATACGCTTACGGTTATGGACGACGCTACTTGGACAGATGATTGGACTGTATCCTTCCCCATGGTTCGCGGAGAAGAGCCGATCTATGAATTTGCTTGTCATGAGGGTAACTATGGGTTGCTCAACATTTTATCTGTCGCAAGAAACCTAGAAAAACAAGAACGCGAAAATGAAAGGCGGTAAGCTATTGGAGCAGCGCCGGCGCCCCTAGCACTAACTGTTAAATCGTCAGCGCCCCTTAAAACGGCAAAATCTAAGGGGTCTCCTTTACATTTAAGCGCTAATCGAGAAAAGCGTTATTCCGCTGGCTTGAACGCCAAAAGCACATTGCCCGGCACTTGGCGAAACTGCCCGTACCCTGAACCGACAAAAACCATACCGGATCCTGCTGCAATAGAATGACTGTCAATCGAACCACCATAGCCCTCAACCCCGTTCACGGTTTCATAATCCTTCACCGTATCATATTCGAAAATCAGCTCACCCGAATCCGAATTAAATATGAATAATCGCCCATCTCGGCCCCCGGTGATGACCGCTCCGTCCACAGATAACGGCGTGGCTGAAAAGCCATGCAGTGATTCACAGCGCCTAATCCTCTCGCTGCGCTGGTCATTGCATTCAGGTTGGACTTCGTAGAACCAGCTTGGCTCGCCTGTGCCGACAAAATAGCTATAGATCCCCGGGCGACTGTTTCCATTCCCCCTCCCCGGATCATTGATGGTCATAAATGCGCGCTGAGAGTCAGCGGCGATACCCCAGTGATTGCCGCCTAACTCTGTGCCCTCTCCGACTCGCTGATTCCAGACCAGAGTACCCGTCTCCGGGTCCAACGCCCAAAGGTCACCAGATTTCTGGCCAGCAACAAGCAACTGTCCCGCATCTGTCCCAACCAAAATTGCAGGCCCCCCAAAATCAAAATCCACGGAGTTAGTGTCATCTAAAATAATGCAGTTCGGACCGCCAGCGCTGCAACCGAAATTCCACATATCATTCTCAAGCGCTTGAAAAACCCAGTTTGCCTGGCCTGTTTCAATATCGAGAGCAATAATTGCATCACTAGTGTTGGTAGTAGGATGCGAGGTATTCTCACCAGTAGTGACATAAATCTGACCTCGGTCCGCGTCAATGGTTGGTGTAGTCCAGATCGGAGCTCCTGATGGACCACGCTGTTTAACACCGGTGGAGCTGACCTGCCCAGTATATTCGGCCGCTGGCATAGTGTGGTATTCCCAGAGCTTTTCACCCGAGTGGACATTCAACGCAGTAACCGCTCCGTGATTCTCACAACATTCATAGTTCGGATTACCCCCAGTAATGACCCCAGAACCAGAGACTGGAACGATAACTTTATCTTCGTAAATAACAGGTGTTCCGGTCAGCATTCCTTGATTGTTGGAAGCTTGTCCACTAGCAACCCAAATCGGGGCCCCGGTTCTCGCGTCAATTGCGTGAACCATGCCCCTTGAGTCGCTAAACACCAAGATTCCCAAGTCATCGATTTTTGAGTAAGCCAAGGAGGACCGGAGACGCGACTCCGCTTCATAGACCCATTTAGCACATCCACTGTTGGTGTCTAGCGCAAAGACCCGACCTGAATCAGTAGCAGAATAAAAAATAGTTGAGTCAATAATCACCGGTGCGGCGCGTAAACCCGATGTGTCTGGGAAAGCGATCGCCCAGGCCAATTCCAAGTCTGACAAATCGGCGGTAGAGAGGCCTGCCTGGGCAGATTCAAGATGACGCGGGTTATTTCCATCAGGCTGAGTAAAGGTGAAAGAAGGCGACTGATCTAGATTTACCAAACGATGACCTACCGCACACATGGTGTCATTCACCCAGGTATCGATCTCACCCTGCGCAGTTTGTTCCTGAGCCAAGCCTAATTTTGTCGCGCCAAGTACAACACTAAGCACCAAAGAAAACAAAAAAAAAGATTTGTAATTTAATTTAAAAAGAGAGTAAAAAAACATAAAAGATGCTCACTGCGTAGGTTTTAACTTGTGATTCTAATATTGCGAGAGGCAATATTTTAATTGCGAATCGACTTTGATGCTAGTGACAAGCATCAAAAAAGTAAATCAAGTAAATTTCTCAACGATATGTAAAAACTAGCTCGCAAAGCGAGAACGTCGAGGTTCACATCAATAATTCAACAAGAGCTTCCGCGACGGCATCAGGTCGATGCGCTGGCAAATCATGTCCCGCTCCTTCAATAATGCGTCGGTCTCGTAAGTTAGAAAATCTTGCCAAATCACCTGACGGGTCTGGTGAGGGCGGACCAAACCCGCTTTGGGCGGCCCTTAAAACAATTGCAGGAACTGTTATTACTGGCCTTTCTGCAAGGAGACGCTCGACCTCTAAGAACCGGTCTTCACCAACCGCATTCATATGTCGGTGACGATAAGAATGGATGACAATATCTACAAAATCTGGGTTATCAAAAGAAGAGGCAGACCGCATATAATCTTCGTCACTATAAGCCCAACCCGGTGACCAGGTATCCCACAGATGTCGAATGATATCATGTCGATTTTCCGACAACCCTCGGACACCTCTTTCAGTATTGAAATACCATTGGTACCAGAGCAATGACTCAAACCGCGCCGGCGCAGGTTGGGCCCGACTTATCGTATCCTGAACGGAATAACCCCCACAGGCCACTTGGGCCGCAATCCTATGCGGATACAAAATTGCCGCAATACATATAGCGCGATTACCCCAATCAAAACCTGCAGCTGCGAAACGCCCTATATTCAGAGCGTCAGCGAAATCAATTAAATCTTGCGCTATTGCCGCTTGCTCTGCCATACGCGGCCCACTGTCATCCAGAAACCAAGTCTGTCCGTATCCGCGCAAGTAAGGCAATAAAACGCGGTAGCCAGCATTTACTAATATTTCTGACACTCCATCAAATGAACGAACATCATACGGAAAACCATGCACAAGAATTATTGGAAAACCATCCGTGGCACCATACTCCTCATAAGCAACCGACAAGACTCCAGCTTCGATTTGTTTGACTTCATTCGGAGTTTGCGCAAAAACATAACCAGGGCGATTCTTCTTTATTGCGGTCGTCAAAATCCCAGTAATTCCAGCTTTTTTTATGAATTCTCTTCTCGTAGGTGCCATATTTAACTCTATTTAAAGACTGCAGTCGGATTTACAGACGAACCTGCGCCGCCTGGAATTGGTAATGAGCTATTGTTAATGTAAAGTCCCAACGGTCCTCAATTGACGCTATCATAGCTTACGCCTCCATGTCGAAGCCATCTATCAAGTGAATCCCATCGTTACTAATTTTTCCCCTTTTACTTCAGGTGTTCGTCTAAAAAGATCTTAACTTTTTTCATCATGTCCATTGAAAAAATACCAGGGCCATGACCAGCACCATTAACTCGATAAAACATTACTTCTTTATTTGCTTCTTTAAGAGCCTCATAGAGCAAAACGCTCTGATTAAAAGGCACTAAACCGTCAATATCACCGTGGACAATAAGAAAAGGCGGTATATCCTTTTCTGCTTGGATATAAGTAATAGGGTTATAGGCGATCACCGCCGCTTCCTGTTCTGCCTCCTGTATAGCTCCTCCAACGACCAAAGACTCTGGTGATCGAACATCGTCATGTTTTATTTGACTTGGGTAATCATCCATCCGACGAAAATCAGTCGGCCCGAAAAAATCGACCACCGCTTGGACGTTGCTAGGCTCATCGGGATTATCTCGCGTTAAAAAAGTATCTTCGCCGTCGCTAGTACCAACCAGTGCCGCTAAGTGGCCTCCAGACGAGCTTCCCATCACGGCAACTTTCGCTGAATTAATATTGTATTGATTAGCATTGGCACGCATGAATCGAATAGCAGATTTTACGTCCTGCACCTGAGCAGGGGCCAAAGCTTCTCTAGAATGCCGATACTCAACACTGGCAACGACGTAACCCGACCTAGCTAGATCGACTAATACGGGCAATGATCTATAGACATTTTGTGGCAACCAGGCAGAACCTTGCACAAACATTATTAATGGGAAAGTTTCAGAGGTTTCAATGCCTGGCAAGAGTATATTTACCGCAAGGGTCCTCTCGCCATAATTCGCATAAACAACATCGTTTAAATAACTAACAGAATAACCATCAAAAATTGCTTCGACTTCGATTATTCCCTCAGGGCGATCGGTGGCCGGTGGTATTTTAACGTCGAGGTTGCGAAAAGTATTTCCATTTTGACCTTGGCTTTGAATCGAAAAAAAGAGCGCCAACAGCACGAAGCATTTGAGCAAAATTCTTTCATTCACCATTGCCGTTATTCGCTTAACCATCGTAGGTAATGCGGTATATAGCGTTGGCCATATCATCCGAGATTAAGATTGATCCATCTGGCATATTCAAAATATCTACGGGACGCCCCCAATTATTTTGATCTTCCAGCCAGCCTTCCACGAAAGGCTCATTCGAAATGATCCTTTCGTGGTCGTCGTCAAGCGTACCCATCATCACTCTGTAGCCACTTTTCTTTGAACGGTTCCATGAACCATGCTCTGCCCAGAAAACCGTGTTGCGAAAACGTTTCGGGAATTCTTCACCCCTATAGAACGCTAACCCAAGAGGCGCAACATGGGCACCCAGTTTTAGCACCGGAGGGGTGTAGTCCCTCGGATTGTGCCCGTCTCCAAATCTAGGGTCTGGCAAATCGCCTTGATGAATGTAAGGGAACCCGAAATGTTGACCTTCCGCAGACAGCCGATTGATTTCGCATGCCGGCAAATCATCTCCTAGCATATCCCTACCGTTGTCGGTAAACCAAAGCTCTCCGGAGCTTGGGTGAAAATCGAATCCAACAGTGTTTCTGATTCCCTTAGCAATAATTTCCAAATCGCTACCGTCCAAGTTCATCTTTAGTAGTGTTCCAAAAATTTCCTCTTCCTCGCAAACATTGCAAGGCGCTCCAACGGGCAGATAAATCTTATCGTCCGGACCTATGGCCAAAAACTTGAACCCATGATGCCGGCGATTGGGCAAGTCGTCTGTGACAGTTTTTGTGGACTGCACGCCATTCAACTTTGTATCTATATTCTGAATCGTACTAATGCGATCTATTTCCCCCACAAAGAGATCGCCTCCATGGTAGGCAACCCCGTTGGGAGTATTTAAACCTTCCGCGACTCGAACCACCTCTCTAGCGCGAATATCTTCTTCAGGATTTATTAGAGCCCAAACACTCCCGCGCAAACTGCCCACAAAGACAGTATTGTTAGCACCTATCGCCAACTGCCGAGGGTTTTCTATCTCTGCATAGACAGAAACAGAAAAACCGTCAGGTAATGTCAGCTTGTCCACATCAACATTTTGGGCGCTAGCCGCGACCGAAAACAGCGCTAACATCAAAGGATATATGATTTTCAAGGCGTCCCCCTTAAATCGTTTATTAAACTATTGTTGGTCGGCAATTCTTGCAGCGCGCAACATATTCTCCAGGGCATAGTTTCCCTCATGACAGGCGAACTCGTAAATAGGCGCGTTGAGTCGAGACATATTTGTTTTGACAGTGATTCTGTCTGCAAATGTGTCGGAATCATCTATCGTGAATTCATAGTCTAATGCATCATCGCCTACCCTAGTGAACCTTTCAGTTAACACCAAATTTTCTGCACTACCGTAAGACTCGCTCCGCAAAAACAAACTAGGCAGTGTGTCTGGAAAGTTTTGGGTTACCACAACTAGGGTCTCACCTTCCCAGCGCCCTCGCGAACTACCCGTCCAGTAACGGATTGCATCAGTTAAGAAAGGCCTTCCATCTAGAGGAATGATCCGCGGGTCATTACCTAGTTCAGACTTAATCATTACATGATCTTTTGTCTGCATGACTTGTAGATTATTATTATATGAGTTCGCCTTGATATGCGGCGGAAAAGTCTGCGGAAAGCCAATGCAACGGGAAGCTAAACCAAAGTCTTCCGGTCGATCGCAAGACAAGGCCGCAAAAGAAACTCGGACTGGTCGGTCTGTAATAACAACACCTCCGTAGTTACAAGGATTTGAAGGAGGTGGAGACAACTGTGTTATTGCACCTTTTACCGTCGGAGGAATCTTCCCATCGGGTGGGTAAACGATTAGCGAAGTACGATTGTTGGGATAAGGCTCATCATAATAAGACCAAAATAAGTTATAAGCGCCAGTATCATTAGTTGGCACATTCAAAATTTTTGCAGAAACATCAGATTCACTCTCGTCCCGACGTTGTTGACCTAAAGAAAGTCTCTTACCCCTAGCTAAGAACTCTTCTTTTGTAAGGTACTCCCGAGTTCCGAAACCTTCAGGACGTTCTAGAGGAGTTGAGTCATTAAAATTCCATACCCCGGTCAGATCCGGCTGGTCATACTCGTTTTTTGGCACCTCATAAGTCTGTGCACAAACCAAATTGACTGTCATAAGAAGCGGAATATACAAATAATTCACAGTGTTCAACTTCGAATTCCTCCTACACTCCAGCTCAAAGATTTACATACTAAAGTACTTTGACTACTCCATGGCACGACAAAAAGCACCTTAACGTCATCCCACCATTTCCGGTCGCCGCTGCAAAAAATCAGTGATTTGGTCATAGGCTAGACCGAACTCAAGAACTTTCTTGTCTTGCCCAAAATTTGCCATGATTTGCATCCCCATCGGTCTTCCTGCCTGATCGAAACCGACTGGAATATTTATCACAGGTATTCCCCCTAGGCTTGCCAATATTACGATTTCCATCCATCTGTGGTAGGTATCCATTTGACGTCCATTAATCTCTGTGGGCCAAGCCGTGCTTTTCGGATAAGGAAAGACTTGAGCAGAGGGAATAGCGAGGAAGTCGTAGTCGAGAAAAAGGCGATCTAATTCTCTATACCACTCTCCGCGTATAGCATTGGCACGAGCCCTATCTCCCTCCGTAAGAATTTGTGATTGTTCTATCTCCCAGACGAGATCAGGCTTCAACTTGTCGCGCGTCGCTGGATCATCATGAAAGCGCTTCATGTTTGCACGACCCAAATGCCGAAGCGTCGTCCAGCAGAACCAAAGATTATCAGGATTAAATCTAGGCGAAATATTATCAATTACCGAGCCTGCATCTTTAACTATACTTAAACTGTTTTCACATAAAGTTAAGACACCTGGCTCTGTTGCAAAATATCCATCAAGGTTACCTAACCACCCGATCTTTAATCCAGACAAGTTTGCGGGACTGAAGTTTTCACCCACGTCCTTTACCGCGATTGTTTTCAAAAACTCAATCGTATCAGCCGTACTTCGGCCCATCGGTCCTGATGTAGAAAGACTTCTTTGTTGAGCATCTCTTCCACTAATAACATTTGTACTAGGTCGATAGCCAATCACATTATTAAATGCGCCAGGGTTTCTGAGTGAACCCATCATATCGCTGCCGTCTGCAACTGGCAGCATTTGAGTAGCTAACCCACAGCCTGCACCGCCACTACTGCCACCCGACGTTAATTCTGGGTTGTATGCGCAACCAGTGGCTCCGAAGACAGGGTTATATGACTGAGATCCAAGCCCGAACTCTGGTGTGTTAGTTTTACCAATAAAGATGGCTCCCGCGCTTCGAATTCGGGCAACCATTGCGCTATCCTGTTCAGCGATTCGATCCGAATATAACAAAGATCCACTTGTATAACGAATTCCTTTTACGGCGGTTAGGTCTTTTACGGCATGAGGCATTCCATGCATCCATCCTCGATACCTTCCTCGAGCCAATTCATTATCTGCCTCTAATGCCTGGCTTGCTAGATCGTCATCTGACTGCAAGCTGACAATAGCGTTATAAACGCTATTGTATTTATGTATCCGCTCAAGATACGCTTGCATAACCTCAACGCAACTGACGTGTTTTTCCCGAATAGCCCTAGATAAATCAATAGCCGAAAGGCTAGTCAATTCAGCAGGCATCATCGCAGCAAAACCGCGAGAAGTAAGAACAGAAGAGACAGATAATGTCATGCCAAGTTTTCCGCCGTTTGTTAAAAATGTTCTGCGTTTCATTTTCCCACCCACCAATTATTATTATTCTTTTGATGATTTTTTTACCAAGGATTAATACCCCTAATTATTGATCAACTAGACTCAAAGGCCAAGCTAACTTATATTGAGTTCCTGGTTAATTTCTATTCTGGAACTGTCAATGCTTATTAGTTATTGGAATATAAAAGCTGCTGCTCTAACAGCCATACTTCTCGGCAGTTCGACGTTTTCCTGCGCACAAGACGAAAATACAATAAGAGAGATGGTGAGCCGCCTGGATCTTGAACAGTATAAATCAGTTATTAAAGGTCTAGCCCAATTTGGGGACCGCCGGCAAGGCACCGCAAGAAATCGCAGAGCGGTCGACTGGATTGAAGAACAGCTGCAAGCTATAGGTTGCACCAACACGCAGCGGTTACATTACGTATATGACCCCGAACCAAGACCTCCTCGGGACAGAACTCAGACGAGCGAGCAAACCGACTTAACTACCTCTACAGGTGGCAGGGTCGGGCGAAATGGCAGCGGACCAGGCGGAGCCGCTATTTTTGGGTATCGAGCACCAACACGTGTAAACCGCGATTTAATGGCACAACCTGACGAGCGCATCCGCGACCTGAATCGCGAGGAACCTATCAATGGCCCGCGATCTGAGGTTTATTGCACAAAAGTCGGCACTACGCGCCCGGAGGTAATGTACATTATTGGCGCTCATATGGACGGGCATGGCGTAAACGAGGCAGTAAATGATGATGCCTCTGGAACCGCCCTAGTCATGGAGCTTGCCCGAATCTTCAATTCACCTGACATTGAAACCGATGTGTCGATTCGTTTCGCTCTTTGGAATAACGAAGAAACCGGCCTCAACGGCGCTTACGCTTATGTCGAACAGCGCAAAGATCTTCAAGGCGTTGAGAGCCCGGCTAATTCGGGCATTTACCCAGAGCCAACATGGCTAGGAATGATCCAGCATGACATGATGCTTTGGGACCATGGCGCTCCAGGGCCTGACGGAGCGGTCAGCCCCGATCAACGTCCGGAGGCAGACGTAAATATAGAGTTCCAATCGAATTCTGAATTAGCCGAAGATTCGATGCTTTTGGCATTCGCATTTAAAGCAGCAGCAGATAAATACAACACAGACTATCCTGCAACAGTTGGCCCTCATATGACAAACACAGATTCAACGCCGTTTATGAATGAGGTACCATCAATTAGCTTGCGGGAAAATGAGCGTGGCTCCCATACCGGCGCAGGATGGAATCCAACTTGGCATAGCCCTTTAGATGTTTGGACAACATTTACAGACGATGATTTCCGACTGGGATTGAATGCAGCGCAAACCACTCTGTCGGCTATTGCAGAACTGGCTAGTGCAAGAATTAAACCGTGAGTAAAAAGAGGGCTGAAGCCCTCTTTTGGATTTTGAGAATTATAAAGTTTTGGTTCTAATCTTGCTGACCCGATTGTCCGAGACTTTCGAGCATTCTCCAACCACCAAGAATACCCGCCATACTGTAATTGCCCTCATGGCAAGCATATTCATATATCGGTAAATCTGCTCTGCTCATCGGAAACATGACGGTCCAAGGCTCAGTCCACGTCGAGGGATCTTCGATGGTAAATTCGTAGGTTAGCGTATCAGCATCCAGCATTGTGAATCTTTCGGTCAAATGCATACGTTCGGAGGAGTTCCCAAACGCAGTGTCCCTAGCAAAATTTCGTGTCTCCACAATCATCGTATCACCGTCCCAGTAGCCAATAGAATCTCCTTCCCATTTTCTGGGGATATCACGATGCTGAGAGTCATCCAGGCGCACGGGTCTCACATTATGAATCATCTCATTGTGCATAAGGAAGTAATCCCCAGTTTGGACAATCTGGACATTATTATTATACGCGCTCGGAATCATGGGCGGGCCGGAGTTGAACCCCATTATGCACCGCTCCGCCAAAGGTCTGACTTCTACGCCCGCTGCAAGACGAGCCAGTTCCCGGCGTTCTGCATTTCGCTGCTGTGCAGCCTCTGTCAGAGAGGGCACTCTGCCATTACTTGGCACAGTAACTAAGGAGGTTCGTCTATCTTCCAATAACTCCTCGCCTCGGTCATACCAAAACTGATTATA
>CETY01089953.1_pt1 | contig 11877 bp, 9 predicted proteins | sample 361551 | NCBI WGS metagenome assembly CETY01 (sample SAMEA2623135, study PRJEB7988) | marine metagenome | biome: marine biome (ENVO:00000447); feature: deep chlorophyll maximum layer (ENVO:xxxxxxxx); material: "saline water (ENVO:00002010), including plankton (ENVO:xxxxxxxx)" | depth 45 m | reverse complement strand
GAGCATCAATTTGGTGTGGACGTAAAGGCATTAGTGTTTTGTAACTGAATATATTATAGCATAAAAAAGACCCCTGTATAGGGTCTTGTGACAGTTTCGTCACTGGTTCCTTTAAAAAATTATAGAGCTTCGCCTAAAAACCATACAAAGGTATGTATATAATTTCAAATTTTAACGATGTTCTATTAGTTCATCACTATGAAAAAAGAAAACAAGTGTCAATCTTCCATTAGACATACAATCACCAAACAATCTATTATTCCCATGAATAAGAAATGATGGATAACATACTAAACGATTATAAACATTATCAATATCAATAACTTTAGCATTTTCACCATCCACAATAAGAGTTCCCCCATCTTTAGGTGCATTTGGTGTGAGATAGATAAGTCCAGCATATCCATTCTTATGTAATGAATCACGATGCAATTTTATATGATCTAGATATTCAACATTAGCATTTTGAGAATGTTGTAAATGAAAGTGAGATTGGTATCCACTGCACTGGGATATATCAAAATTATAAAAGGTGGTTACAATCTTTATAATTCTATTATTAATTTCATCTATGTCAAGTTTCTTTGTTCTTTCACCAAACCAATTTCTTTTCCATTTTGTATGCCATGTATCTTTAGAAGATTCATAATCATATTCTAATGCTAAATTTCTAATTTCATCAGGATCATTAAAAAAATCATCATTAATTAAAATCTTCAATATTTTCCCCCTTGAAGCCATCCCCACGAGGTTGCAATATATTTCGTACCACCTATGGGGGGATTGCCCCTATGTGTATGTGTATAACTACAAGGAAATATTAATACATCTCCAGCTACTGCTTGCTCTCTCCTATTTTGATATAAAAATTCAGTCTCTCCACCTTCAAAATCATCATTCAAATATACCTGAACAACAAAATGTCTTTGTGATGTTTCTACTGAAGGATTCTCGAAGTGCCAATTATGAAATCCTCCACCAATAGGAATTTTTTTCAATTTACAATCATATAATAAAAATTTACATTTACCAAGAACACTAAATCTTTCAAGATAGTGATTAACACAAGGTTGTAGTTTTTGTAATATTCTTTGTGCAAGTGGGCCAGCACTTGGTAGATCTAAACAATAATCACCACCAGCAGCTAAATTTATAGTCTTATGATCTTCAAGATGCTTATTATCTTGCTTATCAAATAAATATCCTCCTTCCTCTAATTTATTAACACCTTCAATTATTCTTTCTTGCTCTTCTTTAGAATAAACACCTTCATATCGTGTTATTAAATCATATTCAGTTGCCATAATAATCTCGTAATAATATAGTAATGATATTTATTAACTCTACTCCACCGTAGTTTCTGACTCTGCAGCCCCATTTCTACCTTCTCCATATACTCTAGTATAACTGGATGTGTCCTCAAATGCCCAATCAACTGAACCATTTTTGTTTATTGCTCCACCTTTAGATCCACGAGAACCGAATGAACCTGCACCATTACCATTACCAGAAGAACCATTACTAGCATCTTGAGCAATCGTACCACCATCTCCACCAGTACCACCTACTGTGCCTTCCTGACTACCACCAGATGATCCATCTCCACCAGATGATTGCCAATTTCCATCAAATGGTGAGTCTCCACCATATGCACTACCATTACCATCAGGCTCTAGTGTAGCACCAATACCCCTTATCCCATTAGGACGGCCTGCTCCACCACCACCAGCACCTCCAGTAGCTGATTGAACTTCTTCATCACAATCAAAGAAAGGGCCCCAACCATCACATTCACTATCTTCTTGATAACCAGCACCGCCACCACCGCCACCACCGTGACCAGCAATTATAGCACCACCCTCATCAACTCTTACTTTAGTTTCTTCAAATTGAATACCTAAAGCAGATGATCCAGCCTTACCAAAAGTACCATTCTGATTTTTCCCAGAACCACCATTACCACCATCTCCACCAGCACCAACTATCATACCACCATTTGTTACATGAACTGTTAGTTCTGTATCAGTATTCCAACTATCTCCAGTTCTTAATGCACATTTTGCTGTACCACCATCAACACTTGTAGATTTTACAGAACCTATCTTTTTACCAACATTAATTATAACTTTACTATCACCTGCACCTGACGCTGATGCAGAAAGAGCAGCAGGAGTAGTTGCACCATCAGGTATGACGGCAATTTTATGACCAGCATTATATCTATTATCTGCCATAAAATGATATTCACTTGCATCATCATTACGATCTATATTTGGTATAGAAAAATAATCAACATGAACATTTAATTTTTTACTTCTTAATTGACCAAATGAAATAGAACTGGAACCAGCAGCAACAGAAGTTGGAACACCCGTATCTAATGGTGCTGTTAATGCTCCAATAATTTTACCACCATTTAATCTATAATCACCCAATCTCTGATTTGGTGTTTGACCAAATTCAGTCTCAATGTCTGAATATTTAATAGTACCTGAAGGTGTTGTCATTTTATATACTCCTTATGCACTTGTTACTGCTTCCCAAGCAGATCCAGTCCAGAAATTTAATTTATTTGTACTACTATTATAAACTAAAGCACCAGCAACTTTATCTACTAAGGCATTTCTTTGAGTAGTAGTAACCGTTGGTAGAACCATATATCTGGTTGTTGTAACACCAGCACTTCCAAATTGAATTGCACCACCCGTCTGAATAGGTGTGGTGCCACCAACAGTGAGGAAATTTTTCGCATGTACAACACCAGATGTTGATACACCAGTTGCATTTATATTACCAAATGTAGAATTGCCAGTAAATGTAGAAATACCAGATACAAGAAGATCATGATCAACAGTAAGGTCTGTTCCAATACCAACTTCAGTATTAAATGTAACAGCACCAGTAAATGTTGAAACACCAGATACATTAATATCAGTAGATCCAATAGAAGCAGCAGTTACAGTATCTACTTTTATTGTGCCACCATAAGCATCTATACTTCCTGTAGTTAAAACTAAATTTCCTGTATTAGAAATAATACTGTTATTAACTTTTACTTGTCCACCTACATTAAGATTACTAGTAATTGTAGCAATACCACTAACATGTAATGGATGAATAGGATCGGTATTACCAATACCTAAACTACCACCGATACCAGTAAGAGTCATATGAGGATTAACATTACCTCCTCTTAACCATTGGAATCCTATCTTAGAATCAGTTTGTTTTACTTCTGCATCATAAATGAAATTAAATGATCCAGGACTATATGTAACAATGTCTAAAGACTCACTATTACTATATTTGAAACCACCACCTGTTTCACCATATCTTAAATAAGCATTATAACCTCCTATTGCACTCTTACCAACAGCAACAATAGAAGAAGAAGATTCATTGAATACATGTATTGTATCTTTAGATGTAGTTACACCAGATACACTTAAATTTCCAGTAGTAGTTGTTCCAGAAACATTAACATCACCAACAGAATTTATTCTAATTCTTTCTGAACCTGATGTTTCTGCGGTAATAGTATCAACAGCAGGGAATCTTATTTTTGTATTCGTATCACCAGTATGGAATATTGAATCAGCAATACCAACAGAAGTAAATGTAGTAATACCAGTAAATGTAGAAATACCAGTTACATTTAAACTTGTGACTCCTATACCATTTGCTTTTAATTCACTAATACTACCAACACCAGTTACATTTAACTGTTGTGATTCTAAATTAGTTATTGATGTAACACCAAGAGTGGATATACCAGATACATTAAGTCCATTAGATGTAATAACTCCTTTAACATCTAGTAAATCTGTTGGAAGAGTGCTTCCTATACCAACATTACCATTACTATCTACAGTTAATGATCGACTACTCCCTGTTTCTAATATAAAATCTGAATCTCTACATCCTATTACAACATCACTAGTTGTACTAGAATCTACAAAATCAATAGTAGCTGTTAAATCACTACTTTGAAATCTAGCAACCTGATTACTCGTACCAGAATTAACAGTAAATGATCCAACAGGATTTGTAGTACCAATACCAACTTTAAAATTTGTATGTGCAATACCAGCTGAAGCATCAATAAACCATCCACCAGTAGCAACAGCAAATATACCAGTCATTCCTGAAGCATCACCAAAAAACTTAGTGGCACTCACAATACCTGACGAAGCATACATTGTAATACCAGACCCAACGAATGTATCACTGGAAAAAGTAGAAACACCAGTTACAAAACTTTGAGCAGAACTCGTAACCCCAGATACAGTTACATTACCTCGTAGTGCAGATATACCATAAACATCCAGATATGCAGCAGGAGTAGTGGTACCTATACCAACTAAACCAGCTGCATTTACTATGAAATTATCATTGTCAACTTGTACACCGTTTCTAAAGTTGAACGACTTATTATAATTTGCCATTGATAGCTACATTTTTAGTTATTTATCTGATAGTTTTTGTTCAAGGCTATCAACCTTAGTGGACAATTCTTTAATTGCCTCAATTAATAGAGGAACAATTCTTGCATACTGAACAGTTAGATATTCACCATTACTTGGAGCAGGTCTAACTGCCTCTGGTAATACTTCTTGAATTTCTTGTGCGGATACACCAGCAAATCTTTGATCTCCAGTATCAAGACCACAATCAACCTTAGCAGTTTCATTATGCTTATAAGTAAATCCACTAATTGATTTAACTTTATCAATAGCCTGTGTTATAGGTGAAATCTCATCCTTAAGTCTACTATCAGATACAAATGCGGTAATATCACCAGTAGATTGAATTTCACCTGTTACCTTAACTCCTGTGGTAATAGTTTCAAATTTCTTCGAAGCACTTCCTGCTGATGCAGTATTAAAGTAAAGACTTACAGCTCCTGTAGCATTAAAATCAGCAAGTAAATCATTGGCATTTCCTGATTCTTTACTAATATAGACATTACCTTCACTTTGTAAATACAGTCCTCCAGTTCCAGTTTCTCTTATAATAGAATTTGATGCATCATGTAAGATTTCTAAATCAGGAACACCACTAGTATTACCAAATGTTACTTTAACACTATCATTGAAATGAAGTGGTGTAGATAATCCAGGTAATGGGATATTCTCTAATTCAGATCCATCACCATAGAATTTACTAGCAGTAATAGTACCACCTGCTCCAGTTTTGAAATCACTAGCAGTCGCAACTCCACTAAGATTAAGTTGAGTTCCATGTATGGTACTACCAACATGTAATTGTTTTTTAATACCTACACCACCTTCAATTTTAAGAATACCACCTGCTGTACTATTTGCATCAGTGACACCAGACAATTTAAGAGCACCAGTTATTGTGGCATCATTACCAATTTTAACTTTATTGTTGAAATTAGTTGGCCCATCAAACTCTGAAAGAACTTGACTAGAATCACCACCTTCAACAAGGATTCGTTCTTTAATGGTAACTTCATCAAATACTACACTCAATCTTGAAGGATCTTCACCAGTTACAGTTGGTACAGGAGTATCGAATGTAACTTCCTCACCAGTTGCAGATGATTTCTTTTGGTTTCCAATAAAGAAGTCACCTTTATTATTCATACCTGTATAAACAACAATACCACCAGATTTTTCTTGTGACTGAACTAAGAACTCTTCCCTTTCAGTAAGTGTTCTATCCTGAACCTGTGGTAATGCAGTTGAATAGTTTCCTGGCCCATAACCAAGATACTCAAATGTATGACCTGATGCACGTAAAATAGAAGGTCTACGGAACTCAATAGGATATGGTTTAATTGATCTAACTAAAGATCCATTATCATGTGCAGATTGTTCTGTAGCTAATACTCCCCTAATAACAGTTAATATATTATTAGAACCTGTTGCCACAGGAGAAGCAATTCTGAGTATTTCTTCATCAATCTGTACATAAGATCCATATGGTAACTTATTGGTACTAATACCACTATTAACCTGAATAGTATTAGCAGTGGCAGTTACACTTGCTGATAATGGTAGACTAACATTCCCATATAATGATATACCTCTTGCGGCAAGATTTTCATTAGTTCGATCTGAAACTGATTCATTAGCAGATAATCCATGTTTCAATACACTAGTCGCTGCCAGTGTAGAACCAACTATTGCAGAGAATGAATCAACATCAACTCTCGATTCAACTATATAATCACCAAGATTATTATTAGCAGTATCAAGTAATCTAAGACTATTACCTTTTACCAATCCATGAGCAGAAGAACAATTAAATGTAGATATTCCTGATGAAGTATCAACAGCTGTTACAGATGAAACTGTAACAGAAGGGCCTAATGGAATTACATATTGACCTGATACAACTATAGAATCACCAGATGTTCTTGAAATAGCAACCTGAGTATCATTAGGTACACTGGTTATCTTAAAATAACCACCACTTGTAGTTCCAATACCAGTTACTTGAACAACATTTCCAACACAATCTTCATATCCACTAGATTCAACTTGGAATCTACCAACTACTCCAGGAGAACCTAGATATTGCTCATCAAAATATAAATTAGAACCACCACTAGTAGCAGTATAACCTGCACCTGGTGATTGAATAGTTGCTTCAGAGATAGCTCCACCAGAAACTACAACCTTTGCAGTTGCACCCTGCCAATCACCAGTAACACTACCATTTCTTAATTTAACATTATAGAATGTAGCATTTTGAGGATAACTACCACCTGCAACAGATATTTTTCCAGTCTCAATACCAGAGAATCCATGTCTCTTAGCAAATGTAAGAGTATCTCCACTAATCGAAGATATTGAAACACCAAATCCTATGGTCTCATTAAATTTATCAATGGATTCTCTTGTTATACTCTTCTTAAGATCACTTGTAGATACTTCACCAAGAGGATCTCTTTTAGCAAATGAGACAGCAGATTCTGGATTATCATTAATATTATCCCTATCTAATTGAGGATAAAGATCTACTACATTTTGACTATATTCATAGTCTGAAAATTCTGTTGGAATAGTATAATCAGATGATAGTGGATATATGTGATATACACCATCTTGTTCTCCATCAATATATTCAGAAATTATCTCATTTCTATAAACATATAAATTACTTTGCCAATCAACTCTTTCAAATCTAGGTAATGATGTAGTTCTATTATTAATATTATTAGTGGAATTTGTACCAAATGATGATGATCCTCCAGTTGGTTCATAAGTAAACTGCATGTCATTGAGTACAGTTACATTATAAGTTCCATTATATCCTGTATTAGCTGCACCAGCAGTATTAACACTATCAGTTACGTTTAAAATTTTAACTGCATCACCAGTTCTTAGGTCATGTGGGAGTTCTGTTGTTATAGATGCAATACCAGTAACAGCTTCGGTACATGTACTAATGAAAGATGGATTTTTTCTAAATTCATAATCACTTGATTTAGTTAAAGTAGATGAATAACTAAAATCTGCATCAGATCTAGCACCAGTTGTACTTGATTCCTGTATTACAAATCCATTCTCTGGATTTTTGGCATTTCCCAATTCTTGTGGGATTACAACTCTAATTTTATAGATTTTTTGATCTAAACTTCTAGCATCTTCCCTTCTCCTAATATAACTAGTGTCTTCTGTTGTTATGGTAGAAAGATTTGAAAAAATTGTATTACCAGTGCTGTCAACATTAACGTACCATCCATTAGTTGGATCAAATTGAACAGGATGTCCAGATTCTCCAGAGGATTTATCACTAACTCTCGTAATAACAAAAAGTTCGGTTCCACCCGCAATAGTAAGTGAAATAGCATCAAGAGCATATGCCTTAGAGGATGCTAATTGAATTTCACCAGATGTTAATGATACACCATCATTTCTTGAACTATTAGCAGAATCAGTAATAGCATAATAAACAGTATCAACCTTAATATTCTCTGGCAAATCTCCAGATTCACTGATAATAACAACTTTCTCACCATCATCTAAATCATTAGTTCCTATAGTAATAATATTGGTATTATTATTTACATCAGTAACAGGATATGATTTACTAGAACTACCACCATCAGGCATTAAAATAGATGCACTATAAGTATTAACACCAACATTAACATATAATTTATCATCTACTCTTGCACCAATTCTATACCCTTGTGTAAGAATAGGTGGTTTAATATCTAAAGATTTAAATCCAGTAAGATATAATTTAGTATTAGTACCAACTGATGTATCAATACCAACCCAATCAATATCTTCTTCTGTAGTTTCTATTGCTCTTGGTGGAATAATAGAAGTTATAAATGCCTTGTTATCTTTTCTAAATGCTTCATTTTTAAATCCTTTTGAGATCAACGATAATTGACCAAAGTTAGAGTTAGAGTTTGTAATAGAAGCATCACCACCAGTGTCAGCACTAAAATGCTTTGCATATCCAATAGCAAATACAGAAACTACCTGAAGTATTGCATCATTTTCAATTGAAATATGAGTAGTTTCCCATCCTTGTCTATAAATTGCATCAGAATCTAAATGATATGCCTGTCCTGTTGCTGTAGCAGAGGATCCTCCAGAAAGACTTAATCCAGTCTCAGTACCAATCGTAATTCCTTCATATAATCTCGTAGAATTATTATACTTAACAAATGCTCTATCATCCTTTTGGAGTGATACACCAGTAAACTGAGCAACAACCATTGAACGGAATCCAGTTGCCTTATTTCCATCAGCCTTCAATCCATTCATACCAAAAACAGATCTCATAGAGATATTAAAGATATATGGTGATGCACCTTCTACAGTATCAGTCTCTATAGTTACTGTTCCAACACTAGGATCTCCTTGTCCTAATGTTGCTATATCTTGATCGTTTAAAGTATATGTAAATTCTTTATCATTAGCATCACTTACAGAAGTAACTATTGCAGACACATTATATCTACTAGAACTTACCCCTCTTATTTTGATGGGTGTTCCAACTTGATATCCATGAGCAACTTTAGTACGAACAGTAACAGTAGAAGTTGCACCACTAGCATTTCCTGCTCTAATGAAACTCAATTCTAATGGATCAGCTGCAAATGCACCAACAATTTCATATTCTGGTCTTTGTGGTTCAAATGCAAGAGGATCTTGTGGATATTTCTCAGATGTTTCTATCTCCCGTGGAGAAGAACCTTCATTATATGCGTTACCTACTTTCGCATAATACATATCAAGATCTGTCAAATCATAAGATACAGATCCAGATTTTACATTATTAACACCATCACAATATTCAAATACTGTCAATTTGTGGTGAGAAAAAGTAGGAGTTGCTTTTAAAGTAAAATTTGTATTTTTATAAAATACATTTTCTAATTCATCTGCATCAAAAAGAGAAAATTGCCAGAAGTAACATGTACCAGTTACTTTAAATATGGAAGAATATGGAACTGTATCGTCTGTTGGGTTTGGAACATATTTTGGTCTTATCTTTGTCTTTCTTAAATCTAGTCCAACAATAGATGTTCCTCTAGGTACAACAACACCACCATCAACACTATTAAATTTATAAAGTATATTATCATCTTGAGATAAATCAAAATTACTATTTAAATTTAAATTTAAAGAAGTGGTTGCAACACTACCTGAACCACTAGAATAAACATCTCTTACTTTAGCTGTGCCACCATCATTATAAATTGCCAATCCAGGCCTGTTATCGACAGTATGCTCACCTGGCATTAAAAGTATTGTTGTCTTCTCTATAATATCATTACTTCTTCCTTTAACATAAGAAAATCTCGCAGACTCAATTAATGCTCTTTGAAGAGTTTTAAATGGTCTAGCAAGAGAGTTACCCTGATTACTAATACTGTCGGTTGAGTCTAAATCGCTTGGACTCACATAAAGAATACGACCTTCGGTGTTCTTTATAAAATTATCTAATTTATTCAGAGGCATGGGATTATGACTTCTAAAATTATTACTATATCTTATTTAGTTAGCCAAATCTTCCTCAATTTTAGATGGTGATATCATCAGGCAAATCTTCGGGATTTGTCAGTTCCAATTCAAACATTAAAGGATGTACTTGCTCTTGCATTAAATAAGCAAAATTATTATATAAATCTTCAGTATTATACTTTTGCTCATAATCTGCAATCATTTTAATGGTTGGAAGATCTTCTTCCGTCTGCTCAAGATCTTCTAATTCATCAAAGGTAAATGGAATACCATTGATAGAATACATTAAAACGATTCTTTCATGATTATTAACCCAATCACTATACCAACAGTAAGTGGAATCGATAGTGTACATTCTTCATGAACCATCATTATGTGTAGTATGTATTCTAATTATTTCATCATCATCATTTTGCCTTTCCTTTTCCCTCATTTCTTCATGAAGTCTTTCTAGAGCCTGAATTGTTTCGTCCACAAATCACCTTTGAGTCACCTTCGATATTTATACATCGGTATATACCAATCTATCTTCAGGACAACTAGAACGAACAAGACTTAACACATTCATGAATTGTTCTGTATTATCACATACCACTTCTTTTGTATCTCCTTCATTAGAATAGAGATAGAAAGTCTTCTTGGTGGGGTCAACCACACACTTCATTAAAAATTCTTCGTCCATCCATGCACTAATATGACTCACTGTAGTATAACACAAACAACAATATTTGTCAACATTTTGCATATATCCAACCATTACACAAATACTTACACACCTTTGGTCTCTTACCACGATGAACATATGTCCATGTAGCAGGGAAAAATACTAAACTTCCACACTCAGGTTGCAATCTGGTACCATCAAAAAATTCTGTATATCCTTCATCTTCAACCTTAATTGTATTCAAATACCACATAAAAACAAAGACTCTTGATCCACGTCTATCACTCAGACACCAATCATTATGCCAATCATAAAAACCATTAGGTTCATATTTTTGTAATTTATATCCAGCATCTTTCATCCTATACTGAGGATTTGGAACGCATCTATAATGAATATTTTTTAAGTACGAATCATATTCGTCTAATCCTTCTTGCAATGCTTCAAAAAATATTTTATCTTCTTCTTCCCATCCACTAACATTCGTAATATTAATATCTGTTGTATCTTTAATAGATTTATCAACTCTGGGAGCATTGGAACCAATAACCCCATCACCTTTTCTTGGTTCGTCTTCAAATTTTTCTATTACTTTATCACAAAAGGGTTTGGTTAAGGAATTTTTCTTAACCCAAATCAATTCTTTAAACATTAAAGTTTCATTATAAACGTAAGAGCAAAGTATGGGGGTCTGTTCTCATGAGAATTTCCACTACCTTCATTATCAATATCAATTGAAACACTAATACCTGTGGTTGCATCATTCATTGCATCAGTACGAAGATTTGAGTTTTGATCACTTGGTGCAACTCTAGCTGGCATACTATCAGAATCATCAATACCACCTTTTAACTGGTGTCTATGACCTGGATCAGTTACTGATGCATCGGCATCATGGTCGTGTGATGGCATTTGTGCCTCTGTAAGAGTTACAAACTCAGCACCACCAGTAGCACCGTAACTATAATTACTATTACCAGCACCACTTCCATCACCAGTACCAACTATAAATCTAGCTCTTAAATCTGGTGCTCCTGCTGAAACTGCTGCTGCTGAATTATCACATAATACCCATCCAGTAGGAGCAGTTGCATTTTTGTACATTACAATAGTACCAGAAGGAACGCTATTAGATAATCCTGAACCATCACCCCATGAAACAGATGCACCATCACCACCACTGGTTAGTACTTGACCTGATGTTCCATAATTGGCACCAGCAATTCCAACCTCTCCTGACTTTCCGATACGAAG
>CETY01119166.1_pt1 | contig 11882 bp, 8 predicted proteins | sample 361551 | NCBI WGS metagenome assembly CETY01 (sample SAMEA2623135, study PRJEB7988) | marine metagenome | biome: marine biome (ENVO:00000447); feature: deep chlorophyll maximum layer (ENVO:xxxxxxxx); material: "saline water (ENVO:00002010), including plankton (ENVO:xxxxxxxx)" | depth 45 m | reverse complement strand
TTTCTTTTTCTTTTTCTTTTTCTTTTTCTTTTTTCCTGATGTAATTGGTATTGGTGGTTTTTTTTCTATTTTAGATATTATTAAGTTATAATTAGTCGCAAAAATACTTAGACTATCATAAAGATCTTCTACTTCGGCCTTAGAATGAAATAAACTTGAATTCTTTTTATATTGTGGGGTAATTTTTTTTATCTTTTTTTTTAATAATTTAATTTCTTTATTAAATTTTTTAGTTTCATCTAATTTTAAAATTTGATCTTTTTCTATATTCTTTTTTTTATCTACAATTGGCTTTAGTATTGCCAAGTATATAATAAGAAATAAAATTAAAGCACCAAAACCAATTCCAAACTTGATTAGAGTTTTTTTATCAAGTTTTAAAACTTTTTCTTTTAAATCATTTATATCTATACTTTTTAAATCCATAATTATTATGCTTCCAATCTACAAATTATCTTAAATCCTTTATTCTCTTGTCCATTAGGTGATTTAACAGATGACATTGTTGCAAGTGTAGCTTGTCTTATTGATTTTTTATCATTTAAATTTCTTATTAACTTTAATATATTTTGGTCGTTAGCTGATGACCCTGTAATAATTAATCTTTTTTGTCCATCATATTCAATAGATTCAAATCTAAGCCCTCTTGGAACAGATGAAGCAACTTGAGCTAAAACTTTAAAACTAATAACTTTATTAGATTTTATTGATTTACTTAATTTTAATGAGGTTGTCATTCTGCCTAGTTCTTTAGCAAATTTATTCTTTTCTTTTTCAGTGGACTTATGTTCTTTGACAATTTTTTCATAATTAACAATTTTTTTGTTTAAATTTGAAATTTGCCAAAAAGAAAAAGAAAATAAAACAATATAAACTACTGCTACAATACTAATGACGCCTTTAAATGCAAAATTAGAAAACATTTGTGCTTTCTTTTCTGAAATTAAAGCATCTCTATTTGGAAGTAAGTTAATATTTTTTACTGCAGTAACAAATTTATAATATCCAAAAACATCCAGCTTTCTAAATGCTAATCCTATGACCGAAGCAAAATATGATCTGTTAGACTGCTCCACATTTTGTTTTAATTGTTCTTGAACATTTAAATCTTTAATAGGATCAAAAAGTACAAAACCAGTATTGGTTAAATTTTTTCTGAAACTTTCTAAATAAATATCTATTTTATCTAAGTTAGATATAACCCTTATGTTTCTAACTCTTTTTTCATACTTTGTTTCGAAATCTTGAATAGCTTGTTTAACTTGAGTAACATATCTTCTTATTAGTGCTTCTATATCTTCGGGGTTGTCAGAATTTAATAAAATTTGTCTGTCCTGTCCTCTTATGAATATATCTGTAATAATTGGATTATTGTCATAAAGAATCATTACATAATTTTCGTCTAAGCCAAATTCAAGTAAGACAGTTAAATTTTCTTCTTCTAACCCTGATGAAATTTGGTTAATTTGGTCAACTGCTGATTTTAATGAAAAACACTTAACATCAATAATTACAGGATTTAGACCACCATTTTCAATTATTGAAGTATATACATTTACGTCAGATAGTTTAGATGCAACAAACAAAATATCCATTGTGTTTGCAGTTTGGTTTCTATTAACTACTTGATGAAATATTGAATAATCAGATAAGTTATCTGTTAATTGAACAAGGTTTTCCCAAAGTGAGTCTGATTTAATTGCTGTATCCAACTCCTCATCTGTCATTAGCGGGCTTGTTACAACTCTTATTATTGCAGAAGTTACTGGGATTGCTACTGCTGCATTGCTAGTTGAAATTTTTGATTTTTCTACAGCTACTTTTAATTGCGCAGAAACTAAATCAGCATGATCCGTTATATTTGCTTCATCTGGCAAGCCTACAATTTTATGAATATAAAATTTATTTAAATTCCATTTACCCGAGTTTGCTTGGCTGATTTGTGCTAACCTTATCTCTCCCCCACTTATTTCTACACCAACAACATCCTCTCCTTTTGCTTTATTTCCAAGACGCTTTTTAAAAAATTTTTCAAACCAACTAGATTTATTTGTATTTGTTGATGAAGAAGTTAAATTTTGATTTTCAGATTTTTTTTTAAATAGATTTGAGAAAAAGTTTTTCATTTTAATATAACAACTCTTACACGAATTTTGTGATTCTGCACTAAAAAATATGTTTTTTCCAATTATATGTTTGAAATACTAAAATCAATTAATTTTAAATTAAAAAATATTTAGGTTAATTATAACTAGAGTTGTTTAATATAATGTATATAAATTTAACTCATGTTTGAAAAACTAGAAGATCTTGCAAAAAATAATAAAAAAATATCAGATTTTCACTTAAGGGCTGGCTCCCCAATGGCATACCGACAAACTGGTGAAATCGTAAAAGTAAATGAAGTATCTGTAACAGCTCAAGACCTTAAAGATTTACTTTCCATGAACTGTAATGAAGTTGAATTAGAAAAATATGATCAAACACATGAGCTAGATTCTGCGGTCATGTTAAGTGGACTTCGATTTAGGGCAAATTTTTACAAAACTATAAATGGTCCAGCGGCAGTTTTACGGAGAGTAGAAAGTAAAATTCCTAATATGGAAGATTTTAATTTACCACCAGCTCTTTATGATATCGTAGATTTTCATAAAGGTTTAGTTTTGGTTACTGGACCTACTGGATCTGGAAAATCAACAACACTTGCTGCAATTGTTAATGAGATTAATAAAACTAAAACACACAATATATTAACAGTTGAAGATCCAGTTGAGTTTATACATAAAGATAACAAAAGTATTATTTCTCATAGAGAGGTTGGAAAACAAACTCAATCATTTGCTAATGCTCTAAAAGCAGCATTAAGAGAAGATCCAGATGTAATTTTAGTTGGAGAGTTAAGAGATCTTGAAACTGTAAGTTTGGCTCTTACAGCTGCTGAAACGGGACATTTGGTATTTGGGACACTTCATACAAGTGGTGCCCCAGCAACAATCAATAGAATTATTGATGTATTTCCACCTGATCAACAAGAACAAATCCGAGCACAAATATCTACATCATTAAAAATGGTAGTAACACAAAGATTATTTAAAACAAAAGATGGTGCTGGTAGATGTGCAGCTTTTGAAGTTATGAAATGTACTCCACCAGTTCAAAATTTAATTCGAGAAGCTAAGATTCATCAAATACCAAGTGTGATGCAAACCTCGCTCAGAGATGGAATGATCACAATGGATAAATCTGTGGAAGCACTGGTGCAAAGTGGAAAAATAAATCCAGCAGATGCAAAATCAGAACACTAAAGGATTTACATTATTGGAATTATTAGTTGTGGTTGCAATTATAGGTGCAATCGCAGGTGCAGGTATCCCAAATTTTATAGAATGGAGTAAAGATAGAAAAGTGCGTAAAGCAGCAGAGCAAGTTGCGGGATTGATCTCATCTTTAAATACACAAACGCAAAGAGGAGTTTATCCATTTACTCAATTATTAATAGATCCACAGAATAACTCCGTATTAATCGAAGCCAAAGGAAAAAATAAAAGCTCAATAAATTCTTTACTAAATAGTGGAAATAATCTCAGTTGTGATACATCAAGTAATGATTTTTGGGACGAAACTTTAAGAACAAATACTCTTAATAATGTATTTGTTCATTTTCAAAATCAAAGTGCAATTTGCTTCTCTAAAAATGCTGATAATTATTTTGCTACAGATGATTTGATTGATAATACAGAATTAGAAACAGACGACGGAGTTGCAATTACAGATTATTTAATTATTTGCAATTCTGGGATTGATTGTGATGAAGAGCCTCAAATGCCTGCATACATGGTGGTTTGGTCAAGATTTGGCAATATTAGTAAATTTAAGTATAATTCATCGAACGAATGGATAAGACAATAAATTTAATTAAACAAAAAGGTACAACTCTTTTAGAGGCAATTGTTGCAACAGCAATAATTGGTATTGGTTTTATAGCAATTTTTCAAATGGTTACCTATTCGGTAAGATCGATTGATGTATCGGGAGAAAGAACAAAAATAAACTATTTAACTGATACAATTTTGGAAGATCTTACAGCTTACAAAACATCAGAAAAAGATTCCCGAAAATTATATGATGCATTGATAGAAGATGATCAAGGAGATCCGTACCCTGATAATGCTTTTTGGGAGCTGGATCAGTGTGACGGAGTTGGAATTACTGGAACTGATTTTGCTGAAGACAATATTACAAATAAATGGAACAATAGATTTTCAAATAGACGTATTAAATGTAATGATCAAAATGACATCAAAACTTTAAGATCCTATACAATTTGTAGAGACCCGGCTGTTTGCACAAATCAAAATAATGGTGTTTATGATAAATTATATTTTGGAAAATTAGAAGTTTCAGTAAGTGGTAAAAATAAAAATTTATATTTCAGAATACACTAATGAATAAATTCAATAATAATTCTGGTGTAACCTTAATTGAAATTTTAATAGGAATAGTTATTTCTGTTATAATTATGGCAGCTATGTTTGCCTCATACACTGCAATAAATAATTCTTATTCTCAAGTTACTGATAAAGCAAAAGCCTCACAATCTGGAAGAAACATAATGGGTATGATGATTAGAGATATAAGACAAGCAGGATTTAAGTATTTTGAAGATACCATTGCTAATTCAGATGAACCAGTTAGGATTGCAAAAAATAGGGGTGGTGTCGATGCTGATATTGATTCTCCTTGTGATCATATAAGAATTGTTTTTGGAGATGTTTCTTATGATGCAAGCGGTGACGAGATTTATGAAAGATATCGAGTAACTTACTTTTGCCAAGAATCAGAAATCGAACTTCCTGATGGCAATAATGAGGAGACTAATGCAATATACAAACAAAAAGAGAAATTAGATAATAACGGAGACTGGCAAACTAATATTAATGGCTCTTACGGCCCACAACTAATTACAGATTATATAGAGGATTTAATCTTTGTGCCAAAAGATATAAATGGAAAAATAATTTCTCCCGTCCCAACAAATTCAGAAAATGAGGGTAGAATATACGATGTTAGGTCGGTTGAGGTTGCTTTAATGACTAGATCAGTAAAAGATTTTTATAAAAGTGATGAACAATTAGATGGAACATCTCGATCAATTATAGGTATAGAAGATAATAACAATCTTATGGAAGATATAAGTGATCGGTTTTTAAGAGAAACATTTGTAATGTCAGTTAGCACAAGAAATATTGGATTAGAATGAAAAATATAAAAGAAAGAGGTTTTGCGTTGATCTTATCTTTGGTTTTATTATTAGCAATGTCGTTAATGGGTGGTGCTTTAATTTTAATTACATCTGAAGATCATAAAAGTAATAACTTAGTAGATGTTAATCAGCAAACTTTCTATGTTGCTGAAATGGCTCTTTTAGAAGGAGAAAGATATTTGACAAATCAATATAACGGTCCTTGGAGCACAACAACTCATACAAGACAGACTAATCTTAGAAATTTACCTCAAAATAATTCAGCAGTATTTGATGGCACAATGACACCTGACAACAATGACAAAATATGTAGAAATAGTTTCAATGATCTACCAAATGATTTGAGTGTAACTATAGCTGAAAGCTTTAATTTTGGCACTTTTTTAGAAAATTCAAATATCCCAACTGGAAATGATCAAGTTTTTCTTAATAATTTCTTTTATGAGTATTTTATAACAAGAATAGGTGCTGCAAATTTTAGAGGCACAGGCAGTAGTGCAAAAAGAGGTTCTGGAGGTTCAGGATCTGGCAAAAATGGAATGGCTTATAGAGTATATGGATGTGGTATTTACTCAGATCCTAATTCAAATTCAGATGATCAAACAGTTGTTACATTAGAAAGTATTGTTATACTTCCGTTATAATGATGAGGAATAAAATTTACGAAATTATAATCTTAATTTTATTTTTTTTACTAAGTTCAATAAAAATAGTAAACGCAGAATGTAATTTTAAAATTAGACTTGGTGAAAATGTTTTAAAAATTAAAGATTTTGTAGATATCAACACTGAAGACAATTTAATCTTAGAGGACTACTCTATATCTTACTTGGATGTGTGTCCTAATGAGAATTTAGATAAAAACACCAATGTGAGTTACACTTTCATAGATGATGAATTGGCTAATATTAGAATTGTAGTTAACAACTTTGATGAAAACAATGATGCGTCAAACAAATTAAAGTTGATGGAATATGTTAAACAAAATTTTGGAGATTTTGATACTGGACAAAATCCTAAAATTTATAATTATTTTAATTCTTGGAAAATAAATAATGAAATTATTATTTATAAGAGAATTAGAAATCAATCTGATATTATTGAGGAAGAGCTTTTTATCACGAATGAAAAGTATGATGAAAAAATGGGCAAAATTAATGCAAGGATTGAAAAAGGTGAAATTAAAAGATAGCCTTATGATAAAAATATCTTTTTTATTTAAAGTTATTATATGTTTTTTAATTTTACAAAATCATGTTTTAAGTAAAGGATTGCCGCCTGGAACAGGTTCTAATGATATACCTGCCAACGTTTTAATACTTCTAGATAAATCAGGAAGTATGACCACCTCTATTTCTACTGGTGGCATTAGATTACCACAAGCAATAGCTGTTGATAGTAGTGACAGTGCATCTTACGTTGGAATGTCATCTTCCATTAAAAAATTAAACTACACTAATGCAGCAGGAAATATGGAAGCTGATAACAGTTGGTCATTCGCAGGAACCGGTGGCTGTGCTATGGGCGATATTAGAGAGCTTAGGCTCCATAATAATAAATTGTATGTAATAGATTTAAATAAAGATAAACTTTTTAGGATTGATATTAACACAACTAATTGTGACTGGTCTGTTCCAATAAGTAATCCAGACTCTATGGATATAAAAAATAATATTTTATATGCCTTAGGTGATGAAATGTTAGTTTATGATTTATCAAGCTCAACACCCTCTAAAATTACTTGTAGTTATAATGGAAATTTAAAAGATGATGGTAAAAATGCACAATCATTAGCGATCGACTCCTCTGGTTCAAATTTATACTTGCATAGAAATAGTAATTTAAAAAGGTACGAGATTGATGGCAGTTCATGTCCAAGCACTTCAAGAACTAGCGATATAAGCACCTCCATCAACACAGTTCACAGTCTTATTTTCGAACCTGGTAGTGACACTATCCTTTATGTGCCTAAATATATGGATAAATTTTACAAAGTTACACTTAATGCTAATAAAGATAGTATGACAAAAATTCAAGCAAATGCTAGCTATATTGGTAGTGGAGTATCTACTGTAAGTCCTAATAAAATTAATGTCGATTATCCATATGCAATTGATATTGATAGCACAAATAATAGAATTCACTTTGTCAGCAGAGGACATGCAAAATCAACCGTTCATGTAATTGATTTCGATCTTCAATTTATAAAAGAAAGTGGTGCAGGAGTTAACAAAACAAGGATGACTGGTGCTGTTGAGGCAATACAATCTATCATGCAAGACTCATCATTAACTTCACACGTCGACTTTGGGTTAGGAGTTTGGTCTGAGTCTGGTGCTAGTTTTACAGGTTGGAGTGGAGATATTACTAATGGAACTGCTATTCCATGTCATTCTAAAAATTGTTTAAAAGTGAGAGTTCATAGACAAGGAGCGGCAAAAATTAATACAGTTGCACCTACTATAGCAGCTGATGGTTGGGCAACTTATTCTAAATCTTTTGCTGATCTTGCAGAGCAATATTACTTACATGGCACTCTATCTCCTATAAACACTAATCTTGATTGTCAAAATTCTCATATAATTGTAATTGGCGATGGTGCCTTTACAGACAATATTAATGCAGCAAAAAGTATAATATCTAATTTAAATCTAGTACATGAAATTAAAACTCATGTAGTTGCTTATGGTGGAGGAATCGGTTCAAGTGCATTACTAAAGTTTGATGAATTTGCGGATGCAGGAGGTACAGACGATGTAATAATAGCTGACACTCCAAACTCTCTTAAAACTCAATTAAGAGCAAAGATTAGTCAAATAATAGTAAATAACTTTGCTTTTACAGCACCTTCAATTCCACCGAGTAAAAATGAAACTACATCAGCTGTTTACCAATCTTCATTTAAACATAGCTCTAATCAAGCTTGGCGTGGACAATTAATTAGAACTACTCTTGATGCTAATGGGAACTTAGATCTTGCTGATCCTGATAACTGGGATGCTCAACAAGAACTACCCGATCCAGATGATAGAAAAATTTGGTCGGTTATACCTGGCACTGACTATAGAACTGATCACAATAACTTTGTAGAGGCCAACGCTACTGAAATAGTGGATACTTTAAGAACATTTAATTATGAAGTTCAAGATTATCATAGTGTTACTGGAACACCTACTTCTACAAGAAGGTGTGCTGGTACAGCTCCTGGGGTAGCAGATGGTAATTGGGACGATGTAAATGGACTAATAAATTTTTTAAGAGGAGAAGACTATTTTGATTACGATAATGATTGTAATCTAACAGAAGCAAGAAAAGATGGTCAAGGGAATAAGATTTATATGGGAGATTTTTATCATTCTGAATTGTTAGTTGTAGGTGCTCCAGATGCAAATACAGCGTATACTAATAAATCTCAAGAAGCTTACTGGAGATCAATTAAAGGTTATGGTGCTTGGGCAAAAAGCGCTAATTTAGCAAATAGAAAAGAAATGATTTATGTAGGTGGCAATGATGGAATGCTTCATGCGTTTAATTCAGAAAATGGAAAAGAGGAATGGGCTTTTATTCCACCTTTATTAATGGGAAATTTACCTACTATGGTTGCTAAAGCTTTAAATAAAGCTACTGGTGGTGGATCTACTGCTATTTATGGAGTAGACGGCTCCCCTGTAGTTCATGATATGTTTTTTGATGGACCTAATGACTCTGGTCCAGTGTGGCATACTATTTTAATGGTACCTTACGGCAGAGGTGGAAAAGGATTTTCAATTTTAGATGTTACAGATCCAGATGATCCTATACATTTACATTCCGTTTTTAACGATACTGTCACAAAAAGTGTTTATATCGTAGACAGCTCAGGTGTTCCTCGTCCACCTTTAGAATATGTAGGTCATGATTATGCTATCAATCAATTAAAAGAGTCAATTCAAGCTACTCAAAATTATGGATCGTCTCCTCAAGTTGGAGACGAAATATGTAACAGTACTGGAAATGATCAATGTTATGAATCTAATATTTGGACTCTTGAAACTAATCCAAAAATACCTGGGCTAACAAAAAATGATTTTGAAGTATTTAAGGATGGAAATCTCTATGACAATTTCAATATAAATTATGATGCTAGTAATGACGTAGTATTTACTTTTGGTGATACTATGAAATATGTTGCTTACGGTGATCCAAATGTATCAAGTAGTGATTTGTTGATAAAGATTAAATCTGGAAGCGCTGCTTTAGGAGTTACATCTGAGCCACGCTATGATTATAGTAAACTTGGTGAAACTTGGTCTCAACCTAGAATAGTTAGAATGCCAAACCTAGGTGCAGGTGACACAAATATCGAAGATGATATTTATGTGGCAATATTAGGTGGTGGATTTGGTGCTCAAAATCCTGCAATAGGATCAGGTTTATTCATTATAAACCTTGAAGTTGAACCTACCAGTGGCTTATACGGAACAGTTGAGAAATATATTGATATTGAAGATATAGCTAATAATGAAATTACAAATTCCACTCCAGCTCTTCCAACAGTTATTACATCTGATGAAATTTCAGCTAATTTTACGGGAGCATTAGTTTATTTAAATGATTTAGAGGGTAAAGTGACAAAATTTAATTTAACTAATATGTCAACCGATCCCAATGGTAACCCGATCGCATTATACGATAATACTACTTTATTTAGTGCTGAATCTACAAAAATTAATGGTAGATACATGTATCACTCTATGGATGCGGGTAGATTAAAAGGTTCAAATAATTTTTGGATGTATATGGGAACTGGTGACTATGAAAGACTTACTGCAAAAAACGCGGGTCCAAATCTACCAGATTTTGATAATTTGCTCATTGGAATAAAAGATGCAGATTTTCCTTATTACAAAAATGTTTCAACCCCTCAACTATCAGATGATCTAGATGATTGTAGTGATACTACAACTGATGACACTGGCATTCTTTGCCCAAGCTCATCTCAAAGAGGTTGGGTAATTCATTTAAGTAACGCAGAAAAAGTTACTGCTGAACCAACTCTTAACAAAGGAAGAGTTTTATTTCCAATATTTCAACCAACTCAAAGTGTGAATACTTGTACAACTGGAAAAGCTTTAATTTGTAATATAGATGCAAAATGTGGAACTCCAAAAAATACCGAAATAGGTAGTGCTGATGACTTAGATTGTTTAGAAGTTGGAACAGGAGTTCTTTCAAAAATTGTTGTATTTGGTAATAAATTATTTGCAAATATTGCAGGTGAAGCGAACATAGGTTCAAGCCAACCTGGTAAAACCGATTTAGTATCAATTAACGCTGCTGCTTCATTAATAGAGAGCTTTAGAAACAGTTGGAGAGAAAATTTCTAATACAAAAAAAATACAATAAGATATTAAATTAAACTCATTTCAGGTTTTTATTTTGTATACTTAAATAATAAATCTAATAATCTTTACTTATAATTTTATATATGAAATTAAAATTAATTAGTGTTGCATTTTTTTTATTATTCATTTTATTAGGAACAAATGTAGCCCAAGCTGTAACTTTTAAAAATTACGATGAATTGAATGATTGTGTAGATTTTTATAATACATTTTCACAATATAAAAAAAATCTTCAAAAATGTTTTGAGGAAAAAGACATTAAAATTGATAAAGACAGTTTAAAATTAATAAAAAAAGATTATGGATTAATAGACAGTATTATTGATCTTAATTTACCTGAAGAAAAAATAATTAAAAAACCAAAAAAAAAACTATCTGATATTTTAAATAATATTTTCAAACCTGACTTAGAAAAGATAGAACAAAAAGAGAGTATTTTTAATAAACCATTTAAATCAGTGGGGGCAGATGAAAATAATACATTCAATCTTAATAATTCAGATTTTAAAAAATTAAATAATTATATTAAAAAAAATCCAGAAAATATTTTTTCAATTACAGAAGATATAAATATCTTAACTTATAAAAATAATTATTTGTCTGAATTTAAAAGACAAGAAGTTTTACTAAATGTTTATAATTCATTTGATGTTGCGGTATTAGCCTCTAAGGTTCCTCCTCCTACAGAAGCGGCTGCTCTTGGAGGTGCGGGAGGTATGGTCGCTGCTGCTGCTATAGCTGCTGCTGCTGGTGGTGGTGGTGGTGGAGGAGGCGGTAGCTCTGCACCTACTCTATCTTTTGCAATTTCATCTACATCAGTTGGTGAATGTGGCTCCAATGTAACAGTTACCGCAAATCTTACAGCAGCTCTCAGTTCAAATGTCACAGTTACTTATGCAGTTGGTGGTACAGCGACTGAAGATACTGATTATACTCTTTCATCAACAACATCTACAATTGTTGCAGGTGCAACTTCAGGAACAATAACTTTAAATCCAACCAACGATACAACAGCTGAAACTTCTGAAACAGTAACTTTGGCTGCAAGCGTATCTGGAGTTTCAACAACTGGAAACACATCTACGACTATTACCATTCATGATTATGTTTTAAAATGTAACACCACAGCTTTTACAGAAGGTAGTACAAGTGATCAAAATACTATTAAAAATCAAACAGCATGGAAAGCATTCCAAGGTACGACTGTAAGAACTAGTCCTGTTCATCCTTTTAAT
>CETY01046144.1_pt1 | contig 11906 bp, 9 predicted proteins | sample 361551 | NCBI WGS metagenome assembly CETY01 (sample SAMEA2623135, study PRJEB7988) | marine metagenome | biome: marine biome (ENVO:00000447); feature: deep chlorophyll maximum layer (ENVO:xxxxxxxx); material: "saline water (ENVO:00002010), including plankton (ENVO:xxxxxxxx)" | depth 45 m | reverse complement strand
ACTAATATTTATGTTAATTAAAATATACAAGGAGGTACGATGAAAGAACTAATAGCAAACTATATTTTTAACGACGAAATGAAGGTTAAGATTGTAAAGGCGTTAAACGACAACGTTGACATCCCAATCATTTCAGAAAAAACTGAAGAAAAAATCTTAACTGCAATCTATGATTCAGTTGAGGAAATTGTTAAAGCTGAAATATTGAAGTAGTGAACTATAGGAGCAAGAGTCCAAAAACAACCGAAATAATACTGTATAATGATTTAAAGGTTACAAATGAAGGTGGAACTATTGTAGAACTAGGTATAATAGACCTGAAAGTATACAAAAGAAAACCAGACCATTGTAGCGATTGTAACAGTACAAAAGTTATTGGACTCGAAGTCTTAGGTGCAAAAAATGGAGTTTTATTTTGGATTTGTGACAGCTGCGAAAACTTACACTTTAAGTTTACTTTAAAAACAACAGAAAGATGGCTTGATAGATGTAAAGACTTTTGGACAGCACCAGAAGCTTGGCCAGTACCATCTAAAGAGTTATTTAACTAAGGAGATAATGAAACAGTATATAGTTACACCAGATAAACATTTTCCCTTACATGATAAAAAGGCGATTAATTGTTTAACTAAAATAATAGAAGCGGTAAAACCAGATGGATATATTGACTTAGGTGATTCAGGAGAATGGAATAGCGCAAGTCATTGGCAATGGAAAAGAAAGACTAAGCCACCTTTAGAATACTATCTACCAAATATCATTCAAGAAATTGTAGAAGTAAATAAGGGAATGGATATAATAGATGAAGCGTTAGATAAGGCTAATGTTAAAGAAAAACACTTTATAACAGGTAATCACGATCAGTGGCTTAATTACTTTGTTGAAGAGTTTCCTTATCTAAACCAATACAGCTTGGACAAAGCTATGAGATTAAAAGAAAGAGGTTTCGAAGTTAAACCTTTAGGTGAACTCTTAGAGATAGGAGATATGAGTTATTATCATGGACATAATTATAGTGGTATGAATCACGCTTCAAACCATTGCAGACAGTATAAACAGAATATAATGTATGGACATCATCATGATATACAAGTCTATACCGACAAAAGTGCTAAAGGACCGATAACAGCTTATTCGATAGGTTGCTTAAAAGATTTGTCTCCTGAAGTAAATGGATTTGTTGGTGGTAGACCTATGAATTGGAAACATGCAATAGCGATAGTTACATATCATGGACCAAATAGTTTTGTAAATATTGTAGAAATTAAAAATGGTAAAGCAATTGTAAATAATAACTTAATAGAAGGGTAAAACAGTGGGAGACATCTTAACTATAGTTGAGACCTTTGGTATACCAGTTGCAGTTGCGATGGTCTTTGGCTTTTTTATCTGGAAGCAAAACAAGTATATACAAGATGACCTTATTAGCGATATAAACGGTCATTTTAAAAGACTAGAGGGCATAGTAATTAAGTTAATAGACCAACAAAAAAAGAACCAAATAGAATTGAAAGGTCTGAAGCACAACTACCAAAGCATTGTAGATATTGTAACGAAACTGTTAAAGGATAGAAGAGATGGCTAAAAAAATATTAGAATTAAAACAGTTTATGAAAGGTATAGTATCCTCTCCTTCATCTACAGACATCCCCGAAGATTCTGCTGTTTTTTCTGCTAATATTGACGCTATATCTGAAGAAGGTAAATTAAAAGGGGTTAAAAAGGATTTAGAAGTCTCCGATTCAGATAACCGTATCTCTAATATACAATTATTCCCTACTTCAAATACTGGGGTGTCAGCAACACCACTTAGCTCAGTATCGTCCATAGTTATATTAAATAACGACACTGAGACGACCACACCAATAGGTGCGACTCAACAAGCATATAAAACCTTCGAAGCAAATGAATATATATCAAATATATTATTATCAGCTTCGACGATCAGTACAGCCTATCCTATTGCTCTGCAAGACTTCGCTAATGATACTGAAGCAACATATCTTCTAGCAGGGACAACAAATGCGGTGACTAATAATGTAGATGATTTAGGCGAAAGTACTATACCTCTTGATGCAACTCCTACATCTATGGGACTAAAGGTTGGTCAAACTATAAAAATAGAAAAACACGATGATGTTGCTGTCTTTGAATATGTTAGAGTTACTGCTATTGATGATGCTAATACTGAGATTACAGCCATTAGAGGTATGGACGAAACAGATGTTATAGCTTTTGCGGATGATGCTAAAGTTTATAATAAGTGTGATTATAATGTTACATTAATAGAATTTGCATCTGATCCAACAGATATTAAAATAACATTAAAAGCGTCTAATGGTACTACTATTCATACCGCAGATTCAGTATATATTGCAGACAGTATAGATATTTCTCCTAAAAACTTTATTGTAACAAGTGCAAAAGAAGAAAACTCTGAGAAAACAACAACTAATATTATTTTTTATGACCAAGATGATGTAAACGAAAGATACGAACTGAAAGTATTAGATAACTTTTATTCGGAAAATGGTGGGAATCGATTATTAATCTCTAATGAAAACGAAGGAGATTGGTCTGTTGGTGAGGCACTTCCTAAAGTATCATTAACATCTGGTCCTAATTCAGTATATATCGGAACAGGAAATCAATCCTATAGCGATTCTAAATGGTTTGGTAAAATAAATCATAAACAGTTTGGTAACTCTTTTGAAGGATATTTTTTAGAAGAAGCCAGACTTCAGGCAATAGATGAAAACCAAACTATATTTAATGTAGATACAATGCTACACCCGAATTATGCGGCAACTTCAAATACACCTGTGGTAGATAAAATGACAACAGGAATTATAGGTGCATCTTCTGGTAACAGAAAACTATTTGATATAAAGAATTGGTCTGCAACAGGAACTAATGCGACAGCGAATAAAGCCTTATTAGGTAAACAAACCGCATCTAATGATCTAGGGTATATACCAGGAGCAATATGTAGTAGTGAAAAAATAACTGCTATAATGTCTAATAGCACAGTTGGCGCATCTTATACGCCGTATTATGCTTCCTCATGGACACATGATGATTGGGGTAATAGTGAAGAGATAACAGGGCACTTACACAACGAAACGTTTGCAGACGATTCAAATGATTATGTAAAAATGTCTTACTGCTTTATATCAAGCAAAACTTCATTTGATTCAATTGATGTTTGGGCTACAAGGTATAGAGAAGACAGAAATGTTACGCAAGAAATGAAAGCGTTGCCGCTTGGAAACTTTAAATTACGATTTCAATTAACTACTACAGCAGAAATGAATACTAATCTAGGGGTAGGCAAGGTTATTACCAGAAAACCTCCTACTGGAGCCTTTATTAGTGATATGTACGAAAAAAACAATACTCTATATGTACTTTACTATAGGGTTAATGGCTTTACTCACAATGAAGAATGGTTATACTCTATCGATCTAAGTCAATTAGATAGTTTAGGGGACTTAACTGGACAAAGCATAAATGCAAAGCCAATTACACCTAGTTTTCCATCATTAAAAAACTATGGTAAAGATTATGAAAATCATGGTAAAGAGTGGTGGTTACCTTCTGACGTTTGGGATGGCAGCAGTATTCCTAGTAGACAAAAAGTAGGTAAAGACGGTTTATATAGTGTTTATTCTAATAAATATAAATGGCGTAACACAGACATGCTAGGTTTCTTAGATAATGGTAAGCATTGTAAAGTTCAAACTGTAGTCGATGGTATTACAAAGACGCCTGATACAGATAGTAATTGGCATAAAAATTACGCTGAAGATGATGGTGACCATACTAGTAGAATTATGGGTTGGGTCTCTACTTCTGGAAGTTTAAACTATGATGACAATTCTTATTTAGGAAGTAGATACGATAGGCAAGAATTAAATCACGGCTATAGCTTTGGATTTAAAGAGGATACTTATAGAGTATATCCAGTTAAAAAAGGTTTAACTGATTATAGAGATAGTACTGATGATATTGGTGTAGTTGCTTTCTTAGAGGGTAGCCAGTTAACATCTAATATAAATCAAAAACACAGAATGAGAAGGCTTACTCAGGGTGTTAGAAAATGGCACAAATACAATATTGTATATAACAACGTTACACCTACTTTCAAAACATGGAATGATTATGTACTTATCAGTGCTAATCCACTTAACCATGGAGCGCTACAAAGAACAGCAGCAAAAGATGGTGAACTTAAAAGACAGCATAGTACAACAACTACTGATACTGAAGGTAACCAATGGGTAGTTTCACAAACAGTTAAAATAGGTAACGAAACTATAGATGGAACATTTAGTAACTCTTGGAACTCTTTAGGGTTAACAAATTTAAATGCAAATGAATCTAATGCTTCAATTAGTGGTAGAATTTTAAGAAAAAAGAATGCCTTTAGGATTGGAGCAATATACAACCACAATGTTCAGGCAAACAGTGGTACAGACTCCGAACCTTCAAATACTTATGAACAGGCAGCTAATAGAACAATAACAACTCTTCCTCCAACTTCAACTTCTCAAACTGGTCAATCAGATAATGATTTAACGACTGGAAACCCATCTTTAAAACACAGTGTTATAAGTGTTAGTAAGGGAGAAAAGTTTAGTCCTTCTACGGGTTCAGGAAGAACACTAAAAACTAACGATAAATTATATATTACAAATATTAGAAGCGAAGAAAGTCAAAATAATACTTTAATTAATCAATGGACTAAAAGTACAGATTTAGATACATATACAAAAATTGAGGCCAAACCTTTTTCACCAGTGACCAGTTATAGTCCATTAAGGGTTACAAATATTGGTAACTCTGCTTTTGTATTAGCTAAAGAAGGTTCAAATGCAAGTTCGGATACTATTGCATCATTATATCCTACAACTGGAGATATAGTAAATGGATTTGTAAAATATAACAATAGTGGAGTGGCGCAAACATCAACTAATAATAATACGTTTGGCAACACTAATAGTGAATTTTTATATCAAAACCCTGGTTCACAATTAAATGTTGGTATGGATGTTTCATTTCAAGATGCTGTAACAACAGGAACAGACACGACTGTTCCCGCTGATAATGTTATAGACGAATATGATCCAGGCAACTTTATGACTGGAACTACAGTATATTATAAAATATCTTTAGTATATGATGGTTATCAAGAAGGTCCAATACAGAACGCTGATAAAGCGGTACCCGTAACAGGACAATACAATTTTCAAACAGCCTCTTTAACATTAAGGCTTTCTTCTCCTCCAAGAAGAGTATCACATGTTGTTATATACAGAAGAAACAGTATAGAAGAATTTTATAGAATGGTTACTGAAGTTTCACTAGAAGATGGATGGACTTACAATTCTCTTGATGATGAATATAGTATAATAGTAACTGACTCTGGAACATTAGGTGCGACCTATGAAGCGGTTACAGGTATGCCTGAATCATTACAGCATACAAATATTAATTACAAAATAAGTACTACAGCGTTGGGACATTTAGTTGTAGGAGATTGTTGGCACCCAGAGATCAAGCAAGGTCAAAACTTTATTTTTAAATCGCAACCACAAGCTTATTCTAATTTTAATTGGTCTAAAGATTATTGTGTTTTACCAAATAAACCTACAGCAATAGCTTGGTTTGCTGGTAAACTATTTGCTTTTGACCTACATAACATGTGGCGCATAAACCTTGATAATTTGGTCATAGAAGACAGTTATGAGGGAATTGGCTGTATAGGTCCAGAATCTATATTAGTTACCGATATAGGCATGTTTTTCTGCGATTATCAGGGTATGTACTGGCATAACGGGCAAAGAGCAGAGAATATATCAAGAGATATACTTCAAAATTCAGCATCAGATGATTTAAAGGGAGACACATTAGAAACTGATTATCCTTTTAAGTGGGCTCCATGGCAAAGGATTGACCATCAAATAAATCCGCATATATTATATGATGCTAAAGAACAGAGTGTATTGTTTTGCTTTAAAAACTTAAGAAAAGACGATGGTGAAACTACTGCTTATGGTGCATGGAAATTTAGTATTACACGTAAAAGATGGGACTTCCTGGAACTTGAAAACTTCAAAAGTGTGTTAACGGGTAATAAAAATGATATATATACAGGTGCTCAAGATAAACTCTTAAATCTTGGAGCAAATGAATTGTCTAGAAAACCTTTTAAATGGGTAAGTAAAAATTTAAATATGGGTTCTGCGACAGAGGAAAAGGTACTTACTTCTATAAAATTAGTACTTAATAATGATGCTCAAGCAACCAACTATTTAACTACTTATAAAAATAACCTTAGTATATCATTAGATAATGGGTCCCTTCAGAATTTTGATAACGATGGATTAACAGTTACTAGAAAAGGCGCTATAATTATCTACAAACCTACTGGTGGTAAAAAGTTCAAGAAACTTAGATTTGAAATCGAAGGGCAAACATTAGAGATAGATGCTATTTCAATAATATATAGAAATAAAAGTATTAAATAATGCCAAGAGACGTTACAAGATCCAGGTCACAATTAGGTGGAGGTGGTAAAACTGCTCCCAAAGTTAAAGATACTGATGTACAAAGGGCTTTATCCGAAGTCTATAAAGAATTAAATGTCTTAACAAAATCAGTTAGTTCTGTAGCTAATTTAAGTCAATCAACTCCAGCAGAAGGAAAAGATGGAGATATTAGGTTATATGTAGATTATGCTGCAGACGGAACTAAAGGTTATTTTGTTCAAGGTAAATTTGGCGACTCATGGGCATCTGGAAGATTATCTTTTGACAGTATAGACCCAAAGCAACAAAAATCAGTTGTCAATAGAGCAGGATCATATGACGCAGATGGTGGTGGTTATATTACAACAGAGGGTGTAACATACGAAAACTTAGATAATAACAGCGATGTAGGTCCTTTAGGGGGTCAGGTTGCGAAAGGTAATCACAATCATGAACATCAATCGTTAAATGGAGCAGGAACAAATGACCATAACACAATCGACTCTCACCTTAGCAACCTAACAAAACACAGGTTAGCAAGTGACGATAATAGCAAATATATTAATACAGTTTCGTCAACATCAAATGATTCAGGAGATGACGATACGTGGGCTAGGTCAGACCACTCACATACGTTAAATCAAGGCGAAACATATACCTTTACCGCTAAACAAAACATAGACCGAGGAAATGCAACCTACGATGCTTTATATGTTAGAGGCACGTCAGATTTTGTTGGAGATGTTTCAATCGATGGTAACCTAACTGTTGATTTTGCAGAAAACGCTGGTGGTAATACTACTATAGACCAAAATTTAGATGTAGCTGGTAATGTTACTGCAGGTCAAAATGTAGCATTAAATGATAAATCAAGCGAATTAAGCAATAATGTTAACGATACTAGTACAACTACCATTCATGGTAAAAGCTTCCTTAAAAACAGCTTAGAAGTCCTTAAAGCATTAGGAACTGGTGAAAAGCACCTTACTCTTGCTAGTGATAGTAGTAACAAACTAGATATATCCGTTACTGGAACAGGAGTAGTAAACTTTTCAGGAAACAATGCGTTTAGGTTTGATCAGTCGCTAGAACCTGAAGTTACTATGACAAAGAATTTAGGTAGTCAAAGTAAAAAATGGTTATCTATACATGCTGGAGAGTTAATAGTAGAAAACCTTGTGGCTCAAGATGTTATGGCTACTATAGGCGGCAGAATTATAGTCGCTCCAACTACAAAATTAATGTTAGCTATAACTTCAGGCGAATCATTTATAACTACTGAACACGATATATTTGAAATAAACGATATAGCATATTTACAATCTGCTCCATCAGGAGTTGCTCAAGTTGAAGCAATGAGAATAATTAGTACATCTGGTGGTAGTGGTCCTTATGCATATGGAGTAACTAGAAATGTTGATACTAGTGGTGCTAATGCATGGGAAAAAGATGATGCTATAGTAAACCTAGGACATGAGCAAGGTGATGGCTTTATTGATTTAACAGCAACTCAAAGTGTTTACAGTAATGAAGGTCCTATGATAGGACTATTTGCAAGACCTTCTGAGACTAATGGTGTATTATCAGATTGGAATGTTCCAGAAATAGCAAGACTTGGTAACCTAAGTGGAACAGGATATACAGGTAATGATGACTTTGGAATTATGATTGGTGAAAATTTAGGGTATTCTCATATACACGGAACGTACCCTTTTAGAGGATTAATTGGAAACAGAGAAGGTGTAAAACTATATAATTCTGATATATCTTTATATGACGGTGATGACTTAACTGCTTTTATAGGTAAAGATACCAACAATAGACCAGTATTTGCATTGGGTAATGATATGGGTTCTGATTTTAGCGATTCATCATTACTTTATAAATGGGACCAAACTCTAAATGGAGGTAACGGCAAATATAAATTAACACTATCTAACACTGATGTTGATTTAGGAGTGGATATAGCCCTTTCAGAAAATAGTATTATAGATGCTATGCCTTGGTTTACAGCAGATCCTGGGGGATTAGGAGATGATACAGAAGGATTATATCTATCAAATAAATGGTTAGGCTTTTATGAAAACCCAGCGGGTAACGGTGGTAACGATACTTATTGGCCTATTATAATTGGTTCAACAGGTACAGGTGCTAACTTAGAACCATTTTTTGAGATTAAAAACGCTGCAACTTATCCAACTGAATACATTAGATATACCGTTGCTAATGGATTAGAAATAGCTGGTAAAGTAAATATATTAGGACAACAACCTTCTCAAGTATTAAAAGTAAACCCTGATATTCAATTTAATGTAAGCAATAATGGTGCTGGTTTCACTGAAACGTTTACATTAACAGTAACTGGAAAAGTTTTTGCACATTTTAGAGTAAAAGATGCGAGTAATGGTAAAATACAATTTACAAACTCTGCTAATGCAGATGTCGTTACATATACTGATATTTTAACAAATTTATCAGGAGTGGGGTCAATGTGGTATACAGCTGAACTTGAATTAACTGGTTCAAATGGTATCCGTGGTTTTAGGTGGAGAAATGTTGGAACTGACAATACTCCTCATATAGTAGAAGATATAGTAATAACTAGGGATACACCTGGTGACCCTCATGCTATATTATATTCTAATAATGCTATACCTGGAAATACAGATTATACTTTATCTAACGACATAACGTTAGGAAACGGATCAATAGAAGTAGGTAACGCAGCAATAGATACAGGAGTATATAGTACAGGTAAAAATAGCTTCACAAGTACTACTCCTGGATTTTATTTAGGAACTCATAATTCAGATTTGACAAAATTTGCACTAAACATTGGAGATAGTAACACTTTTTTAAAGTATAACAATTCTAGTAATGAACTTGATATAAATGGAGCGAATATACTTATTTCAAATGCTTCTGGAGTTGTTAATATAGGAGAAGATTTAGCAGACGCTGGTCCTGTTAATTCTGTCTTAGTTGGAAAATGGGGTACTCAAACAATAGACACTTTACAACCAGCGACAACAGTTGCAGGTGGTCATGGTATATTAGTAAACCACGAAAATTCTAAAGATTACACAACGTTAAATGAAAACGGATTTGTAAGGAGAGGTTTTGATTATCCTATAATAATACATTCTGGATTTCATTGGGGAGGACCAGTAAATACAGGCGGATCTACAAGCGGTACAAATACTTTTAATAGCAGTTATTTTGATTATAATAATCATGGTCAATATGGAGGTGGCAACTCAGGTCTTGGGTTTGCAAGTCGTGAAAATAGAATATCTTACTTTTGGAATTATGATAATACGTACGTGCCAACAGGTAGACAGTTAATATGGACATTTACTCCAACAATTTCAAAAGGAGGTTCTGGAGCTGGTGAATCTATATCCGATAATGAAGTAAGGGCATATCGTTTTTGGGGAAGTGGTAACGATGCAGATTCCTATTGGGGAGGTGACGGAGGTGGTTCTGAATTTAGCTATAATTTTGCACTCATGCATTATGAAAGCTCAAATGATGCAGGTATGAACAGTCATTCATATACTCAAGGCAATATGGGAACTAGAGGTTGGGGAGTCGATGGAAGTGCTTATGCTTATAACGGTCAATTTATACCCTCATATCTTGCTGGTTCAAGCGGTAAGGCTGTTTCTTATGGTATAATACCTTCGGGAACAAATGTTACATATTTATATTTGATAGCTGGAGTATCTGGAACTCGTTCTGAATTAGGGCACGAATCTCATTGTCATGGAGGAATTTTAACTATATGGGAAACTGACGAATAATGAGTTTATCTTCTGATATATTAACTCAAATACAAGCAGTGGATAATAGTAGTAGTGCTAATATATCTAATATAACAGATGCTATTAAAAGTACGGCATGGGAAGCTGCATGTGTAGCATTACAAGGAGAAACAGCAGCTATCACTGATAAAACGTCTAACAGTATATGGACAACATCAGAAAAAGAATCTTATGGGATAAACCATTTTCCGACAAGTATTCAAACGCTTATTGTATCAGGGAAAGCAGTAATTCCTTACAAATGCACAGTAGCAGGAGAGACTAAACGTGTTGTAATAACAAGAAATAAGGTTTATAAATTCCCTACAAGTAATGTAAATTACTTTAACGCTGCAGTGGGTTCCGTAAAGTACTATGGCGCAGGGAGTTACTTTGATTCAGTTAATCAAAGTTCTAACATGACTGTAGCAAATAATACAGGGACAAATTATGTCCAAAATTATAATTATACACAATAAAGGAGAATAGATGTCATACGAGACAGATCTAGCTGGAATAAAGGAGCAACAAGAACAAGCAAAAGCATTATGGACTAAGTTACAAGGTATTGCAGAATATCTTGAAGGAAAGATACAACAAGAGGTTTCTGATAAAAAAGTTACCGAAGATAAGAAAAGAGTTGTAAAGAAGAAGTAATTGATATTATATTATAATGGCTCATTGTAGCTATTATTACATCATATGGGAGGTTATTCAATGGGAAATTGGTTTTCGGCACCAGAGAAAATAAGCCCAACTAAAGTTGGCGGATATTTTGATCAAGGCGGTCATGTCGCTAAAATGGGGACAATGGCTAATGATTTAATGGACACTAACTCAGAGTATAATGCTGGGGTGCTTCAAAATCTTAGAGGTCAAGCAGAAGACTCAATGTTCAAGAAGGCATTAGTTAACAGACGACAACACGCTGCTATGGGTGGAGGCCAGTCTGGTATCATGACTCAATTACAACAACAAGATAATTCAAATACTATGCAAGGTATGATGGATTCATATCAAGGTGCTATGGGTAATAACCTACAAGCGGGTATGGGTATGTTAGGTCAAGCAGCACAATTTGATTTGGCTAAAGGTGAAGCAATGGCTTCTGCTTATGGTCAAAATATAACTAATAAAGCAAACTATAACTCTGCTATGGCAGGTAATGTTATGAGCGGTATAAGTGCCGCGGCTTCTGCAGCAATAATGTCTGACAAAAGAGTTAAGAAAAACCTTAAGAAAATAGGCACTATGAAAGCCAAAGATGGTGCGAAAGTTAATATGTATAGTTTTAAATATAAAGGTGACGACAAAAAAAGAGTTGGTGTAATAGCTCAAGAAATAGAAAAGTCTCACCCTGGCTTAGTATCAAAAGACTCTAAAGGCATTCGTAAAGTAAACTATAAAGGGTTATTCGGTTAATGAGTAATTATATTACAAATACAACTAATCCAAATTTAAATCAATATGGTCAACCATTAGGTCCAAATGGAATTAATACTCAAGTTCCAGGAGGTTATGGAACAACGGCTAATCCTATAATAGCTCCGACAGTTCACGTAATGGCTAAAAG
>CETY01101652.1_pt1 | contig 11972 bp, 14 predicted proteins | sample 361551 | NCBI WGS metagenome assembly CETY01 (sample SAMEA2623135, study PRJEB7988) | marine metagenome | biome: marine biome (ENVO:00000447); feature: deep chlorophyll maximum layer (ENVO:xxxxxxxx); material: "saline water (ENVO:00002010), including plankton (ENVO:xxxxxxxx)" | depth 45 m | reverse complement strand
CAGACGCGGGCATCAAGAGTCATAGCATTCGTTCTGGTCTTAACTTTCTGGTGCAGTCTGCTGCTTCTGACATTAACTTGCTTGGGGCTATAGATATGCATGAAGATATACAAGCCAGTAAGATGAAGGCTCGTATCTTCGCACTTGTACACGACTCAATTCTTGCCGAAGTGCCAGAAGATGAGATAGAAGTATATTCAGAAAAGCTAAAGCATTGGATACAAAAAGACAGGGGGATTATAATTCCAGGTGCCCCAGTTGGGTGTGACTTCGATATCGGAGAAGACTACTCAATGGGCAAATTCGAGAAACAGTATGGCATACTCTGATAAAGTAATGGATCATTACAATAATCCTCGAAACGTAGGAAAGTTCGAGGACTCAGAAAATATAGGCACAGGCATGGTCGGAGCACCTGCCTGTGGAGACGTTATGAGACTACAGATAGAAGTAGTAGATGACATAATACGAGATGCAAAGTTTAAAACTTACGGTTGTGGTAGTGCTATCGCTTCCAGCTCTCTGCTAACAGAGTGGATAAAAGGCAGAAGTCTTGGAGATGCAAATTCAATAAAAAATGTAGAGATAGCCGAAGAGTTATCCCTCCCTCCAGTAAAGATCCATTGTAGTGTTCTAGCGGAGGATGCGATAAAAGCAGCAATAGCTGATTATAAAGGGAAAAATGCTAAATATAACTGCGAGTGCCAAGAAGTATCTTAACTACAAACGTATTAAGAAGAATAAGAAGTATATACTCTTAGACCTCAAGCCTAGTGGCTGTGCGGGTTTTGAATATACTTGGAGCTACTGCGATGCTCCCGATACTACTGATAGATTAGTAGACGATCTAATAGTAGTTGGTAGTGCGGCTCAAGAAGGAGTCACAGGAAGCACAGTAGACTATAACGAAGAGCTGCTGGGTTCTTATCTTACGGTAACAAACCCAAATGTTGTAAGTGCGTGTGGGTGTGGTGTTAGTTTCACCATTTAGCACCCCGAGATGAAGGAGGAAAAGTTGTACAAAGTAGCATGGAACTATGATGGTAAAAAACATAAAGCTAAGGTTAAATCCCCACTCGGCAGGTACGAATACTGTTCGATGCTAGAAAAAGAGGGAGCAACAAACATAAAAATAAAATACTATGCCCCATACGGAGAAATAGTTGATAGTTACATACAGGGACGTTCAAGACGTAACTTTTCCAGTTTTCAAGATTACTGGAAGCAATTGGAGTTATTCTGACGGACTACTGTTCTTAGACGATCAGTTATTAGATGACAAGAATATGCCAGGGCCTACTCTCGGCATCCGCAGACTTCAGACTCCCTTCAAGAATCTGTTTCCTCTGCGAAATGCCCTTATCAGCCACATTGGTATAATAAAACAAACGGGAAAAAACTTTATTGATTCAAAAGGCGACCCCTTTATCTATGACAAAACCTTGATGTGTAAACTTAAATACTACAAGATTCGCAAGGTTGATAGAAAAGAGGTCGCCTCTGTTTTATGGGTTAAAGGAATAAACTTTCCGTTTACAATTCCAAGACCTCCAGAAGATGGGCGTACTTGGGCAGGTATTTTACACTTAAACGACATACCTTGGCTCCTTTACGAGTATTCCGAGGAAAAACTTAAAGATACTCGCAGGAAGATATAAAACTTATGGGAAAACGTAGTAAAACTTTGAATGGATCAGGCCTAGAGCTGATCGAAGTAGAACCTTTAACACGTAATCAAGTAGTTGCATTTGAATCGTCAAAAAATCTAGTATTACATGGATGTGCGGGTACAGGAAAAACTTTTATCTCTTGTTACCTTGCATTTGATGACATGACAAAGAATCTGTTTGAAAAGCTCGTAATAATGAGAAGTGCGGTTCCTACACGAGATATTGGATTCCTACCAGGAACAGAAAAAGAAAAGAGTTCCGTGTATGAAGAGCCTTACAGAGACATAGCAATAGATTTATTCTCAAGAGGCGACGCATACCAAATACTGAAAACCAAAGGATTAGTTCATTTTATGACTACTTCTTACATAAGAGGTATAACTCTTAGAGACGCAGTTATACTAATAGATGAGTGCCAGAACATGAGTTTTCATGAGCTGGACTCAATAATAACAAGAGTAGGGGAAAACTGTAGAGTAGTATTCTGTGGAGACTTTAATCAATCCGATCTAAGACAGAACGGCATGGGAGAGTTTCTTGAGATACTTAGTTCTATGAAGAGATTCGACTTTATAGAGTTTGGTGTTGAGGATATTGTACGAAGTGGTTTTGTAAAAGAGTATATTATAGCAAAAGAGTATCAACAGAACTTATGAAAGCTGTTATCAGCAATAGAGTGTACTTAGAAGTAACGGATGCGTATAAAGAGGTTCTCAGTAAAGAACTGACTTATACTATTCCGTCTTTTAATCCGAAAGATCCACCTATAGTAATTAAGAATATGGCACGGATTAAGAGTAACTTAGTGAGTATACCTATTGGTCGTGCGGATCTAATACCAAACGATTACGAAGTAGTTGATAAGCGTGTAACTAAGCCTGTGGTCTTTCCTGAGTTTCAGTTTGACCTACGACCAAGCCAACAAGAGGTTTACGACGAAGTCGAAGACAACTGTATAATAAACGCTTGGGTCAGTTGGGGAAAGACTTTTACAGGTCTTGCGATAGCTGGTAAGCTAGGACAGAAAACACTTATAATTGTACACACAGTTCCGCTAAGAAACCAGTGGGCCGCAGAGGTAAAAAAAGTATATGGAATTACAGCAGGTATTATTGGAAGTGGCAAAATGGACATTGACAGCCCTGTGGTTATTGGGAACACTCAAAGTTTGTACCGTCGCATTCCAGATATACGTCGCGAATTTGGAACCGTCATCTTGGACGAAATGCATCATGTCTCGTCTCCAACGTTTTCTAAAGTTTTAGATACAAACTATGCAAGGTATAAGATAGGTCTTTCGGGTACTATAGAAAGAAAAGATGGCAAACATGTAGTATTTCGTGACTACTTTGGCCAGAAAGTCCATAAACCCCCGAAAGAAAACTATATGACTCCGAGTATTCTTATATACCGCTCGGAAGTACGATTTATGGATGGAAGTAACATTCCATGGGCAAATAAAGTCACACAGTTAGCTTACAATGAAGAATATCTGCATAGTATTGCACTTTTAGCTGCATTTTATGCAAAGAAGGGGCACAAAGTGCTCGTAGTAAGTGATCGTGTGCATTTTTTACAGGTGTGCGCCGAACTGGCAGGTGAAAAAGCCGTATGTGTTACGGGGGAAGTCCCCCATGAGGATAGAATAACGCTCATGTCTAAAATATCAGACGGAAAAGCCAATATTTTATTTGGAACACAAGCAATTTTCTCTGAAGGCATCTCACTAGATGACTTGAGCTGTCTAATTCTCGGCACACCAGTAAATAACGAACCTCTGCTTACACAGTTGATAGGTAGAGTAATACGAAAGAAAGAAAACAAGAAAGACCCTGTAGTTATAGATATACATCTGAAAGGGAATACTGCTAGAAGGCAGGCTTCCAACAGGGTGGGGTACTATATGAAACAGGGTTACAAGATACAGGAACTTTAAAAAAATAATACTTGACATGACTTACAATTTTTGATATAATATGTTATTCTACGATTGGAAAAAGATTTATGAAACTTGTAAAGGCAATACTGCCGAGATAGTACGAGTTTTAAAAATGTTAGTAGAGAAGCAGATGCCTGTTAATCAGTACGATAAGATTTATAAGTATTATCATATTGATTTTAGAGGCGACTCTTTTTTACTGCATGCAGATGTTTTATTGTATAATGCTTATATGTACTCATACAAGGACATCTGTATTTATGTAGCAATGGCCAGTGCACGTTCATACGCTGAGTATGCTGCACAAGGCAAACTTTCATTGGATCGAATGCATTTGACAATAGATCCTTTTATGTTTTTAGACAACCCTAGCCTACTTCGTATGGGAGATGATGGAATTCATTTTCGGTATGAAGAAGCCCCAACAACGGAGATACATTAAAATGGCAATATCATTTAATCAGCAGAAAGGTTCTGCTCAAAAAACCTCAATCAGCACATTTCAGTACAAAGACGGCGATAACTCTTTCCGTCTCGTAGGCGACATTCTTGCTCGCTATGTATACTGGATCAAAGGCGAAAACGACAAGAACATTCCTTTGGAGTGTCTGTCTTTTGACCGCAACGCAGAAGCATTCAACAACAAAGAGAAGGATTGGGTTCGTGAATACTACCCCGACCTTAAGTGTGGCTGGAGCTATGCAACTCAGTGCATTGACAACGGTGAAGTAAAAGTTGTTAATCTAAAGAAAAAACTGTGGGAGCAGATTATAACTGCCGCAGAAGATTTAGGTGATCCTACTCATCCAGAAACTGGATGGGAAATTAAATTTAAGAGAGTTAAGACTGGCCCTCTTCCCTACAATGTCGAGTACCAGTTACAGCCTCTCAAGTGCAAGCCTGGCGCTCTTTCAGCTTCTGATGCAGCTCTTGCTGCTGACGTGAAGTCTATGGATGACGTTATGGCTCGTCCTACTCCTGATGCTCAGAAGGAGCTTCTTGATCGTATACGACAAGAAAGTGCTTCTGACATTGATGAGACCCTTGAAGATGAGTTCAACGTAGCGTGATCTTATTTACAGCCGACTGGCATCTAAAACTGGGGCAGAAGAATGTCCCAGTTGCTTGGGCTAAAAAGAGGTATCAGTCTTTTTTTGAACAAATCAGTGAGCAAGAAAAGCAATGTAACATGCACATAATTGGAGGCGATCTTTTTGATCGTCTTCCGACTATGGAAGAGTTAGAGCTGTACTTCTCTTTTATACGTGGAGTAACAATTCCTACTTTAATTTATGACGGCAATCATGAAGCAACCAAAAAGAATAAGACTTTCTTTAGCCAGTTAAAACAAGTAAGTAGAGATATAAACCCTTTAATCCACGTAGTAGACTTTTCGTACGTGGATACAGACAAAGGGTTTAGTGTGCTACCATATGCAGACCTCCATAGAGAAGGGAGTGTAGAGTGTTTCCATACATCTATGCCTCTATTCACTCATGTGAGAGGAGAGATTCCTCCTCATGTAAAACCAGAGGTAGACTTGGACAGACTAGAAGAGTTTCCTGTAGTGTTTGCAGGGGATCTTCATGCACATAGTAATACACAGAGAAATATTGTATACCCAGGAAGTCCTATGACTACCTCGTTTCACCGAAATGAAGTAGAGACAGGATATTTACTTATAAATGATAGTGACTGGTCGTGGATGTGGGATAAGTTCTACTTGCCACAGCTTCTCAGAAAGACAGTTACTAGTCCTGAGGAAATGATCGCAAGCGAGTATCACCACACAATTTATGAGTTAGAAGGGGATATACAAGACCTCTCAAAAGTAAAAAACACAGAGTTACTAGACAAGAAAGTTGTAAAGAGAAGTACGGAAGCAACTCTTGTTCTAGACAAAGAAATGAGTGTAAGTGAAGAACTAGCGGAGTATCTGGAATATATACTAGAACTTCCTAAAACTAAAATATCTAGTATTATAGGGACGTTTAATGATTACTCTAAAACAGCTACAGTGGAATAACTGCTTTAGCTATGGTTCTGACAATGAGTTGGTGTTAGATGACAATACCGTAACTCAAATCATTGGAACAAACGGTACAGGAAAATCCTCTATACCTTTGATTATAGAGGAGGCTCTGTACAATAAGAACTCCAAAGGAATCAAAAAAGCAGATATACCAAACAGATATATAGGTAAGGGCTATAACATTCGACTCGCCTTTACCAAAGATGAAGATACTTATGTAGTCAGTATTGACAGAAAGACAAGTGTAAAAGTAAAACTAGAAAAGAATGGGGAAGACATATCTAGTCATACTGCTACAAATACCTACAAAACTATTCAAGATACGATCGGAGTAGATTTTAAAACTTTTTCTCAGTTAGTATATCAAAATACAAACGCAAGTTTGCAGTTTCTTACTGCGACAGATACAAACAGAAAAAAGTTTTTGATTGACTTATTGCACCTAGAAAACTATGTAGAGTTGTTTGACATTTTCAAAGAAGCATCGAGAGTTACTACTTTGGAAATTACCGGAATACAAGCAAAGCTCGATACGATAGAAAAATGGTTGACAGATAACAAGTTGGGGGATACTAACATACTTCCTATGTTAGATTTACCAATTTCTTCGGACGAAGATGAAAAGCAATTCCGTCATCTTACGAAAGAAATTGAAAATATCTCAGAGAAGAATAAAAAAATCTCAAAAAATAATCAGTTAAAAAGCTTACTTGGTCAAATTGATTTACAAGAGTCACAAAATTGTTCTATAACGGAAAAGAAGTCATATGACAGTTTACAAGCACAAATCGGTACGCATACTCAAGTCTCAGCGGGGTCTCAACGCCTTATAGAAAAGCTGCAAGGACTGGGGGATGTTTGTCCTACTTGTGAGCAAGAGGTTGACCCTGAGTTTAAGCAAGAGCTTGTAGTTAAAGAAGCAAACAAACTTATAGAGGCGGAGAAGAAAATTGCAGATATTAAATTACAGATTGAACGAATTAAAGACGACAATCAACAGTTTGAAAAAGCCCGAAAGATTGAATCAGATTGGAAAGAATTGTATCGAAGTATTGACAAGTCTCTTCCACAGACTTTACTGGATAAGCAGGAGCTTGAGAGTCGGTTGGAGAGCGTGCGTACGCAACTACTCGAACGAAAGAATCAACTGGCAACAACAGCAAAAGAAAATGAACAACGAACAAGACATAACACGCGTATAGCAGTAATTCAAGAACAGACAGACGCGTTTCTGCAAGAACTCGCAGAGTTTCAGGACATACTTACAAAACAGGAAGGCCTGCTGTCCAATCTTGACATACTTAAGAAGTCTTTTAGTACAAACGGACTTCTTGCCTACAAGATTGAAAACCTTGTAAAAGAGTTAGAAGAACTGGCGAACACCTATCTAGCGGAGCTTTCCGATGGAAGGTTTACTCTTGAATTTGTAGTGTCTAACGATAAGTTAAATGTACAGGTTGAAGACGACGGCAAAATAGTAGATATCCTCGCACTTTCTTCAGGAGAGCTTGCTAGAGTAAATACTGCTACTCTTATAGCTATAAGAAAGCTGATGAGTAGTATTTCCAAGTCTCGACTCAACATACTTTTCTTAGATGAAGTCATCGCAGTATTGGATGACACAGGGCGTGAGAAGCTCGTAGAGGTTCTTCTTAACGAAGATTTGAACACCTACATAGTTTCCCACGGTTGGACTCACCCACTTCTTGAGAAAAAAGAAGTAGTCAAAGAGGAGAACATAAGTAGACTAGAATGAAATATTTAATTTTATTATTATTAACAGGTTGTAGCACTACGCTTCTTCCACCAGCACCCAAGCCCGATGTAAAGCTAGTACAAGTTTGTGATACTTTCGGAGCTGTAAGAGAGTGCCGAATGATGACACAGGAAGAGGCACAAATGATCCTAGACAGAAGAATAATTCAAATGAAGAATAGAGCAGGAAGGTGGTAATGGCGTATAATGTTATAAAAGAACACATGACAAAGTATTTGGAAGGACAGATTGCAAAACACATAGTAAATGCACAGGTTTTCATGAAAAACCCCGTAGGTGTAGCAGAGCATCCGGATACAATGGCAACAATAGAAGAAGAACTCGGAAAGATAGCAGAGTTTCAAGACAAGCTAAACGCTTTGAATCAGATAGGCTACGACTACCCAGAACCCCAGTCACAGAGCGAGTATCTCGATAAGTGGCAGAAGTCTGAATGGTAGACAGTAGAGCAAAAGGAGCTCGCGGAGAGTACTTAGTACGAGACTTACTTAGGGATCATACAGGTCTTCAGTTCGAACGTGTACCTATGTCAGGAGCTTTGGAGTATTTGAAAGGAGACTTGTATGTTCCAAATGAGAAGAATTTTTTCTGTATCGAAGTGAAGAACTATGCAGAGACTCCTTTGACAGACAAAATACTCTCACAGATAAAGACAAACAACTTGTTGCGATGGTGGAGAAAGCTGGTTACACAGGCAATAGGAGGGAAACAACGTCCCTTACTATTTTTTAAGTACAACAGATCAAAGATATATGTCGGTACAGAGAACAAACCAGAGTATACAAGTTATATTTATATTAGCGACATAAACTGCTATGTTTGCATAGCAGACCAGTGGCTAGAACAAGAAAAGGTAGAATTTATAAATGGCACTTAGTTTTAATTCACAAAGAAAAGATGGAACACTAATAGTTGATGCCCTTAACTTAGCTTTTCGATGGAAACATCAGGGCAGAACAGACTTTCGGTATGAGTATGAAAAGACAGTAAACAGTCTTGCAGACTCGTACAAGTGTGAAGACGTAATAATTACAGCAGACGGAGGAGCGTCTAGCTACCGTAAAAATATACTTCCGGACTATAAGCAAAATAGGAAGGATAAGTACGCAACACAGACGGAAGAAGAAAAAATTGCGTTTGAAGAGTTCTTTGAGGAGTACCAAGCCACACTAGATATACTCTCTGATAAGATGACTTTACTTAGATTCGATGGAGTAGAGGCAGATGATATCGCAGCACACCTAGTGAAAGAAAAAGAGCAGTACGGTTTTGGGAGAATTTGGCTAATATCTAGCGACCGAGACTGGGACTTACTTATACAAGAAGATGTAAGTAGGTTTTCTTACGTGAACAGAAAAGAAGTAACTTTTGAAAACTGGAAAGAGCACTACGAAGTAACGCCTGAGCAATATATCTCGCTAAAATGCCTCACAGGAGATAAAGGAGATAACGTTCCAGGCATTACAGGTATTGGGCCAAAGAGAGCAAAAGATTTAATTAGTATGTATGGAGACGCAATGAATATCTACGACTCTATACCATTAGCTAGTAAGTATAAACATATCCAAGAACTTAATGCAAGCGGGGAAAGAATTCTGCAAAACTATGAGCTAATGGATTTAATGTCATATTGTGACGATGCAATCGGAAGTACAAATATTGCAGAGATCGAGGAGAAAATTGCGTGTTAATTGATTACAAAAGAGATAACTATCTGTCCGAGTTTAGTCACAAAACTTTAGAGGACAGGTACTTAATTGAAGGAGAAACCTCGCCTCAAGACGCATTTGCACGAGCTGCAAGAGCGTTTTCAGACAATGAAGCACACGCACAAAGGTTGTATGATTATGCTAGTAAACTTTGGTTTATGTTTTCTACTCCTATACTGTCTAATGGTGGGACAACTCGCGGCCTCCCTATTAGTTGTTTTCTTAATTATGTTGAGGACAGCAGAGAAGGAATCACGAACCACTACACAGAAAATGCTTTTCTTTCCAGTGTTGGTGGTGGCGTTGGTGGCTCTTGGTCAGCTATTCGGTCTGTAGGATCAAAAACATCTAACGGCTCTGAGAGTACAGGAGTCATCCCATTCATGAAAGTTGTTGACGCAGAGATGCTAGCATTTTCGCAAGGAATAACTAGGAGAGGAAGTTATGCGGCGTATTTGGATATATCTCATCCTGAGATCGAAGAGTTCTTGGATGTACGTAAGCCCACAGGAGGCGATGTTAATAGAAAGTCTGTTAATTTGCATCATGGCGTTCTCATTAGCGACAGGTTTATGGAGCTAATTGAACAGGCAACAAGAGAGCCGGGTTTTGATGATGCGTGGGATTTAGTAGATCCACACACGAACAAAGTTACAAAGACCGTTTCTGCAAAAACACTGTGGGTAAAGCTAATACAGAATCGAGTAGAGACTGGTGAGCCTTACATTATGTTTAAAAATACAGTACAGGAAGCACTTCCACTATATCAATTAAAAAAGGGATTGAGAGTTCACCATTCTAATTTATGCTCAGAAATTACACTTGCAACAAACGAAGAAAGAACAGCAGTATGCTGTCTATCGAGTGTAAATCTTGAGGAGTATGATGAGTGGAAGAACGATGAAAACTTTATTCCTGACCTTATACGAATGTTGGACAATGTTATAAGTTACTTTGTAGCAAATGCTCCTGACACCCTTTCAAAAGCTAAATTTAGTGCAGAAAGGGAGAGAAGTCTTGGTTTAGGTGCAATGGGCTTTCACGCGTACCTACAAAGACAGAATATACCTTTTGAAAGTGCATTGGCAAAAAGTCATAATGCAAGAATGTTTAAACATATAAAAGCGGAGGCGGTAAATGCGACACAAACTTTGGCAGTGGAGCGTGGTGAAGCCCCTGATGCTGTTGGCGAGGGTGTGCGAAATGTTCATCTATTGGCTGTGGCTCCCAACGCTAGTAGTTCTATTATCTGTGGGAATACTTCTCCTAGTATCGAGCCATACAGGGCTAACGCATTTACGCAAAAAACAAAATCGGGATCATCTCTTTTAAAAAATGAGTATCTTGAGCATGTATTGCAAGAGATGGGAGAAGACACCGATGAAGTATGGAAAAGTATCATAACAAATAGTGGATCAGTTCAACATTTAGAATTTTTAGATAAGTGGACAAAAGACGTTTTTAAAACCGCTGTAGAAATAGATCAGCGATGGATAATAGAGATGGCTGCAGACAGGCAAGAAGAAATCTGCCAGAGCCAGTCTTTAAATATATTCTTTCCTGCAAACGTTTCAAAGCAAGAGCTACATGCTATTCATATGATGGCATGGAAGCGCAGAGTAAAAACTTTATACTATCTGAGAAGTGAAGCAATAAAAAGAGCCGAAACAGTATCAGATGAAGCCCTAAGACAGTATATATTTGATAGTATAGACGATGAAGGCTGTTTGGCTTGTGAGGGCTAAACTATGGAGATTATGGGCGAAGTCACTAGGAGAAAAAGCATCTGACGACTCGCACGAAGCAGATTTAGTAGCAATTATAAGAAGCATTGTTGTATTGGTTAACTTTATAACATGCTTCTTTATAGTTTCAGGAGTGATACATCACTGGTAGAGGAATTAAATGAGTTTATTGGCAGAAAGAAATTATTACAAACCCTTTAACTATCCTTGGGCTTTTGAACATTACAAAACCCAACAGCATATGCACTGGCTTCCAGATGAAGTCAATCTTGCTGACGATTTAAAGGATTATAGAGACAAACTAACATCTGGAAATAAAAAACTTATTAGTCAAATTTTTAGGTTTTTTACTCAAGCAGATGTAGACGTTTGTTGTGGGTATGCAAAGCACTACTTACCTACATTCAAACAACCTGAAGTACGCATGATGTTGTCGGCTTTTGCCGCTATGGAGGCAGTACATCAGGAGGCTTATTCATTGCTTTTGGAAACGCTAGGTTTCGGTGACGAAGAATATAAAAAATTCTTTGAACACAAGGAAATGTTAGCAAAACATGAGCACTTGAATAATTTTGGTATGGGAAGTCCGATGGACATCGCAAAGACGATGGCTATCTACTCGGCATTCACCGAGGGGGTACAGCTATTTAGTAGTTTTGCTATCCTGTTGAACTTTCCACGCCACAACCTTATGAAAGGTATGGGTCAGATCGTCACATGGTCTGTGCGAGATGAAACATTGCATGTTGAAGGAATGTGTCAACTCTTCCGTACGTTCATAAAAGAAAACCCTGAGCTATGGACAGATGATCTAAAGTATGAAATTTATTGTGCAGCAGAGCGCACAGTAGAACTAGAAGATGCTTTTATTGATTTGTGTTTTGAGGATGCAGAAGTACCTGATCTAAAAGCACAAGAAATAAAAGACTATATTCGTTATATTGCAGATCGCAGGCTACTAGGTCTTGGTATGAAAAAGATATTTGGGAGTGAAGACAACCCATTACCATGGTTGGATTACATGTTAAATGGTGTTGAGCACACTAATTTTTTCGAAAACCGTGCAACTGAGTATTCTCGGGCTAGCACGACAGGTAATTG
>CETY01024614.1_pt1 | contig 11980 bp, 9 predicted proteins | sample 361551 | NCBI WGS metagenome assembly CETY01 (sample SAMEA2623135, study PRJEB7988) | marine metagenome | biome: marine biome (ENVO:00000447); feature: deep chlorophyll maximum layer (ENVO:xxxxxxxx); material: "saline water (ENVO:00002010), including plankton (ENVO:xxxxxxxx)" | depth 45 m | reverse complement strand
TTTTTTATAAAAGCATAATAGCCTCTAAAAATTAGAGCATATGCATCGAGGAGAAAAAGACGTTTATTTTTTTTAGTCATTTTGAAAGTATTCTATAAAAATTTTAATTAATCATACTTTATTTATGATACTTAATATATTTTCAATTTTTTTAAGAATTTTTATACTGCTAAATTCAACAGATTCATACAAAACTTCTGTGTCACCATGGGGGATAAATTTATGCGGAATACCAACAATTTCAATTTTTATTTTATAATTATTTTCTTGAGCAAATTCCATTATTGCAGAGCCAAATCCACCTTTTTTTACACCTTCTTCAAAAGATACTACATATGTATGATTATTAAAAATATCATGAAGCATTTCAGTATCGAGTGGGTTAACAGATTCAAAAGAATAATGTGAAAATTCAGTAGTGAAACTACTACTACTAATTGCATTATTTACATTTTTAAATAGTGTTCCTAAACTAATAACAGCTATTTTTTTACCAATAGATATTTTAGAGGCTTTATTCAAGTTTAATAATTTAAAATCTTTATTTATATTTTCAATCTCAGAATCACCTCTTGGATATCTTAAAGCCACAGGACCGATCGGTTTAAATTGAAGTGTGTATAAAAAATCTCTCAATCTTTGTCCACTTCTAGGAGCTAAAATTGTGATGTTTGGTATGCATCTTAAAAAAGAGATGTCAAAAACACCATGATGAGTAGGTCCATCATGACCAACAATTCCAGCTCTATCAATACAAAAAATAACATTTAAGTTTTGAATTGCAACATCATGAATTATTTGATCATAAGATCTTTGAAGAAAAGTAGAATAAATGACACAAAACGGAAGTAGTCCTTCACAGGACATTCCAGCAGCAAGAGTTACGGCATGCTGCTCTGCAATTCCAACATCGTAACATCTTTCAGGAATTTGATTCATCATTTCAGTTAAACCACTACCTGTTGGCATTGCAGGAGTTACACAAACAATTTTTGGATTAATTTCAGCTAGATCCAAAATTGTTTTTCCAAAAATTTGTTGAAATTTTAATTTTTTAGTTTTTTTATTTTTATATATTTTTCCAGTTATTTTATCAAATTTTCCAGGCGAATGATATAAAATTTGATCTTTTTCAGCTGACATTAATCCTTTGCCTTTAATTGTTCTTATATGCAATAACCTTGGACCTTTTTTTAGCTTTTGTTCAATTAATTCTTTTTGCAGTAATTTCATATCATGACCATCAACTGGCCCGTAATAATCTATATTTAATGAATTAAAAATATTATTTTTTTTATCAAAATTTTTATTTGACTTTTCTAAATAATTTTTTAGTGCACCTACGCTCGGATCTATACCCATAGTGTTATCATTTAGAATCACTAATACATTTGCAGATGTCGTGCCTAAATGATTTAACGCCTCAAATGCCATTCCGGTGGCAATTGAGGCATCTCCAATTACAGAGACGTAACTTATGTTTTTTATTCCTTTGACTTTTGATGCCAGAGCCATTCCTAATGCAGCGGAAATACTTGTTCCAGCATGTCCAGTCCCAAAAGAATCATATTTGCTTTCATCCATTTTTGGAAAACCACTAATTCCGTTCCACTTTCTATTAGACTTGAATTCCTCATATCTCCCAGTTAAAATTTTATGACCATAAGCTTGATGCCCAACATCCCATAAAATTTTATCCTCAGGAGTGTTAAATGTATGATGAAGTAATACAGTTAGTTCAATAACACCAAGACTTGCTCCCAAATGTCCCTCATTAGAAGAAATTATATCAATTATATATTGTCTTAATTGTTTTGAGATAGAAATCAGATCTTCCAATGAACAAGATTTCAAATCTAATGGTGATTTTATAGCTTTTAGTTGCATTTAACAAATATAATATTTCGTTTTAGGAACCCACACTTTTTGTAATTTTCAATTATGAAAAATTTACCTGATCAAATGTATTTTATGAGAGAAGCTCTTAAGGAAGCAGAAAAAGCTAGGCACAGTGATGAAGTTCCAGTTGGAGCAATTGTTGTAATAGAAAATAAAATAATTGCAAGAGCTCATAATATGACACAAACTCTTAATGATGTTACAGCTCATGCAGAAATGGTTGCAATTACTTCTGCGTCAAACTATCTCAATAGTAAATATCTAATTAATTGTAGTCTTTATGTTACTCTTGAGCCATGTGTAATGTGTGCAGGTGCGATATTTTGGAGTCAAATTAAAACGCTTGTTTATGCTGCCTCTGACCTTAAAAGAGGATTTTCAATTCATAAAGGAATTTTACACCCTAAAACTAAAGTGTTAAAAGGAGAATATGAAAAGGAATCATTAAAGTTGCTGAGAGATTTCTTTAAAAGTAAAAGAAAATAAAAAAACCTCCACTAGGGAGGTTTTAAGCAGTCTTAATATAAAGAATTATAATTTAGTAAGATTAGAAGCTTGCTTCCCCTTATTACCTTCTTCTTCTACATATTCAACTTTATCACCCTCTTGGAGTGAAAGCCCATTAAGGGCTGTAACGTGAACGAATACATCGTCACCCGACTCATCGTTTGTAATAAATCCATATCCTTTGGATTCATTGAAAAATTTAACTGTACCAGTCATATTGTGTATTAAAATAATTTCGGCTAAGTTACACCAACTTTCGTTTCTTAAAACCTTTAATGTGTTTTATTTTTAAAATTTAATTATTTTTTTTTATTTCATTTGTATTTTTCATCCTTTCAAAATTTTCTTTAGTAAGCGTGTAATGCCTAATATCTTTGCCTTTCCATCGATGAAATAAAAAAATCGGAAGAAAAATAGTAACGGAAAAAACAACACTACTTCCAATAATTTTTTCGCCTAAAATATCATTTTCAACAATATTTTTAATATAGAAACCTGTAAAAAGGGATATGATTATAAGAAAAAATAAAAAACGAAGTGTATTTTTCATCTAGTAAAACTATTTTTTTACTATACTTAATCCTAATTCATCAAGTTGAGGTTTTATAATTGATGAAGGAGAATCAATCATTACGTCTCTTCCAGAATTATTTTTTGGAAAAGCAATGAAATCTCGTATCGTTTCTTTTCCCCCGAATATTGCAACAAGCCTATCCAAACCAAAAGCAATTCCACCGTGTGGTGGCGCTCCATACTTGAAAGCACCCATTAAAAAACCAAATTGTTTTCTCGCTTCTTTATCAGTAAATCCTAATAAATTAAACATTTGTTTTTGAAGTTTAGAATTATGTATTCTAATTGAGCCTCCACCAATCTCATTTCCATTAAGTACTAAGTCATAGGCATTTGCCTTAACTTTTTCAGGTGCTGTTTTTAATAATTCAATATCTTCTTCCTTTGGCGATGTAAAGGGATGATGCATCGCATGAAACCTTTTTAATTCGTTATCCCATTCTAATAATGGAAAGTCAGTTACCCATAGTGGTGCAAAAACATTAGGATCTCTTAAATTGAATTTTTCAGCAATTGCTAACCTTAAATCTCCCAATTGTTTTAAGGTTTTTTTATAATCACCTGAAAGAACAAAGATTAAATCACCAGGCTCAGCATGGGTTATTTTTATCCAGTCAATTAATTCATCATGAGAGTAGAATTTATCTACAGAGGATTTTAAAGTTTTATTCTCATTGTATCTTACCCAAACCAAACCCTTTGCTCCTATTTGAGGTTGCTTCACCCAGTTTGTCCAGCCATCAATATCTTTTCTTGATAGCGAATTTCCATTCTTTATAGAAAAACCAATGATTGACTCTTCAGAGTCAAAAACATTAAACCCTTTACCTTTTGAAATACTTGTTAAATCTCCAAATTTCATTTCAAACCTGATGTCTGGTTTATCACTTCCGTAGCTTTTCATGGCTTCATCATATGTCATTCTGGGAAAGTTATTTAGTTTTATGTTTTTTAATTTCAACAAAAGATGAGAAATTAATCCTTCAAACTCATTTAAAACATCATCTTGATTAACAAAGCTCATTTCGCAATCAATTTGAGTAAACTCTGGTTGCCTATCTGCTCTTAAATCTTCATCTCTAAAACATTTAACAATCTGGAAGTATCGATCTATACCACCCACCATTAGTAATTGTTTAAATGTTTGCGGTGATTGGGGGAGAGCATAAAATTCTCCTTGGTTCATTCTTGAGGGGACAATAAAATCTCTTGCTCCCTCGGGTGTTGATTTAATCAGATAAGGAGTTTCTATATCAATAAATCCTTTTTTGCTTAAATAGTTTCTAACTTCCATTGTAACATCATGACGAAAAATAAGATTTTCTCTTATTTCAGCTCTTCGTATGTCAAGATATCTATACTCCATCCTCAATTCTTCACCTCCGTCAGTATTATCTTCAATAGTAAAAGGGGGAATTTCAGATTTATTTAAAATATTTAATTTTTCTACCAAAAGTTCTACTCTTCCCGTTTGAATATCTATATTTTTTGATTCTCTTTCAATTACTTTTCCAGAAACTTGAACTACATCCTCTCTTGAAAGGTTTTTTGCTTTATCATATAGTTTTTTTGTGGAACGATTTTCATCAAAAACTAACTGAGTAATTCCATAACGATCTCTAATATCAACCCAAATAATGAAACCCTTGTCTCTTTTTTTTTGAACCCATCCTGCAAGAGTTACCATCTTATTTATATCAGATGATTTTAATTCTCCACAATTGTGTGTTCTAAGCATAGCTAAAAATGATTAACAAAGATATTAAGTTTTAACACCATTCCATCGGTTAATAGTTAATTTAAGTTGATAAACAATATAAAAACTACTTGGAACAATAAATAAAGTTAAGAAAGTAGCAAAAGTTAGACCAAAAATTACAGTCCATGCAAGTGGCCCCCAGAAGATCACATTATCACCACCTATAAATATTTTAGGATCCCATTCTGTTATCAAAGAAAAGAAATCTATGTTAAGACCAGTTGCAAGAGGAATTAGTCCCAATATAGTTGTTATTGCAGTTAAAAGAACAGGACGAAGTCTTGCAGCTCCTCCATAAACTATTGCTTCACGAGCATCTAATTTTGGAAGAAGTTTGTTTAATGCAATCCCTAGCTCTTCTTTTTTTCTAGCAATTAATAATTGTGTATAATCAATTAGGACTACTCCATTATTTACAACTATTCCCGATAAAGCAATAATTCCCATCATAGTCATCATTATTACAAAAGGCATTCTAAATAAGCTTATCCCGTAGAGCACCCCAGTAAAACTCAAAAAAATAGATAACAAAATTATTAGAGGGTTCGATATTGAATTAAATTGAAGAACTAATAAAAATAATATCATACCAAGTGCTGCTGCTAAAGCTCCTAAAAGAAATCGCATATTTTTATCTTGCTCCTCGATTTCACCAGTAAATCTTAATTCAATATTAGGATTGATTTGATCATAACTCGAAACACTTTGTTTGACATTAGACACAACATCATTTCCGTTATAGCCAGCTAAAACAGGAGAATATAAGGTAACTACTCTTTTCAGATCTCTGTGTTTGATTGCATTAAATGAAACCGAGTTTTTGTATTTAACAAGAGTACTAAGAGGGATTTTTTTAATTTTTCCAGTAGCTTGATCTCTAAAAACTATATACTGATCCAATAGTTTGTCAACAAAATTCCGATCATTTTTATGAAATCTTACATTGATGTCATAATCTTCTCCCTCATTTTTATAAACACCTGCCTTTTCTCCAAAAACTGAACCTCTAAGTTGTTGACCAATTTGACCAGCTGTTATACCCAGACTCCCAGCCTTTTTTCTGTCAATATTAATTACAACTCCTGGCTTACTTTTATTTACATTTATTTTCAACCCTTCAACTCCTGGTATATTTTCAATTGTCAAATAATTTTTTAAGTTTTCAGCAGTTTGAATTAATTCATCATAGTTTTCGCCTACTATTTCAATATTAATTGGATATCCAGTAGGGGGTCCTTTTGCATCTTTTTCAACTGAAACAGTTACACCTGCATATTTATCTTTTAGTTCTTTTTGTAACTCTTTTCTCAAGCTTTCGCTTGAAAGTCCTTGCCTATATTTAAATTGAGATGTTGTTATTGTGATTTTAGATTTGTGAGGCATATCTTGATCACCTCCATTATCAATTTCAGGATTTTGTGATCCTAAGCCTACAAAAGTTACATTGGAATCAATCATAAAATTATGTCCATTATCAATGTATTTTGGGCTATTTATGACTTTTATAACATCTGCTTCAATTAATTTTGATGTAAAATTTGTCTTGTCTATAGACGTTCCCTCGGGATACTCAATATAAATAAAGATTTGTTGAGGTTGATTCTCAGGAAAAAACTCAACTTTTGGAGCTGACAGTCCTAAAATAATAAATGAAGAAAAAAGAAGTGCTGTAGTTCCTATTAACATTATGAAAGGTGTTTTTCCAGACAATGAAAACCTTAGAACTTTAGTATATGTTTTTTCTAAATTAACAAGACTTACAGTTCTAAAATAAAAAGCCCATTTTTTTATGAACAGCTTATATGCCCAAAGTAGCACATTAAGTAAAATCAATAAAGTTCCAAGACCTCGAAAATTACCAGGAAAAAAAATTAATATGGAGCCTATTCCAGATAAAAATACAGTTAATCTTCTTAGTTTTTTTCTTCCAATTATTTTGTCTTTTGTACTCATGAATTTTGAAACAAGCATTGAATTAAAAAAAATAGCTACTATCAATGAAGACCCTAATACTATTGAAAGAGTAAAAGGGAAATAGATCATGAATTTACCTATTGTTCCTGGCCAAAAACCTAAGGGTATAAATGCTGCAACTGTTGTTGCAGTTGAAACAATAATGGGTGTTGCTATTTCTCCAATTCCTTTTTTTGCTGCCTCCATTCTAGACATACCCTCTTTCTCCATTAATCGATATGCATTTTCAACAACAACAATACCGTTATCTACAAGCATTCCCATTCCCATAATTAAACCAAAAAGAACCATTGTGTTTATAGTGCTTCCTAAAAAGTTTAAGATCATAAATGACATAAGCATGGACATGGGTATTGCAAACCCGACAAAAAGAGAGTTTCTAAAACCTAAAAAAAACATTAGAACAGTAACTACAAGTATTACTCCAAAAATTATATTGTTAACCAGATCACTTACTATGTTTTTTGTGGTATTTGATTGGTCATTTGAAATCTCAATATTAATTGAAGTTGGAAAGTCTTTAGATCTAACATTATTAATTAATGATCTTATTTTTTCCACAGTTTTAATTAGATTTTTTCCACTTCTTTTTTTTACATCTAAAACTAGCGCTGTCTTCCCATTTGAACGAGCATAAGAATTTTTTTCTTTTTCCTTGAATTTGACTGCAGCTATATCTTCTAAAAAAACAATTCCATTTTGAGTTTTCACAACAAAATTATTTAAATCCGTAGGAGAATTTATTTCCCCCAAAACTCTCAAATTCCTTCTTTTTCCTTCACCTTCAATACTTCCTGCAGAAATAGTGTTATTCTCTCTTTGAATTGCATTAATTATATCTTTAAAAGAAACGGACAATGCTGTCATTTTAAGAAGATCAACGGCAACTTCAATCTCAAAATCCTGAACACCTCGTAATGCAACTTCTTTAATTTCGGACATTTGCTCAATCTTATCTTGAAGTAGTTCTGCATAGAACTTCATTTCCTTGATCGGAAGATCCCCTGTCAAACCAATATTTAAAATTGGCATTTCTTCTGATATTGTGAGAGCAAAAACGTTTGGTTCTACTTTTGCATCGTTGAAAGTAGGCCAATCTGATCCGGATGTAATAGCATCGATTTTATCTTTAACTTCTACCTTAGCGTTTTCATTAGATATACCTTCGTCAAACTCAACAGTTATCAATGAAACATTTTCTCTGGATGTAGATACAATGTCTACAAGATTTTTTACTCCTTTGAGCTCTTCTTCAAGCGGATCAGTTATTAACCTCTCGATATCCTCCGCTGTATTCCCTGGGAAAACAGAACTGACAAATATGTTATTTTCTTTTATTTCAGGATAATTCTCTCTAGGCATTGAGAAATACGCAGAGACCCCAAGGAAAAAAAATACTCCAATAACTACATAGATTACGGTACTTCTATTTATTGCCCAAGAAGATGGTTTGAACTCTTTTAATTCTGATGATTTTTTCATTAGTAGAATTACTTGTTAATAATTGAAAGATTTTACTATTTGTTTATCTGTTACTAAGCGAATTCCGTCTTCAACAATCAGATCACCACTATTTAATCCCTCAAGAACTTCAATTTTATTATCAGATATTTTTCCTAATTTTACAAATGTTTTTATGGCGGTAAATTTATTTTGACTGATATCTAGCGGTTCAAGTTTGAAGACATAAAATTCATTACCACTATTTTCAATTATATTTTTTTGAGAAACCAATAATGCATTTGGATTTTTGTAATCGTTTATTAAAATTTTTACTGTCATATTTGGTTTAAAATCATAATCACTATTTTTAAGCATAACTTCAATTCTAAAGTTTCTATTATTGGGATTAATTATATTTCCCACAGCGGATATTTTTGAAGCAACAAGTGCACTGGAGAGAACAGGAGTGTTAATAAAGACTTCGGAATTAATTTTTATTTTTGAAATATGAGTTTCTGGAACCTCTGCTTTTACTTTTACTTCGTCAAGGTTAATAATTCTTAAAATAGGGGTTATTCCTGGACTAACGTTACTGCCTGGATCAGCTATTAATTCGTCAATAATACCATCAAAAGGTGCAATTATTTTTGATTTAGTTATTTGAAATTTTAATTGATCTATGTTTTTCTTTAAACTAAAATAATTGGTTTCTGCTTGTAAAAATTGAATTTCTGATCCAATCTTTTCTTTCCATAAGCTTAATTGTCTCTCGTAAATCGTTTCGGCTAATTTGACTTGCAATTTCATTTGCTCAATTTTAGCTATAATACCTTCATTAGAAAGTTCAACAAGTACCATTCCTTTTGAAACTTTTTGTCCTTCTTTAACATAAACAGATTTTATTATACCAGGAATTTCAGGATATAGTTTTAAATTTTTATCCGAATCTATAGATCCTTGAACTTCTATGAAATGTTTAAACGGAGCACTAGTAACCTTAAAATTTGTTACAAGAGGAAGTTTTTGATTTTCGTCTAAATCAAAAATAACATCATTCAATATTTTTAATTCTTTCTGAAGAACGTTTATTTGGTTACTAACTTTAGTTTTTTCAGATTGAATTAATTTCAAATCATTAGAATTAATAATATAGTTAATATCATTTTCTTGTTTACTATTGCAGCTGTAAAAGATTATAGTTAAATATAAAATGTATGTATATTTTTTCATTTTTAATTATTAATATTTAAAAGTGTTTCTAGTTCAATTTTTTTAGATACTAAATCTTGTAGTGCATCTAAATATTTTTTTTGGGCAGTGTAAAGTTGAGTTTGAGCCTGTCTTAGTTCGAAACTACTTGACATTCCTTGAGAAAATTTAATTTTATTTTTATTTTCAATTCTTTCCGATAACTCCATATTATTTTTTGTTACATAAAAATCATCAATTGCTAGTTCAAGGCTAACTTTGGCATTTTTAACATTAATTTTTATTTGTTGTTGTGCTGTTTTAAGATTAATTTTCGATTGTTCATATGAAATTTTTGCTATTTGAGAACTTGCCGAACGTCCTAGAGAACTAAAAATTGGGACATTAAGGCTCATTCCGAATAAAGCCGAGCCAAACCATTTTTGATTTTGATTATTAAATGTAAATGAATTGCTATTTCCAGTATATGCACCACTTATAAATGCAGATAGTTTAGGCAATGATTTGCTTTGCTCTAGTTTATATTCAAGTCTTTTTTGTTCTACATAATTATTTGCTATTTTAATATCAATATTTGAATTTAAATCCCAGGTTTCGATTTGGGGAATTTTATTGATTTGTATATCAATAATCGATTCAAGTGAACTTTTAAGTTCCAATTTCGCTTGTTCATTATAACCAAGTGAGATTTTTAAGAGATCTTTTAATAAGAATTGAAGTTGATTTGCAAATTTTCTTTGTGATTCAAGCTCAGACAATGTTATTTTTAATTGCTCTACACTTTCTTCTTCTATAAATCCACCATTAAACAGTTTTTTTGCTTCATCAAGAGTTTTGTCTAGGTTCATTATATTTTTATCTATAATTTTTAAATTTTCTTTAGAAATTAAAGAATTTACATAGGCATTGGTTACTGATTTTCTAACTTCTTGATTGGTTTTTTTTAAAGCATTATCAAAAAATTCAATGTAAGATTTAGTGGCCTGTAACCCTACTAAATATGATCCGTCAAAAAGTAATTGACTAATTTTTGCTGATCCAACAAGGTTTTGTTCAGTCCCAAAACTAACCTCAGTAAAATCACCTTCTTGACCTCCAAAAAATTGAGCTGGAATTAATGAAACTGGTAATTCCAAAAAGTTTGAGTAATCAAAACTTGCTTTAATCTGAGGTAATCCAACTGAAATTGTTTTCCATTTTTCTTTGTATGCCTTATCAATTTCATTTTTAGCATTTATGATTTCAGAATTATTTTCAAGGGCAAAACTTATTGCTTCATTAATGCTTAAGCTAGCAGGATATTCCTGGGCTAAGGTAATATTAATTGAAAAAAATAAAATATAAATATATTTATTCATAATTCTGATTTTTTATAAATTTTATTTAATAGAGACAATCCTTTTTTTGTTGAAATAGCCCTTAGGTGATATTCAATAAAATCTTCAATTACCTCATCCACTTTGAATTCATTTAGAGGAAATAAATTTATATCACGAACACCTCTCATCCCGTTTAAATATATTCTAGTAACAAAATCAATATTGATTTCCTTTCTAAAATATTCTGATTTAATACCTCTTTTTAAACTTTTTTGAATATTATCTTTAAATAGATTGAATTCCCTATTCTTTATTTCTTCATATATTTCTGGATAAAATTTTTGAAGTTGAAATTGAAGTGCTGTTTCAGTATTTCCTATAATTTTCATTGCTTCTTTTTTAATTTCAAAAAGTTCTACTATTGGATTATCTGCATTTTTTCTTATTTCTTTAAAAGTTTCAACTAATTGTTTCTGAATAGACTCGGTGCAGGAGCTGATAAGTTGATTTTTATTTTTAAAGAATTGATAAATAGTTTTTTTTGATATAGACATTGATTGAGCTAAATCGTCCATAGTTACACTTTTAAACCCTAAGGAAAAGAATAGATTTATTGCTTTAAGAATAATTTTTTTTTTCATTTGGATGCAAATTTACAACAGGAAACTTTAAAAACCAAATAGGTTTCCAATGTTTATTTAACTATAATAATAGATTATTTATTTACATTTATTGAAAAATAATGAATGCTCTTAATTAAGAAATATCAAAACCTTTTTTCAGACTACTTAAAGACCTCATTGCCCGAATCCCCTCCTGTCAATTTATACAGACCTACATCATATATTTTGAAATTAGGCGGGAAAAGAATTCGTCCAATATTAACTCTAATTTCTGCAGAGGTTTTTGGTGGTTCTAGCAAAAATGCTCTTCCAGCAGCTTTAGGAATTGAAGTTTTTCATAATTTTTCACTAATTCATGATGATATAATGGATAAGGCACCATTAAGAAGGGGAAAAAAAACTGTTCATGAAAAATGGGATGTAAACACTGCTATTCTCTCTGGAGATGTAATGTTAATTTGGTCATATGAGCTTTTTCAAAAATATTCACCAGATGTATCTTTTTTATTGAATGTAATCTTTACTAAAACCGCTAGGAAGGTATGCGAAGGCCAACAAATGGACATGGACTTTCCAAATCAAGAAGATATTTCTATTGATGATTACATGTTGATGATTGAATACAAAACAGCTGCTTTAATTGGATGTGCAATGTCTTTTGGTGCTATAATTTC
>CETY01016473.1_pt1 | contig 12057 bp, 9 predicted proteins | sample 361551 | NCBI WGS metagenome assembly CETY01 (sample SAMEA2623135, study PRJEB7988) | marine metagenome | biome: marine biome (ENVO:00000447); feature: deep chlorophyll maximum layer (ENVO:xxxxxxxx); material: "saline water (ENVO:00002010), including plankton (ENVO:xxxxxxxx)" | depth 45 m | reverse complement strand
GGTGAATTGGTCACTAGCGGTGAACAAGTAGTTATTGGTGGCGACAAGTATAAGGTTTTTTGCCGTAAACACTTCCGAAAGATAACTAATCTGATCTAAACAAATAAACCTGCAACCAGTCCTGTTAAACATGATGCAAGTGTTGCTCCGATAAGCGCTTTGACAGAAACTTGTATTAAGTCGCTAGTTCTTTCTGGAGCCATAGCACCAATGCCTGAAATGAGAATACCTACACTGGAAAAGTTAGCAAATCCACATAGTGCATAGAGTAAAATTACCTTTGTTCTATCGGTGAAGTATTCTGGCTCTAAGCTACCTAATTGAATGTATGCAACGAATTCATTTGTTGCTAGTTTTAGACCCAATAGTTCTGCAGCAGCAGGTGCTTCTGACCATGGAACACCTAGCAACCAGCATATTGGTGCAAAGATGTAGCCCAGTATTTTTTGTAGGGACATGCCAGAGATCATTAGATCAAGCGCACCATCAACAATTGATACCAGCGCAAGAATTGATATTAGAATAGCTGCCACGTTCACAGCAATATTTAAACCATCTTTAGTTCCCTTAGTGATTGCATCCATCGATCCTGCATATATATTTTCTTCTTTAGCATCGTTAATATGATGGGTTATTTCATTAGATGGATACATGATTTCTGCGTACATGATTGCTCCAGGTATTGATAAGATAGAGGCAGTTAAGAAATGCTGAACTATGTTAATACCAGTAAACTGGTTCTCCAGTACTCCTGCTAGTGCAATCATTACTGATCCTGAGACTGTAGCCATGCCGGCAGTCATGAGAATAAGAAGCTCTTTTTTGCTCATTTTTGATAAATAAGGCTTTACAAACAAGGGAGCTTCCACCTGGCCAACAAATACATTTGCTGCTGCTCCAAATGAAATAGGACCGCCTAAATTAAAAAGTTTTTCACAGACATATGAAAGACCTTTAATTACCATTGGAAGGACTCTCCAGTGCCACAATAAAGCACTTAAAGTCGACATTACAATAATCAGTGGTAAAACATTGAGTGCAAATGCAAGAGGATGTTGTTCAAAAAGTGAGCCAAAAACAAAAGAGGTACCATCTGCAGTAGCTTCTGATAATTTAGCTACACCTGCGCTAATAACCTCAAAAAAACCTGCCACATAGTCATTGAGCAAGACAAACCCAAACAAAATCATCACAACTATTGCAGCAGCTATATTTTTTATTTTTATAGCCTTCATGTCTGTAGAGAGAGGCACAACAGCCCCTATTAGTACGAATAAACCGAGTATTATTTGTAAATAGTATTCCATGTTAATTTAGCTTTATCTCCTGTAATCGTTTAGTTAAAAATTCATCTGCTGTGAGTGATTGGTCTTTATTTAGTAGTATTTCTGGTCTTGGATGTAGAAAAAATGGAATGCTGTATCGGGATTTTTGATTATTTCCTTTTGATACAACTCTATGTGGGGTACTGTTAAGTTTTTCATTAGCGATAATTTCTAACATATCTCCAATGTTGCATATTATTTCATTCTCATCACAATTGCATTCAACCCAATTTCCTTGTTTATCTTGTGCTTCAAGCCCTGCCTCATTGCCACCTATCAAAAGAGTAATTAAATTGACATCATTATGAGCTCTTGCTCTGTATTCATTGGCACCATCTGTAGGCGGATAATGTATAAGTCGAAGTATGGAATTTCCATTGACTGCTGCATCTCCAATATCTGCATTAAAATCTAAATTGAAGTTTTTAAATGATTTAAGAATCTCTACCCCCATGAGTTCAAATTCTCTATAAAGTCTGTCTAGATCGTTAAAACCTTCAACCTCATCAATATAGATATTAGGCATTAATTGTTTATTGGTAGTCGACCCTTGATGCCAAAACTCTTTTTGATCTGCAACTTTCTCATTCAAGGCTGTTTCAATCCCATAAGGCGTATAACCTCTAGCTCCATTTGTGCCAGGTGCATGATATTTACTTTTCGTCTCATATGGCAATGCAAACATTTCTTCAGCAATAGAAAAGGTTCTATCAATTAAATCTAAACTTATTGGATGGTTATTAATAACAAAGAAACCATTGTTGCCTAGACAGTTTGTTAAAAATTCAAGCACGTCTGAATTAGCGTTTTTTAAATCACTATAAGAGATAGTAGGAATTTTATGCATGATACATTATAGCGGTTTCTTAGCTCAAAAAAAAAGGGCAGCCTAAACTGCCCTTTTATAGTATCGAAATTTTATTAGAAGCTTAACTTAAAGCCAAACATAGCCTTCCAAACTGATACAAATCTAGATCCATTTCTGTATCTAAGATGTCCATCATCAAAGTTGGAGTATGTATATGTGTTATCAGCATTAACTGAAACATCTAAACTTTTTGTTACGCCACCATAACCAGCATCATATATCTGGCCATTCTCATCATCTAATAAATTACCGAAGTTATAGATATCAAGGAAAAGCTCTGCCTTAGCATCACCTACGTAAGGCATGTCAGGTAGTGCAATTTCTTGAGTAATCTTAAGATCCATTCTTGTCTTCCAAGGTGATTGGAATCCGTTAGCAGGAGCAACTTGGCCTTTATAACCACTTAGGTATCTATCTACGAATGCGTAGAAAGCATCACCTGTATCATCACTAAATGATACTAATGGGTCATTAGGTCCTGTTGGTACATACCATAGATCTCTTTCGTCTCTGTAACCGTCCCCTATGATATTTGAGTCATAGGTATAACTGAATCTTCTTCCTGATTCTCTTAACCAGTATAGATAGAATCTTGTTGGCTTATCAGCTCCAAATATGTCAGCTGTATAATCAAGTGTTCCAACGTATCTTTCACTAGCACCCCATAGAGATGGCTTAGTACAAAGATTTGGTGAAAATTGGTTATTACAAGTAGCATATTTTCCGTAGTTTGATCCTTGAGTAGAAGAACCAGCTGCGAAAACATCATTAGCTTTTGTATTGGAGTAAGCTACATACATCTTCAACTTATCGTCAAAGAAAGTACGTGTAAACTTATATGATAATGAAGTAGTATCACCTAAGTCAGTGAATGTTGTATGAAGGTCTCCCTCACTATTGTTATAGTAAGTTCTGCCATCAGGTAAAGTACCTGCTACATTCCCTTCTAAGTTAGGATCGATATAAGCAAATGCTCTATCCACACTATCTTTATTGTATTCAACACCAAAGAACATATTGTCTCTAAGGTCAAAGTCAAAGGATAATGCAAATCTATCTGAAATTGGTAAACCAAAGTTTTCATCAAGTGAGTTCACGTCGCCACCAGTAGAAGAAGTAAGTCTTTCTGCTCTGCTTTGATCGTTAGCATTTGGGTCAAAGATTACGCCATCAATAGGTGTGCCATCAAATGTGAATGTTTCAAAGTTCACTTTATTTAGTCCACCATCATTACTGAATGAGTTTGAGACCCAGACATTTGGTAATCTTCCAACAAATCTACCGTATCCACCTCTCATAGTTACTGCTTCAACAGGTAACCAATCATAAGTTTTGCCAGCTAGGAAACCATCAAAGAAAGCATCTGTTGCATCATAATCAAAACCAAATCTGCCTGAAGTTACTTCATCATCAATAAGAACATCAGTTCTATAGCCAGTTGCAGCTAAGTAGTCTGCATTAGCATTTGGTGCTGTATTAGTCTCAGTCCAGTCAACTCTATAACCAAACATAAGGTTTAGTTTGTCATTAACTCTCCACTCGTCTTGTAGATACATAGATGATTTTTCTAATGTCCAGTTGACTGCATCAGCGCCAACTCCACCACCAACTGCACCTTCGAGTTTGTAGTAAATAGGTGTGCCAGCTTCAAAAGCATCAATGCCTGAGAAACCATAACAACCACCACCACAGACTCTAAATGAGTTCATGATATCTTCTTCACTTGATTCATAACCAAAACTTAGATCATGGTCTGCAGAAGCTGCGTAGAAACCTTTGAATGTAAATTGTGTTGAATCAACAATAATTTCATTCATATATCTGAATTGGTCTTGACCAAATCTTAGAGTTTCATATTGACCACTTCTAGCAGAACCCCAAATTGTTCTAAACGGGTTAGTACAATTTGAACTGCCAACACAACTACCATCACCATTGTTAAGAACAATTGATACTGATGGGAAATCATCCCCTCTTACAGGATCTTGATTGTCAGTTTGCGTTCTAGTTGAATACGTCATTTGTGTTGATAGCTTATCGCTCCAATCACTAAATAATTTTGTAGTTACAACTTCTAGGCCTTGTCTGTCATCGTACCACTGTGAATCTAGTGAAAAACCAAACGGCGGATTACCTCTAACCTTAACGAGATTTGAAGTAGTGTCGATGTATGACATTTCAGCTTCATGATTGTCGTTAAGAATTAGGTTTAGTTTTACAAAGGTATTTTCAGATTGATTGTTTTGCTCTGTATTGTAATTACCAATATCCATTCCGTATAAGCTCAATGCGGATGCTCTAACTCTATCAACTAAAGCTTGAGTGACGTAGTAAGCTTCATTAGTCGCACCACTACCGGCAGGACCATAGAATGCTGGATATGTTTGTTCAAAACTTTCGTAGTTAACATAAAAGAATGCTTTGTCTTTAATTATTGGTCCACCAACACTAAATCCAAATGTATCTTCATTAAATACATCTGGATCGTTTCCAAATGCATCTGTTCCGACCATGCCTTCATCTCTGTTAAACACATAGAAATCACCTTCAAGCTCATTTGTTCCAGATTTAGTAACTGCGTTAATACTACCAGTCGTAAATCCACCTCTTGAAGCATCAAAAGGAACAACGTCTACAGAAAGCTGTTTAACAGTCTCTATAGAGAATGAGTTTCTTAAAGTAGGTTGACCACTATCGTTAAGACCAAATGCATCATTAACGGAAACACCGTCAATTGTTATGTCATTTGTTCTAGGGTTACTACCACCTATAGAAAGTGAAAAGAAGTCTTCAGATTGACCGACTGATACTCTAGGGTCCAAAGACGCAATGTCTTGAATACCTCTATCAGTAGACGGCAAACCATTAATAACATCTTCACCAAAGACAGTCCCATTACCAAATCTAATTGTGCTGTTTAAAGCTTGTGCACTAACCACAACCTCTTCAAACTCAGCTGCCATGAAGACACTAACATTAGATGTTTCACTAAATTTTGTGAAAACATCCATTGCTTTTGCTTCAGCATAGCCAGCCTTTGATACAGTAACTGTATAAGGGCCACCTGGGGCAAGGTTGTTAACAACGAATGCACCAGCTGCGTTTGTTACAGCACGATCTGTGGAACCCGTTGGTGTGAATACTACGACAACTTCAGCGCCTGAAACAGGACCAGAGCTATCGGTTACAGAACCTTTAAGAGACGATCTAACGTCAACTTGTGATACTGCAAACAACGAAACTATCGCTAGACTAAGCGATAATAGAATTTTTTTCATAAAATACCTCTCACATCGATACTAAGTCTATTTTATAACTAAAGAAGAAGAAGAGTTAACAGTTATGTGAAATTCTTGTGACTTATTTCACTATTTCGATCAAGTTGAAATCTAAATAGGGCTCAAGAGCCTTTGGAATACGAATACCAACACCCTTTTCATAATAATTCTCTATTATCGCTAAAAGTGTACGTCCAACAGCTAAGGCAGAGCCATTTATAGTGTGTGGCAAAAATTTATTTTTACCATCCTTTACTTTCGTATTCATCCTTCGTGCTTGGAAGTCTCGAAAATTTGAACAAGACGATATTTCTCTGTAGCAATTTTGGCTTGGTAGCCATACTTCAAGATCTATTGTTTTAGCAGCAGAAAAACCTAAATCCCCAGTGCAGAGAAGTACTTTTCTGTGCGTAAGCTTCAGTTTATTTAATATTTCAGATGCATCATTTATCAAGCCTTCTAATTCAGCTTCTGAGTTATCAGGATGCACAAATTTTACTAATTCAACTTTTTCAAATTGGTGTTGTCTTATCATACCTCTTGTATCTTTACCGTAACTACCTGCTTCTGCCCTAAAACAAGGTGTATGCGATGTCATTTTTATGGGTAATATGTTTGCATCGATAGTTTCATTTCTCATAAGGTTCGTAAGAGGAACTTCAGCTGTAGGTATTAAATACTTATCTTCACTTACTTTAAATTGATCGTCTTCAAATTTAGGTAATTGCCCTGTTCCAGTAAGGCTGTCTGAATTTACTATGTATGGAACATAGTATTCTTCATAGCCGTTAGATTTTGCTTCATCAAGCATAAATTGTGTTAATGCTCTTTGTAGTTGGGCTAACTTCCCTTTTAGCACTACGAATCTTGAACCACTCAATTTATTGGCATTATCAAAATCCATTAATCCCACCAAAGCACCAATTTCCACATGGTCTATCCCATCATAATTCTGGGCAAAAACAATTTGCCCTAATTCATCATTAAACGATTCATCTGTGCCATGAGGCACATCATTATCAGGCAAATTAGGAATGGTGAGTAATTCTAGTTCTAGAGCTTTTTTTATGTTGTCATATTCACTTTGAAGTGTTTCGATCTTGCTTGAAATTGTTTCAGATTCTATTTTGAGTTTGTCAATTGACTGCCCTTTGCTAGCCAAGACTCCAATCTCTTTTGATATGGAATTTTTAGTACTTTTAAGCTCATCTAATGTTTTTTGGAGTAAATTTTTTGTCTCAGTTCTTGATAAGATATCTTCTAAATTACCTTTATAACCTTTTAGGTCGAGCTTTTCTTTGTAAAGATCCAATCTGTCTTTTAGGTCTGCAATATTAATCATTTATTATAATTTCGTAATTTTCTGGTAATACATAGCTAATATTAGTTGATTCAACCTGAAAATTCTCAAATTTTATAAAAATTCTTTCACCCTTAATATCTAATGCTCTTATCCACTCTATTTTTCCATCAGTAAGAGAGATTAATGCATCTCTAAAACCACTAGTATCACTAGGTTTGACTCTGAAACAATCATTGGGGCATGCAAAACTTTCAGTTGCGTAATTACCACTTAATAACTCTTGTAAAAAAAAAGAATTATTATTTTTGTAAACAATTACTTGGTTAAAGTCGTTATCCTGAACAAAGAAACTTTGTTTATTGTTAGCTATTATTTGGTTAGATGGTTGTGTCAAATTATAAAGAAATTCGCCATCTCTGTAAGATATATAACCACTAGAAATCTGGTTGCTTTCGTTATTAATACTAATTGTTGCGTCAAAGTTTAGTGGCACTTTAAAATCAGAAGATAAAACACTTTTTGACACAAATAAAACGCAAAAAAGATAGAAAAACCTCATTAAAGAACTTCTCTAGAACCATTAGAATTCATAGGTGTAACAATGCCATTTTCTTCCATAGTTTCAATTAATCTAGCTGCTCTGTTGTAGCCAATTCTAAACTTTCTCTGAATAGATGAAATTGATGCTCTACGGGACTCAACAACAAATTCAACAGCTTCGTTGTACAAATCATCATCATTGTCTGAATCGGTATTAAGTTCTTGCACCTCAATAGATTTTGTTACTTCTTCAATGTAATTTGGTTTGCCAGTGTTTCTTAGGTGCTTTGTAATTTTCTGCACTTCTTCATCTTTAATGAATGCACCATGTATTCGTTTAGGTATCGATGTACCAGGTGCAATAAATAACATGTCTCCTTTTCCTAATAGTTGCTCTGCACCACCTTGGTCTAGAATTGTTCTAGAATCTACCTTTGAAGATACTAGAAAAGACATTCTTGCTGGTATATTTGCTTTAATGAGTCCTGTAATAACATCGACAGATGGTCTTTGTGTTGCTATGACTAAATGGATTCCACAAGCTCTAGCTTTTTGTGCAAGTCTCGCTATAAGTTGCTCCACCTTTTTACCAGTCTGCATCATGAGATCTGACAGCTCATCTATAACAACCACAGTGAATGGTATTACAGAAAGCTCTCCTCCAGTTTCCTCTAGAAGGAGTTCCTTTTTTTCTTGTTCAATGGTGGAGGGTTTAGAAATAGCTTTATTATAATTTTCTAGACTTCGGACCCCTATAATAGACATGAGCTTATATCTTCTATCCATTTCTTTTACACACCAGTTAAGACCATTTGCAGCTTTTTGCATATCTGTAATTACTGGCGTTATTAGATGTGGAATATCGTCATAAATTGATAGTTCTAACATTTTGGGGTCTATAAGCAATAGTTGTAACTGTGCAGGTGAGTTATTTCTTAATAGGTTTAAAAGGATAGTATTCACCCCAACCGATTTACCGGAACCTGTTGTTCCAGCAATAAGCATGTGGGGAAGTTCACGTAAATCTATACTAGCTGATTTACCTTCGATATCCTTACCAATACAAAACTCAAGTGGGTTTAATGCTCCTCCCTTGTGTTCATTAATGCTGGAGAACAAAGTAACTGTTTTTCTTTTTGGGTTTGGTATCTCTATCCCTATAGAAGATTTACCTTCAATGACTTCAACTACTCTTACACTTTTCACTGCGAGTGATCTAGCTAAATCATTTGATATGTTTGTAACCTGGGAGGCTTTAGTCCCTGGAGCTAAAGTTATTTCAAATCTTGTTATTATTGGCCCAGGTATTGAGCCTTCTACTTTTCCTTCAATACCGAACTCCTGAAGCTTGCTGACTAGATTTATAGATAAGTTTTCTAAATAATCTTCCGTAACATCACTTGAATCATCAACTTTTTTATCAAGTAGATCGATAAAGTCCTCATGTTTTTGTTGAGTAGGAAGTTCCTCATTTTTAGGTAGGCTTGATGGGCTCTTTGTTTCAGTTTTAGTTTTTGGCTTTGCAACTTCTTTAACTATACTTTTTTGTTTTTGAGCTGTTTTATCTTTTTTATCTTCTTGCTTAAAAAAGGAATTTATAAAATTTATTAGGTCGTAGAAAATAAAATATTGAAAAGAAAGGAAGATTAGCCCAGCAAATGAACCTAATAGAATATTCGATAAATAAACATTGAATACAAGACCCAAGTTAATACCAGCAAGACCACCGCTTCCAATTGATAATAAGCTAATTTCACTGCCTGCTGATTGAATAAAGCTTTCAAACACCAAAGACAATGGAAATATAGAGATAAAACCATAAAGTATGTTATTGATAAAATTTAGCCTTTCAGATAAGTCCTTAGACGAAGCTGAAAAGAACAAAACCATTCCGAAATAAAAGCATATTAAAGCTAGGTAGTAAGAAGAATAGCCGATATAGAAAAGAACAGTTGAGGATAGCAGAGCTCCTAAATAGCCAAAATTATTTAAATAAATTTTTGTATCAGACAGAATATTATCTACATTGTCTTGGGCTGAAAATGTTAATAAGCTTACAAACAAAAATAGGGATAAAATTATCAGGCTAAAGCCAAAAAACTCTCTATATATTCTATCGATTGACATGCTAAGATATTGTAACTAAAAAACCACAAGTACTCTTGTTTTTAAATAAAAAATTATGGAACAACAATTAATAATTCTAGGTTCTGGCCCAGCAGGCTACACATCAGCTATTTATGCAGCTAGAGCTAATCTAAGCCCAACACTGATAACAGGCTTAGAAGTTGGCGGTCAATTAACAACTACTACAGAGGTCGAAAATTGGCCTGGTGACTATGAGGACCTGCAAGGTCCAGACTTAATGGTTAGGATGAAAAAACACGCTGAAAAATACAACGTGAACATTATCAATGATCATATTAAAAGTGTAGATTTTTCTAATAACCCTCTAGTTCTTAATGGTCAAAAAGACTCTTACCTTTCAAATTCACTAATTATTGCTACTGGTGCTTCAGCTAAATATCTCGGTCTTGAAAGTGAAAAAACATTTCTTGGTAAAGGTGTAAGTGCATGTGCAACTTGCGATGGATTCTTTTACAAGGACCAAGAAGTGGCAGTAATTGGTGGAGGCAATACAGCTGTAGAAGAAGCTCTTTATCTAAGCAATATATGCTCTAAAGTATATTTGATACACAGAAGAGATGAATTTAGAGCTGAAAAGATTTTGCAGGACAGAATGCACAAAAAAGTTAAAGAAGGAAAAATTTCACTAATTTTAAATACAAATTTAAAGGAAGTTATTGGTGATCAGGTTGTGACTGGAATCAATGTTGTTAGTAATGAAGAAGAAAAACACATCAGTGTAGATGGTGTATTTATTGCAATAGGCCACAAACCAAATACAGATATTTTTCAAAATCAATTAGAAATGAAGGATGGCTATATTGTAACTAAAACAGGTTTTGATCATGGTGCGACTTCAACATCAGTACCCGGTGTTTTTGCAGCAGGAGATGTTGCAGATTATACCTATAGACAAGCTATAACCAGTGCTGGTTTTGGCTGTATGGCTGCTTTAGATGCAGAAAAATTTCTTTCTGTTTAGATAAGTTTTACAAGACCACCATCACAAGTAATGGTTTCACCTACTGTGTAGGCTCCAGCTCGCGAGCATAAAAATATACATAAACCTGCAATATCATCTGGAGTACCGATTCTCTTTCTCGGTACTGAGTCAGCTATGAAGGAATAATCAAAATTAACTGCTTTACCTAACATATGACTATCAAATGGACCTGGTGCAATAGCATTAACAATAATATTTCTATCAACTAACACTTTAGCCATATGTTTTGTTAAATGTATAATGCCTGATTTTGAAGCTGTATAAGAGAACGTTTCCATTAAGGGAACATGTAATCCATCTATAGAAGCGATATTTATGACTCTTGAAGGGTCTTCCGTTGTACCCTTTTTTTCTAGCAATGGTGTTAATTGTTGAGTAAGAAAAAAAGGTGTTTTGAGATTCAGGTCAACTACTTTATCCCAACCAGATTCAGGAAAATCATCATAATTTGCTCCCCAAGCTGCACCCGCATTATTTATTAAATAATCAATCCCTCCAGGCTCCGAATTATTGATAAATTCTACTAATTCTTTAATACCTTCTGATGAGGATAAATCTCCGCTAAAGGGAACACATTCGACACCATATTTTTTTGAAAGTTCATTAGCTTTAATGGTCAATGCTTCCTCTTTTCTAGCTGTTATATATACTTTTGAGCCATTTGCTAGAAACCCAGAGGTAATCATTTCTCCTATACCTCTTGACCCACCTGTAACTACAACGGTTTTTCCACTTACATCAAACAGATTTTTTATATTTAAACTCATAGCGAACTTACGTATATCGAAGCTGCTATTACACCGCAAATTATCATTACAAGTGCAACATTAGCGTCAGATGAAGAATTTTCTTTTTCTTCCTCTGAGTTATAAAATTGATCATCTTTCATTATTATTTTCCTTACAAGCTAAAACAGGATTAGCGTACTGAGTCATTATATAATTTAAGTCTTCATTAGTCATAGATGCTCGTAATTCATTAAAGTATTTACTCGCTACCGGATAAGTATCGTCCTCTATATTCCCTCTTAGATACTCATATGCGTATAGATTCGTTTGCCATAATTCATAACTGTTCAGAATAGAATCATCTAATTTTTGAGCTAATCCTTCAGGCGTATATGTCCCCTTAATCTGATCAGCAAAACGTAGGCTTACATTCCCTTTAAACTCCATTACACCCTTAAAAATATGAGAAATATCTTCATTCATATTCTTATTAGACTCTCCTTTAAGTTGTTGAGATTTTTCTTTAGCAAGCGGATCAATTTCATAAGAAACTGAACAAGGGATAATATTGTAAAGCTTTGACAGGTCCTCAAATGCACATTCTTTACGTAATGCGATATGAAGCATTTTTAAGACTGCTGGATCTGTTTTATCTAAACCATCTTTAGACCTTCCTTGTTTTTGCGCAATCCAGACGTGATTGCCTGATTGTAATTTATCTTTAATAAATTGCGATGCTTTAAGAAGATTTGTATAAACCTCCTTTTTTGTTTCTCCGGATCTAGATATAACAAAACTTTTATTCAGTCTCAAAAGATTTCCCATCCAATTAATATTTACTAAATTATCACCTATAGCATTGTATGTAGTTCCCATATCCATTTG
>CETY01079158.1_pt1 | contig 12074 bp, 7 predicted proteins | sample 361551 | NCBI WGS metagenome assembly CETY01 (sample SAMEA2623135, study PRJEB7988) | marine metagenome | biome: marine biome (ENVO:00000447); feature: deep chlorophyll maximum layer (ENVO:xxxxxxxx); material: "saline water (ENVO:00002010), including plankton (ENVO:xxxxxxxx)" | depth 45 m | reverse complement strand
TGAGCAATAACATCGCTGGCGTCTTTGCCTCTGATGTCTCCCATGCCCTCAATCTGACCCTGTATGGCCTTCCTGATGTCAGCATCTTCTACGCCTGCCAATAGTGCAGATTCCAGTCTAGTCTTGGCAGCATTTTCGTTTCCGGAGCTGATATCTAAGCCGCTGACTCTACCCTGTATAGAAGCCATAAATTCGTTTGCTGAATCAGCCCTGCTAAACTGACGGTTTATAGCTTGACCTTGAGCCGTGGTTTCATCTCCACCAGCAGCAACGTCAATTATACGCTTTCTTATGCTATCCAGAGCTTTTGATCCTTCAGCGCCCATTCCTATATTTTGAGAAGCGGCTTCAACTGTGGCGATAGATTGCGCCAAGGTGGAAGAACCTGTCTGTAAACTGTTTATAAAACCACTAACGGCATTGTTAGCTTTACCAAAGGCTGAGAGTACTTTAAGATTATCAAAGTTAGCCTTAGCCATAGCCCTTTGAGCTTCTGCCACTGCGAATGCAGACTTAGCTACTTGCATTAGCTCGTCCTCGGTCATAGCTAGTGTTCCACCCGCTCTGGCCGCAGCAGCGGACATTCCATCAATTTTTTTCCTGACATCCTGCATAGTGGTGGCGGTAGCACTAAAAGTCGTTACTATTTGTTTTTCGTTTGCCTTTAGTGCATTTCTTTGTTTTGTTTGCGTTGCTTTGTCAGCTTTTATTCCGCTTTTTGTTTCGCTGTTTAATTGTTTGATCACTCCGCCAGAAGCCGCACCGATTTGTTCAGCGGCTTGTCCTTCGCCAATGTCTCCTGTGTTAAGGGCGGCCATTGTTGCATCGACCTGTGTCTGAGCTGCTGCTCCAGCTCGATCTGCTCCAGCGTTCTTGGCCTGTTGAGCTACTTTTTTGACAAAGCTTCCGGGTTCGCCAAACATCATTTCTACTAGGCCAGCTCCGGTGAACAACCTGCCCATACCTTCGGCTAAGGAAGCTGCTTCTCCGGCTTTAGCAGCACCTCCCACATTTCCTGCGCCAACAGCTATATCTGCTTTTCTATTACCAAATTCTGCCACTCCACTAGCAACAGCCGTCCCTATTTGGCCTACCATCATACCCATACCACCAAGAGCGGTAGCCCCTTTACCTACAGCCCCTATTCCTCTTCTCATCAGACTCGGCTTACCAGCATTTTTTCCAGCATTTTGGATTGAACGAGCAAGTCTTTGGAACTGAATATCGGCTGCTTTAGCTCGCGTGCTGAGAAGTTTAAAACCGCGACTATTAAGACTAGCTAAACGCCTACCCACCACTGGGATTCTTCTAACAAGGTTTTTGTTGATACTACCGCCGAGTTTAGCAGTTTTCTGTCCGGCAACCGTCACCCCTGAAGCAAGAACGCTTATCGACTTGCGAAGCTTACCCATCTTAGCTTGGCCATCACCAAGAGAAGTACCTAATTTTTTTGTAGAGCCTGAAACCTTGCTTTGGACTCCTATTAAACCTTTAGACGCTGCTTCAGCTTTCTTGGTCATGGATGCCAGTCTATTGTGAGCTGAATCAAGCTTTTTGGCTTCAGTAATAGCCTTGGAGGTTAGCCTTGTGCCTCTCGACATTGCTCCTGAGTACGCTTTTTTCGTCTCAACAAACTTCTTATCTGCTGCTTTTGACTGAGCGGTTACAGATGCTAACTTTTTCCTTGTGCCAGCAAGCTCTTTATTTCCTTTTTGTAATTTTTTATTACTAGTATTAAGGTGTCCTATTGATTTTGTATGTTTTTCTGTGGCTGCACTAGCGGCATGTTCAGCTTTCTTCTTTCTAGACGATGATTTTTCTATCGCGCTACTTAGCCCAGCCTGAGCTTTCTTTGAATTATCTACTGTTTTCTGATGGCCTTTTATTTCTGAATCGTATCCATCAACACTTTTCTTGGTTTGTGCTATAGATTTTTCTGTTGAACTAAATTCTCCTCGCAGTTGTGCTAGCTCTCTGTTAATGTCTTTGCCGCTTAGTTTTACCCCTTTCTTGTCTGGGTCAGCCACTGTGCCTCTTCCGCCTTTAGCTGCTAACGCACCCTGCTTTTGCTCAAGCCCTGCAATTCTGGCGGATCGCGCCCCCTGAGCAGACTCCATTGATTCAACTTTTCCGAATCCAGAAGTTTGTTTTCTTTCTGCTTCAGATTTTTTAAACTCTGCTTGCCTCTGTACATCTTGTTGTGTTTTGAGATTTGCTCTATTTGCATCATCTTTCTTAGTAGATCTATCAAGCTCCTTGTTTGCGTTTACCTTACCTTGCTCGTTTTTAGTTACCTCTTTCTGAATAGCATCTCGCTTGTTCTGCTCTGAAGATACATTCTTAGCTTGTGCCTGTTCATTTTTAGATACTTTTGATTTTCGGTCATCGAGCCTCTGTTTTTCCGCATTTGCTTTGCTAAACGATTTTTGAGCGTTGGCTGTCTCTTTCTCGTTCTCACCACGGTCTTGCTGTATTTTAGTTAAATTTTCCTGCCTTTTTGCCATTACAGCTTTTTGTTGAGAGACCCTTTTATTAAGGTGTTGCGCTTTTTCTTCTTTGGTCATCTCTGGAGCGCCGCCCGCTGCTCCGCCGCCACCACCGCCACCCTTTTGAAGAGTAGCTTTTTGGATTGTAATAGTGGCGTTAGATATAGTAGTCTTCTCTTCGCCTCCAGATTCTTTACCAGCTTCCTTGACGCTTTTCTCAAAGAATTCAGCAGATTTTGCTGCGGGTGTTACTTTATTTACCCAATTATCAATACCCTTGCTCGCTTTGCGCATTCCCATCGCAATAAGAGGAAGAATCATTAGCAACTGAGAAATCTTCTCGCTAGCAATGGTAACTCCAGCCATTCTGTCACTAGCTTCTTTGCTCTTATCTCCAAACTGCGTAAGAGCAGTACCAACAGCTCCAAGACCTATCTGAAGGCTCATGAGGTCCATTCCTCCACCCCCAGCTTTTCCACCCCTATTGAATCCAACAGGCCCACCTTTATTAAACCCAGTAACACCTTTGGTGTTCATTCTACTAAGGTTGGAATAGCCAATGCTTTGGGCAGATTTTTTATTAACTACAAATTCACCGGGAGTAAGAAGTGCAGGGACAGTGTCTGCACCAGAGATAGAGCCTCCACTAGCGGCTTTCTTTTTAGCCTTATTAAGCCCACTAGCGTAGAATTCGTCAGCAATCTGATTCGCTATTTTTGTCCTGAAGTTATTTTTGTTCGCTTCGGTGTAACTAGTTTTAGCATCAACCCAGCTAGAGGGAAGGCCCGAATAATTATTAGCTAATCCGCCAGCAATCCCACCGGGAAAATCAAACGGGGCGCTAACTTGATCTGCTTTAAATGTGCCTTTACCGTCTAAGACTTGAACAGCCGCCTCAAACGCATTGCCCATTGGCGCTCCGCGTTTCGCCATGTGCGAAATAAACTCTGATTTAGAAGCCTCATCCATTTTCTGACCACCGATACCAAGGTCTGCACCAAGTAGCTCTGTAGCGTGATCTAATCCTACCGCCATTCCATCAAGAAGGTTTTTCTTAAAGCTGTCGGAAGTTTTTTGATTTAAACCTTTTCTGGTCAGCGTGTATGTTCTACCGTTATAATATTGACCGAGATTCTTTTGCGCTAATTTATCTGCTTTTAGTCTTCTGTTCTTATAGACATCTGTCTTACCTATATTTCCTAGAGGTAAACTACTCTTGGATGGATCGTCTGGATCTAAGATGGCGGCACCGACTTTTGTGGTATTAACAATACCTCCAGCAGCGAACCTTTGTATTAGCCCTCCGAAGAACCTTTTAGTGGCCCTTAGCTTGTTTCTATTTCCACCTGCACCAAGTTTTGAAGAACCTTTTTGACCGACATCTTTGGAGCGTTTAATTTTTGCAAGGTCGCTATCGTCGTATATTAAACCCGCTTGACCAAGAGCTATGTCATCTCCGCTTGAGGTTAATAGCTGACCGGTCAAAATATCTTGTATTCTATTGTCTATATTGGTGGATCTTGGTGATATAGCCGCTCCTACCACTTTCTTTCCAAGCTCTCCATCAGAAATACGTTTTTGTCTACTTTTTATTTCTCTAGGTATTCCTTTATAGATCGCATCCATTCTGCTACTAGGAGCGTCACCATCGCTACTAACAGCTCCTTCGGCAAGAACTATTCCTTTGTTTATTTCTCTTGCTACTAGTTCAAACGCTTCGCCTCTAGCTTTTGCGTCGTTAGCTTTAACGGCAGTTCTGTATGCCCTAAACCCTGCTGATCTACGTTTCGGATAATCGCCAACGTCTATTCCTATATCTTTTACGCGATCATATCCAATTTGGTCTTTTGTTGTAAACCTTTTTTTGCCCGCAAATTTTTCGCCTGTATCCTTTGATAATTCTACATCTGCGTCAAACATGAGCGCCTTGGCCTGCTCATACTTAGAAACAGAATCTCTTACTGTTCCTCCAGAAGCATACTTGTTCATTCCCGCAAGTCTGCCAGCACCAATTTTCTTGACACTACTTTTGCGTATCACAAACTCTCCGGGTGACAGCATGGCCGGAACGGTGTCGCTATTACCAGTTCCGGGGACCATACCACCTCTGGCGAAGCCCATTACTCTTCCGCCTTCGGCTTTTGTCTGTATTCCTCTGAGTGCTCCAGCCGCGCCTTTTCCAAACGAAGCTAAACCTCCGGCAAATTTAAATGCAGCAAAGGCGCCAATAAGCGGAATCAAAGGTTTTAACGCATCTGCCACCTGAATAAAAGCACTAGCTAATTTTAGTGTAGTGCCAACCATTGCTTGAAACGAAGAAGTTTCGGTAAGGCCACGAATGAAAGCTTGAAATTCTTCTCTGGTCTTTTGAATTTGTACAGCTAAAGATTGTTGCGCAGTGGCGGCGTCTTTATCAAGACTAGCAGCACCAGCAACAGCAGCCTGTCTAGCTAACTCGGCAGTCTCAAATTCTTGCAAAAGAGGAATAACTTTACCGATCTGACGGAAACCACCAAGCTGTTCTGCTATCTGAACAAACTTAAGGTCACCAGCGGGAACATCAGCAAGAGCTTTGCTAAGTCTTTTTACGGCCTCGAATGGGCCAACAAACCTACCATTAACATCTGTAAGAGTAACACCTAATTCTTTTAGGTATTGGATGGTAGCTGGTCTCTGAATACGTGTAAGAATCGTACGTAAACCAGTTGCGATAGACTCTGCACTTTCACGGGTCGTAGCACGAATAGAAGTGAACAGGCCTAAGAATTCGTTGAGGTCTCCACCGGCAGCTTTGAAAACACCACCAGTACGACGAATAGCACCAATAAGGTCACCAGACTCAACAGCGAACTGTCCAGCGACAGCGTTGATAGCACCAAGCTGTTCTTTAAGGGCACCAACACCCTTACCAAACTGAGCTAAGATAGCAACGGCACCCTCAGCGGTCTTGTTGATATCTTCAAATGTTGGAGCGAGAGTGGTTTTTGCTAATGCTTCTAAAGCGACTTTTAAGTCGTTAGCTTGGACACCAGCTTGAGCCAAGATTCTTGTGGCCCCAAGAAGCTCTTTAGAAGATGTTCCTAAAGAAGTAGAAAGATTAGTGATCTCTTGATTAAGACCTCTAAGACTGCTCATGCTTTTTCCAGTAACTTGAGAAATCTTCACAAGTTCTCTCTGGAAGTCTATAGCTTCATCCACAGCACCAGCTAAGGTGTTGGTAAATAAGCTGACAGCCCTACTAGCGACAGTAAACGCAGCGAACCTTTTAAGGGCCAGACCAAAAGATCTACCCATATTGTCTGCTGCGCCTGCTGCCTGTTTAGTAGCGGCTGTAACTTGTTTTATCTGCTTTGTAGCTGTAGAAGCACCGGAAACCTGAACGGGGACATTCAGCCCACTGAGCTGACTCCTCATCTGGTTTACAACTTGTCTAGTGTTGTTTGGTGCTTGTAATTTTAGCTGTGCAGTCAGTACGAATTTAGACATTTCATCTCTCTAAAATTAATTTTGACTACACTATCCTCTAGCTCTCCGTGGCTTCAGTTTTTGCAGGCGTCTTTTTTCTTGGTCTAGTCTTTCTTTTTGGTTTAGTAAGATCATTTTCGTAATCCACCAAAAGATAGTGCCCATCTTCATCTAGTGGATTTCCGTCAATATCGACCCTCTTACCACCTTCATCTAGATAATGCCCTAGATCGTTAATCGTGTTTCCTTCAACGTCAACCCTTTGGCCTTCTTGATTGACAAAGTTCCCCTTTTCGTCAGTTAGTTCAAACATATTTAACCACCTGTTTTCAGGGAGATTCTTCTCAAAATCTGAATCTAGGTTATACAATATGTTACCTAACAATGAAGCAGCAGCAAAAGCTATTTCATCAGAGCTTTTAGAGCTGTAATCTTCTACACTATTATACACTCTTTTCTCAGAATCTTTAAAAAATGTACAGTTAGCAACAAAGTAGTCAAATCTAGCATTATCAGATAAGGCTTCAGCGGTATTCTCTTCTAAAGAGAGCCTTTCTGCTATTAACTCCCTGAGACTAGCTCTTAAGTCCCGCATCTTAACCGCAAGCTCTTTACCTTCAGAAACCTTGGGTTTTTTACCACCTTTACCTCTATAAAGGGTTTTTTCTAGATCGCCAATCTGTTTACCAATTTCATCCTCTTTATCGCTTTTTGACTTATCCCAAATACCTCTTTCCTCCATTAGTACTTTTAGCTCTTTTTTGGTAATAATTTCATCTCTAATACATTTGTTCCAGATCTTAGCTCTGTACATGTCTGCATTGGAAATAATTTCATTTGACGGTTTAGTAACATACACAGTTACTTTCTTACCATCCACAGTTACCTCTTGTTCTTTTCTAGTCATAATCCTAGTCCTCCTTAGTGTTTTTTACTGGTATGTTTATAGAATATTTTAGCCATTTTATGTCGTACTGACTTAGCTCCGCGTCTACGTTTCTAGACTGGGAATTTCCTTTGTCTAGTATCTCAGAACGAACTTTCTGAAAAGTATCAAACATTATCCTCTGCTCTGTGGATAATTCTGCCCCGTCTTCATTTGTCCATAAAAAAGAAAAGTGTTCTTCTACAGAGCTTAAAGCTCCTATCATTGTTGTTTCAACTTTTTTCTTTAGTATTTTAGACAGTCTGTGTCTGGAGTCATGTTTGTATTTATCATCTCTTTGTGTTTTATATTCTCTTTGATCTCTTATTAGCTTGTTGAAATCATCCATCTTTATCTCCTAAATTTTTGTTTGTACTGCTCGTTAGACATCGTCCTTAATTCTAATTGCTTGTCTCTCAGTTGTTGGTCTTGCAACGACCCACCGGCTGCTTCTACTTGTGCTAACCTTTGTTTTTTTATCATTTGACCATGAATATTGTTTGCAGCGTTTATCATCTCCGCTTCTTTTTGGTTGTCTGCAAATACATATACTTCTTGCGAACTTGCTATTTTTTGATTCTTTGTCATGCTTTCCACCGTTGATTCTAGTTTTGCCTGATCTTGTTTCTTTCTTTGTATGATGAACCAGCCGTCAAGCATGTCATCGTCTTTTATAACTTCTTCATCTGGGCACTCTGTAGATTCCTGAACATTGTCGTACATTCTAGACCAAACGCAAATGTTTTTTTGGTCGTATGTAAGCTCTCTGTCTGGAACATTTTGAAAAAGATTTTGACCGGTATCTTCTCTCATCAGCCAGATGGATCTCCAAGGTTCGCTTCTGGCTAATTCCCTTGTGTCAGACTCTTGTAAATAACTATTGGTTAATAAAGAGAAGACTTTGTTGGCATCAACCACAGAGAAGTCGCAAGGTTCACTTCCTAAAAAGGTACATCTTTTTACTTGTTCTATGCACTTTTTTGTAAACGCTGTTCCCTCACATGTGTTCTCAAACATGGAATCTTTTTTCATCTGCTGTTTTTTTATCGCATCTTCTGTAGCTCTTAGATATCTTCTGGCTAATTCTCTTACTTCTGACTTGTATCTATTTTCAAATATTTGAACCTTAAGCTTGTCTATGTTGTCCCTAAGCTCTTTCAGTTTTACCTCATCCTCTTCTGTCCAAAGCCCTCTTTCGTACATCCACTCTTCCATATCGTCCGCAGTCATAAGATCTTGGTGGTAGGCAATATCAAAGGCGTCCATGAAAGATTTGTTTATATAGAATTCATCCTCAATAGTTGGGGGTACTATTTTTAACACAAAGTTTTCATATTCAACTAGATATGTTCCAGATCTTAGTCTAGAAACAAAATACTCCCGCTCATGGTGCTTCATAGCGAAACCTCACGGCGGGAGTAAGTGTATATCATTAGTATAAATCCTTTCCTAGTCTTTATAACATTACTCGCCTTTCCTGATTATTCAGCTATCGCAAGTTATAAAGTCGATCCACGGTAGTTATTTCCTACCGCAAAGTCAATTTATTAAGTCTGGTAGAACGATCCAGTTGGGAATGTCGCTAAAGGATCAGCTCCAGCGGACAATACGTTGAGGATACCAAATCCAATAAAGCCATTCGCGCCGTAATCTTGAACGTCTAGTTCGTTAAAGTTGGTAAAGCTGTAACTACAAGTTGCGTTACCACCGGTCGCATCACCTCCACCATAACTAACACTTGCAAGTCTATTACCATTACCTAAGTCAAAACCGTAGCCAGCTCTGGTAGCAATAAAGATGTTTTCTTCTGAAGTGTTGTTACCAGAAGATGCAGTAGTGTTAAGACTAGCGTCACCAAACTCAAAAGCGTTTACAAAGTCACCGGAAGTTGTAACCGCTTCAATCTCACATGTAACCTCAATTGGGAAGGTAGCAGGACGCGCGTAAGGAGTCTTTCTACCTAATTCCAAGATGTCTTCACGAGAGAAGTCGGTGCTTACACTAAAGCTTTGAAGGTGAACCCTTGGTGCGCCCGTTCCAAAGTTAAGAGCGTTTCCATAGCCAGACCCAAGAACGCCTTGAATACTTCCCGGAAGTATACATCCAGAAAGCAGAACGTCTTCACGCTGCTGAACACCACCAGAGGGAGTAGCTCCTCCGGGTTGACCAGAAGTAAGTGCTGCTGGAGAATCAAATCCGTCAAAGTTTGCTACGGCGGCTGTAACCAACTTTTGGCCAGTTATAAGCCACTGTTTATTGTTTCCAACCAATGTAACAGATTCTGTCATACTTCCGTCAGTTGGAACGGTGTAAGAAACAGAGCTGACGTACATACCAGACATGTAAACTTCAGCTTCTGCTGATGCTCCCCCAGCCTTGACGTTGTTTTGGTTATCAGGATAGATACCTAATCTAACGTCACATCTAGACTTAGAGCGTCCAGCAATACCTGAACCCATACCTATAAGACCACCCTTTGTGGCCAAGTGGTAAATCAGAGGAGATCCGTCGAGCACTTTTTCCAAAGTTACCTCAACATCTGGAGTACCCTCGATGTTTTCGTAAATTTCAATTTGACCAAGCTCAAAAGCCTGTTCCAAGTTGAATGTTGTATTGATACCAACACTTTGTAGACCGTGGACCATGTCTCCGGGGACGACATTAAGGCCATCTCCGTGAGGTTGGATACCAACAGCTTGTGTTGCATAAAAGATTCTATCGTTTAATGACATTGTTCTCTCCTCTTATGGAAAAAAAGATTTTCTACTAATTTATACACGAAAAACTTAAATATTTGATTTTATTAAGTCTGTGGTCACTCTGACCATGCCCCCAAATATATTGGAGTCTAACATCTGCATCTGCTGTACGCTAGCTTTTGTGATCCTCATTTTACCCCCATAATACGACTCTACAAGGTCTGGATACCTTAAAGCGCTTGGAACTGGCGCTCCTTTGTAATCTATGGGAAATTTGGCCGCTGTATTAATTTTATTGCTGTCAAATAGACATATTGTTTTATCATTTTGTAATGAAACTATATCTATTAGCTTATTTCTAGTCACTTCATCTTCAGCGATGCAGTGAAAAATAACGTCTTGACGCACCCACTGTCCTCCGCCAAGCTGATATCCCTCAAATGTTCTCATGGGAACAGCTTCTACCGCTATTAGCGGCAATTGTATTTTGGCTTCCTGTGGCACGTTTACGTCGCCTTTTTCGTTGGTCAAGAAATTTGCCGCTATTGCTAGGCTTTTAGCTTGTATTTCTTGTATCCAAGGCAAGTTGTTTGCGTAAATAACATTTATGTACTTATAGCTATGCTCTGCTTGAACTTTCGATCCCGTAGGAATCGGGCTGTCAAACACAATCCTTCCATTAAAGTAGTCAACGTGATGAGAATAGTCACCAGTTGTGTCAGAAGCGTGAAAAGTATCATCTACCCACACTCCAGATATTCCCGGCATTTCGTTGTTAGTCCCCGTTATAGGGTTATGGTGTCCATCGACACCTGAAACACCGCTCTGCCAAATCCAGTTCTTTCTAAATCCTTCCCAAGCCTGTCCAGAGGTAAAATTATCGTTTTTTGATAATCTCAACCTGCTATAGTCTACAGAGTCTGGAGATAATTCCCCAAGAGTACTGTTGAAATAGTTGTTTTTTTCTAATAATGCCCAGTCAAAATACTCAACAAGGTTATCCTGTATATCATTACCTATAGTAGATTGATGTACAGTTGTGAAGCCTTTTAAGCCTGAATAATACTGAGACATAATTTACACCAATAGTTGATTTAATATGTTGGATATCTGCTTTTCTTTACCTGAGAAAACCCTAGTTATAAAGTTATTTCCTATAACACCAGCGTGTTCGGGAGGAACTCTAAATAGTCCCCCAATTTTCATTGTTCCCCCGCCAGAACGACCGTCGTTAGACGGCTCGTAAGAAAAACCTTTTACTATAGTTGCGTCTCCCTGTGTTAACAACCAGTCTAACCAGTGAAGGTCTGTGGCGTTATTAGTTATTTGGTGCCCTTGTGGTAGAGACAATAAGTTGCTCATTGACTCTTCTTGAAAGTTAAAAATTATCTCGCCTTGCAAGTTCTTTGACAGTCCGCTAATATTAATTTGAGTCGAATCAGCTACTGAAGAAGCAATCGCCTCTATAGCTGAATCAGCGGACCCCGGAGCGAGTCCAAACAGTGCATTCAAACTGCCGGGAACACCCTGAGCAAGTAAGCTGCTAACTTCTTGAGAACCTAAGATCCACCCTTTTATTGTAGACTTTAAAGCTCTTCCCGCTTTTCCTTTGTTTGCCCTTATTCTTTTATTTAACTCTACAGATATTAACTTATTTATTTCTTTTGAAATTTGAGCATCTGTATCAATTAATCTTATAGACAGTGTCAAACCGTTCTCTCCCAAAAGCAGCCAAAGTATCTGTTTTGCTTCAGCCCCATAGGGAAGGGTTCTCCAGACATCTTGAATCTCATCTCTTTATAATCTTTAATATCTTTATGTACAATTAGCTCTTTAGCTCTTACCATCTTTGGTAAGTCTGTAGCATAAAATATAGTCTGAATAGCATTGTCTGGAATCACTATTCCTCCGGTCTTGACCCAGCTCTTGCTGTCCCAATAAACCTTTATTTTAATATCTTCTGTTTTTTCGACATCTCTAAATACTTTATTTTGTCTTTTATAATTATCTTGTGGTCGTCTATGTGCATTAACGGAGTGGTTGCTAGATATATTATTGTAGGAATTAGAAATCTCTTCTACTTTCTCAATATATACCAATTGACATGTGACCCCAAAAATATTAAATGTGGAGTCTACAACATCATAATACTTATCGAAAACGCTTTGTGGGATACTGATTGGCATTGCTTTGACCTTATATTGTTATTTCTAATTGTGGAGGGACATCTCCTGAGTCATCATAAAATTCAATCAATGGCATAGCATTTCCACCGCTATATGCAGTTTTTGTGTAGAACATAAGCACTATGCTGTTGCCCGAAGACCATCCTGACCTATCCAATATCTCTTGAATTACGGTTTTAATATCGGGAGAGCTTAAGACCGTCCCGTCAGATGCACTTCTAAGTGTTCCATTTCCGGTGTCTGTATTGTTACCCCAAGTAACTTCTGCTGTAGTGAAGTTGCTGTGGTTAAGATGACTTGCGGCTGTTGGAGC